>Ga0256829_1003589_pt1 | contig 10661 bp, 13 predicted proteins | sample 131447metaG_FD_185979 | JGI IMG/M metagenome (GOLD analysis project Ga0256829, IMG submission 185979) | Hydrothermal vent microbial communities from Lau Basin, Pacific Ocean - 131-447 | ecosystem: Environmental > Aquatic > Marine > Hydrothermal vents | place: Pacific Ocean: Lau Basin | collected...
TTAAGGACCATAGATGTACGCAATTATTAAAAATGGTGGTAAGCAGTATAAAGTTCAAGAGGGTGATGTTCTTTCATTAGACAAATTATCTTTAGAGCCAGAAGCTACTATCGAAATCAAAGAAGTTCTAGCTGTAAATGCTGGTGAGCTTAAAATGGGAGCTCCATATGTTGATGGCGCTGTTGTGACTGCTGAAGTTATCAGCGAAGGACGTGACAAGAAAGTTGTAATTTTCAAAAAACGTCGTCGTAAAGATAGTAAAGTTAAACGTGGTTTCAGAAGAGATCATACTCGTGTTCGTATCACGAAAATAGCTGCATAGTTGTTGCTATAAAAATAAAGCAACTCGTTGCGTGAGCTTTCCGCTGACACTTACTAAAGTAAGAGGGCATGTGAAACACTAAATGTTTCATCGACGGAAAACATAGCGTTAGCGTAGCTAAAGGGACTTTGTTCCTTTTGCGTAATAAAATAAATGAAAAAAGAGGTTCCCTTAAATTTGGGAACCAAATTTAAGGAGATAAAGATGGCACATAAGAAAGGTCAAGGTAGTACACAGAATAATCGTGACTCAGCTGGTAGAAGACTTGGTGTAAAAAAATTTGGCGGCGAGGCTGTAATAGCTGGTAACATTATCATTCGTCAACGTGGAACAAAAGTTCACCCGGGTAAAAATGTTGGTATGGGAAAAGATCATACAATTTTTGCTTTAGTTGATGGTGTTGTTGCGTTTGAGAGAAAAGATAAAAAACGTCAACAAGTTTCAATTATTCCTGCTGCATAATTCTACAACTGTTTGAGCCTTGGCTCAAACATTTTCTTACACTTCGGAACCTGTTTCCAAAAAACAAAATTTCAAAATATTTAATAATTTACTTTATAATAGTTTTTTCTTAAGTATTTCAGATAGAGAGATAAAAAGGATTATACAATGTTTACAGATAGTGTCGAATTAACAGTTTCATCAGGAAAAGGTGGACAAGGATGTGTAGCATTTCGTCGTGAAAAATTTGTACTCAATGGTGGTCCAAATGGTGGTGACGGTGGAAAAGGTGGTGACATCTGGTTTAAATGTGACAACAATACACATACGCTTTCTCATTTTCAAAGAAAGATGCATATAAAAGCAGATGGTGGTTGCCCGGGAGAGGGTTCTCGCTGTACTGGAAAATCAGGTGCTAAAAAGATAGTAATAGTTCCACCGGGAACACAGATTGTCGATACTGAGAGTGGTGAAGTACTACTTGATATGCTCGAACATGGTCAAGAAGTGAAGTTTTTAGAAGGCGGTAAAGGCGGCCTTGGCAATACCCATTTCAAATCACCGACAAACCAAAGACCGACATATGCACAACCTGGTGAAAAAGGGGAGACGCGTCAAATAAAACTTGATCTCAAACTCATAGCGGATGTAGGTTTAGTTGGTTTTCCAAACGTTGGAAAATCTACACTCATCTCTACAGTTTCTAATGCGCGTCCGGAGATTGCAAATTATGAGTTTACAACACTCACACCAAAGCTTGGACAGGTAAACATTGGGGATTATGAGTCATTTGTTATGGCAGATATTCCAGGTATTATCGGTGGGGCACATGAGGGTAAAGGACTTGGAATTAAGTTTTTACGCCATATTGAGCGAACTAAAACACTGCTGTTTATGGTTGATTTGGCTTCATACCGTGAGCTTAAAGAGCAGATTGAGACTTTAAAAAACGAAGTGGCTTCTTTTTCTGAGAAATTAGGAAACTCTAAGTATGCTATTGCATTGACTCGTGTTGATATTGTCTCACCTGAAGATGTCAAAGAACTTGTTAATGATTTTATTGGGATGCTGGATGTAACTCCATCGCAAAAAAATGATTTTGATTTTGACAGTGAGTTGCCTTATTTCATTCAGGAGAGTGCGGATGAAACACTTGGATTTGAGAGAGAAAAGCCCTATTTTATAGCACCAATCTCTTCAGCAACAGCTAAAAATATTGAAGCAGTAAAATACGCACTCTTTAACTTAGTTCAGTCTGACAGAAAGTAGAAAATTATGCAACGCGTTGTAGTAAAAGTTGGATCCGCTGTTTTAACACAAGAGGGTGAAATTGCACTTGGAAGAATGCAGTCACTTGTTGATTTTTTAGTCCAATTGCGTGAGAAATATGAAGTGATTTTAGTCTCATCCGGTGCAGTAGCAGGCGGTTATACAAAGCTTAAGCTCGATCGAACAGTGATATCTAACAAGCAAGCACTTGCTGCCATTGGTCAGCCTGTTCTCATGAGAAAGTACGCAAAAAAATTTCTAATGCATGATATTATCACTGCACAGGTCCTTGTAACTGCTGCAAACCTAAATAAAGCGGATGATATTCAGAGGGTGAAAAACACAGTAGAGACACTCCTTAACAATGGTGTCGTACCAATTGTAAATGAAAATGATGCAACAGCGACAGATGAGTTGGAACTTGGTGATAATGACCAACTCTCTGCTTATATCACAAAGCATACTGATGCAGACATGCTCATTATTCTCTCAGATATTGATGCTTTTTATGACAGTGATCCTCATAAAAACCCTGATGCAAAAGTGCTTAAAATCGTTGAAAATATAGATGAGTCAATGCTCATGCAAGAAGTTACCCCACACAATGTATTTGCGACAGGCGGCATCGTTACAAAGTTAAAAGCGGCAGCATATCTACTTGAAGACAAACGTGATGTATTTCTTGCAAGCGGCTTTGATTTAAAAGATGTGAAGTGTTTTATGCTTGATGGTCTGCATGAAGGCGGTACACTTTTTACAAAGGCAGGCAAGTGATGAAGAGTATTATCTTTATGGGTACGCCCGATTATGCGGATGAAATTTTAAAACAGCTTATTGAAGCGAGTGACATCACTGTTATAGCTGTCTATACTCAGCCTGATAAACCAGTCGGACGCAAAAAAGTTTTGACACCGCCACCTGTAAAAACAACAGCGCTGCAACATAACATTTCTCTTTATCAGCCACAGAGGCTGCGTGAGGAGAGTGTTGTTGATGAACTTTTGACAATACCTTGTGATTATATTATTGTAGCAGCCTATGGACAGATACTGCCTCGTGCCATACTCGATCATGCCCCGTGCATCAACCTGCATGCATCGATTCTGCCACAATATCGCGGAGCTTCACCAATCCAGCAGACGCTTTTAAACGGTGACAAAGAGACGGGTGTGACAGCAATGCTGATGGAAGAGGGACTTGATACCGGTGATATTCTCAAGCTTGAAAAGATTCAGGTCTCTGATGATGAAATGCTAGAAGCACTGTTTGAGAAACTCACACAGCTAGCAACTCTTTTAACGCTTGATGTCATTAGAAATTTTGCTTCTTACAAAGCTCTGAAACAAGATGAATCTCAAGCAACACACTGTAAAAAAATAAGTAAAGCGGATGGTCTTGTAGCCTTCGATGATGCGCAGAGATTTTTTAATAAGTATAGAGCTTTTACCCCTTGGCCAGGAATTTATCTTGCAAGTAAGTTGAAACTTAAAAAGGTAGCCCTTGGAGAGAAAAGCTCTAAAAACAGTGCAGGAGAAATTCTCAGTATTGATAAAGAGAGTATTCTTGTCGGCTGTGAAAAAGGGAGCATAAGAGTCTTTCGTGTGCAGCCGGAATCAAAAAAAGAGATGGACGTGCTTGCTTACATCAACGGTAAAAGGTTGACTCTTGCAGATACTTTATCTTGATGCAATAGACTCAACACAAAAGTATTTAAAAGAGCAGCTTCAAAATAAAAAATTAGAGGCACCCATTGCAATTTCGGCAGAGTTACAGACAGATGGCATAGGAAGTCGTGAAAATAGATGGGATTCATATAAAGGGAATCTTTTTCTCTCTTTTGCTATGAACATTAATACTTTGCCCATAGATTTGAAACTTGAGTCGGCATCCATCTACTTCTCTTACCTTTTAAAAGAGACTCTGGCATTCTTTGGCTCAAAAGTATGGATGAAATGGCCGAATGATCTGTATCTGGAAGATAAAAAAATCGGGGGCATGATTACAAACATTGTAGGTGAGAACTTTCTTTGTGGTGTCGGCTTAAATTTGACAGATGCACCAGAAGGATTTACTAAGTTAGATATCAAGCTAGATAAAAAATTGCTTCTAGAAAATTATTTTATAAATATTGAAAAAAAAGTTTTATGGAAGCAGATTTTTAGCAAATATAAGTTAGAATTTTACAGAAACCAAAATTTTTTCACACATAGTAATAGTGTTAAGGTTTCTTTAGGTGATGCAACAGTGAACGATGATGGTAGTTTGAATATAAACGGCGAGAGGATATACAGTCTAAGATGAGCGAAGTAATAGTAATAGCAAATCAAAAAGGTGGAGTAGGTAAGACTACTACTGCCGTAAATTTAGCAGCTTCACTCGCTGTTGCTGAAAAAAAAGTTTTGCTTATAGACTCTGATCCTCAGGCTAATGCAACGACTTCATTGGGATTTCATAGAAATGATTATGAGTTTAACATCTACCATGTCCTTATCGGAACAAAAAAACTTAAAGACATCATTTTAAAGTCTGATTTGCCTACATTGCATCTCGCTCCTTCAAACATAGGTCTTGTTGGAATTGAAAAAGAGTACTATGATGCTCAAAAAGCAAAAGGGCGTGAGCTTGTACTCAAAAAAGCTATTGCAAATGTACAAAAAGATTACGATTACATTATTATAGATTCTCCTCCGGCTCTTGGACCAATGACGATCAATGCACTTTCTGCTTCTAACTCTGTCATCATTCCTATTCAATGTGAATTTTTTGCATTGGAGGGTCTGGCACAGCTTTTAAACACTGTAAAATTGGTACGTAAGTCAATCAACCCAAAATTAACTATAAAAGGTTTTATTCCGACAATGTTCTCTGCACAGAACAATCTCTCAAAGCAGGTATTTGCAGATTTAAGACAGCATTTTAAAGGGAAGCTCTTCAGAGATGAACAAGACAGATATATAGTAGTTCCTCGGAATGTAAAACTTGCAGAGTCTCCATCTTTTGGAAAACCGGCAATTCTGTATGATGTAAAATCAGCAGGCTCTATTGCGTATCAAAATTTAGCACAGGCGATTATAAAATAATGAAGACACAAAAACTTGGACGTGGTTTAGATGCACTTTTAGGTGAAATGGATGAAGCATATGAAAATGAAGGGACACAAAGAGATGCTGTCATTGAAATTTCATTAAAAGAGATTCGACCAAACCCTTTTCAGCCTAGAAAATCATTTGATGAAGTAGCACTTGCAGAGCTTGCAGAATCAATTAAAAATGATGGTCTGCTGCAGCCTATTGTAGTTACTGAAGATATTGATGGTTATGTACTTATAGCGGGTGAGCGAAGATTTCGTGCTTCAAAACTTGCGAAACTCAAAGAAATCCGAGCAATTGTTCTGAATTCTGATGAGCAGAAAATGCGTCAATTTGCTCTTATTGAAAACATTCAAAGAGAAGAGCTCAATTCCATTGAATTATCAGAGGCCTATAATGAACTTATAAAACTGCATGACATTACGCATGAAGAGTTGGCTACGATGATTCATAAAAGCCGAACACATATTACAAATACATTGAGACTACTGCAGCTCTCGGAAAAAACAAAAAAATCACTTTTAGAGAAAAAGATTTCAGCAGGTCATGCAAAAGTCCTAGTTGGTCTTGATGACAAAGAGCAACAGTTGATAGTAAACTCCATTATTGGACAAAAACTGAGTGTCAGAGATGTTGAATCTATGATAAAAAACATGAAAAAAGCCCCAACTAATGTAATTGTTAAAGATAACAATGAAATTACTTTGGATTTTTCAAAATTAAAAGAGAAGCTCAATGATTTAGGCTTCTACGTTAAAGCTTCGAAAAATAAACTGACAGTAGAATTTGATTCTCAGGGGGAAGCTGAAGAATTTTTGTCACATTTAATCGATTAATAACAAAAAATTAACTTTTCCCTCTCATTTAACTATCCTTTCAATTTAATCATAGTATAATCTCGCAACTTTTAGGAGGTGCTATGTTAGATATAAATCCAATACTACTTTTGGCTACATTTGTTGTATTTGTTTCGCTTATAGTCGTTCTAAATAGTTGGCTTTATAATCCATTAATAGGCTTCATGAAAAAGCGTGATGAAGATATCAAAAGAGACCTCGACAAAGTCGGCTCTAATGATAACGAGATCAATGAACTTCATGTAAAAGCTGAAACAATAATTATGAATGCTAAACTAGAAGCTGCGGCCCTAAGAGAAAAAGTTATCGCGGATGCTAAGGAATTGGCAGACAGCAAGTTAGAAGCAAAACGTGCTGAACTCGCGTCAGAATATTTAGAATTTGAGCAATCACTTGCAAAATCTAAAAAAGAGTTGACGGACGACTTAATGAGTCAAGTTCCAATGTTTAAAGAAGCTTTAAAAGCTAAAATGAGTCAGATATAAAGGATGCAATGTGAGTAGAATTTTAGTATTATTACTTATGATATCAACTTATGCATTAGCATCTGAAGCTGAGCATGCAGGGTCAGATATAGTTCAAAGAACTGTAAACTTCCTGCTTTTTGCTGGGCTTATTTGGTATCTAGTAGGAGAACCGGCAAAGAACTTTTTTGCTTCAAGAAGTCAGGCTATTGCTGATGAATTGAAAAAAGTTCAGGAGAAACTTGACGAATCACTAACTCAAAAAAAAGAGGCACTTGCTAAAATCTCAGACGCTGAAAAGTTTGCTGAGGAGTTAGCAGTGAGTTCTAAAAAAGAGAACAGGATTTTGAATGACAACATTATGCTTCAGTGTGATGTTGAGTTAGAAGCTATGGTAAAACAGCATGCATCTAAGAAAAATTTTGAACAGAGAAATATGGTTCGTGATGTAGTTGAGACTATTGTTGCTGAAACATTAGACCAAAGTACAGAAATTTTCGATAGAGAAGCTATGGCAAATGTTATTTTGAAAAAGGTGGCATAGATGGAAGAACTGATTGCAAAAAGATATATAAAAGCACTTAAAGGTGAGTTTGACTTAAAAACAGTTCAAAATATTTCATCTTTGTTTGATGCTTTGGCAGACTCTTTTAAAGATGATAAATTTGTCAGCATTATTATAAATCCTGAAGTCAAAGCTAAAGATAAATCAGAGATATTATTAGAAGCAGTAAAGCCTGCTAAATCAGATAAAATAAACAACTTTATTAAATTGTTGGTTGAAAATAAAAGAATAAACATCATTCCTGCAATTGCAAAGGAATTAAAAAGAGATATAGCAAATACAACGAAAACTTATGAAGGTATAGTTTACAGCGATAGTGACATTGACACTAAAGTTATAAATGAGCTTGCTAAGGGTTTAAGTAAAAAATTTGATTCTACTATATCTTTTACTTTTGTAAAAAATGATTTCGATGGAATCAAAGTGGAAGTAGAAGGTTTAGGTATTGAGATTAATTTCTCTAAAGATAGAATCGACAGTCAAATTATAGAACATATAATTAAAGCAATTTAACTTCAAGAGAGGAGAATAATAGTGGTAGCAAAAATTCAAGCTGATGAAATCAGCTCAATAATTAAAGAGCGTATCGACAACTTTGAACTAAGTGTTGATATTAATGAAACAGGTAAGATTGTTTCTTATGCTGATGGTGTTGCACGAGTTTACGGATTAAGCAATGTTATGGCAGGAGAGATGGTAGAGTTCGATGAGGGGACAAGAGGTTTAGTAATGAACCTTGAAGAGAACAGCGTAGGTGTTGTTATTCTTGGGTCTGGCGCGAAACTTTGTGAAGGTATGAGTGTAAAACGTCTTGGAACACTTTTAAAAGTTCCTGTTGGTGATGCACTTCTTGGGCGTGTTGTAAATGCACTTGGTGCGCCAATCGATGGTAAAGGTCCAATTGAGACTACAGAAGTTCGTTTTGTAGAAGAAAAAGCACCTGGTATTATGGACAGAAAATCTGTTCATGAGCCCTTAGCAACTGGTATTAAAGCGATTGACGCACTTGTTCCAATCGGACGTGGGCAACGTGAGCTTATTATTGGGGACAGACAAACTGGTAAAACTACAGTTGCTCTCGACGCTATCATTAACCAAAAGGGTAATGGTGTTGTATGTATCTATGTTGCAATTGGTCAAAAAGAGTCAACTATTGCGCAAATTGTTCGTCGTTTAGAAGAGCATGGTGCAATGGAATATACAATCATAGTTTCTGCAACTGCTGCTGAAGCTGCTGCACTCCAATTTTTAGCTCCATATACGGGTGTTACTATGGGTGAGTACTTCCGTGACAATGCACGTCATGGTCTTATTGTATATGATGATCTCTCCAAGCATGCGGTTGCATACCGTGAAATGTCACTTATTCTTCGTCGTCCTCCTGGTCGTGAAGCATATCCTGGAGATGTTTTTTATGTTCACTCTCGTTTACTTGAGCGTGCTGCAAAAATGTCTGATGAAGAGGGTGCAGGTTCACTTACTGCTCTTCCAATTATTGAGACACAAGCGGGTGATGTTGCGGCATACATTCCAACAAATGTTATCTCAATTACTGATGGTCAAATCTTCCTTGAGACTGATCTTTTCAACTCGGGTGTACGTCCAGCGATTAACGTTGGTCTTTCAGTATCTCGTGTTGGTGGTGCTGCTCAAATTAAAGCTACTAAGCAGGTTGCTGGTACTTTAAGACTTGACCTTGCTCAGTATCGTGAACTGCAGGCATTTGCTCAATTTGCATCTGATCTTGACGAAGTTTCTCGTAATCAACTTGAGCGTGGACAAAGAATGGTAGAAGTTCTTAAACAAGGACCATTCTCTCCACTGCCGGTTGAAAAACAAGTTGTGATTATTTTTGCTGGTAATGAAGGTTTCTTAGACGATATCGACGCATCAAATGTTGTTCGTTTTGAAGCTGAGTTATATCCATTCATTGAAGCTTCTTATCCTCAAATCTTTGAGGATATCAGAAGCAGCAAAAAATTAGATGATGATACTAGATCATTATTAATCAAAGCACTTGAAGAGTTTAAAGCTAGCTTCGTAGCTAACTAAGGGATATTTTATGGCAAACTTGAAAGATATTCAGAGACAGATAAAGAGTGTTTCTAACACTCAAAAGACGACACGTGCAATGAAGCTTGTATCGACTGCAAAGCTTCGCCGTGCAGAAGAGCTTGCAAAACGCTCTCGTCTCTATGCTCAAAAAATGAATCAGGTAATTGCCGAAATAGCTGGACGCATAAAATGTAGCAAAGTTGGCGGATTAGATAATCGTTGTTTTACAAAGATTGAAAATCCAAAAATGGTTGACATTGTTTTCGTTACTGCAGATAAAGGCCTCTGTGGCGGTTTTAATATTCAAACAATTAAAGCAGTTAAGAGACTTTTAAAAGAGTATAAAGAAAAAAACGTAAAAGTGCGTTTACGCGGGATCGGTAAAAAAGGTATAGAATTTTTTAACTACAATGAAGTCGAGATGCTTGATAGTGTTGTGGGTCTTAGTTCTAAACCAGATAAAGAGAAGTCTGATGATTTTATCATGACGTCCATCGCTGATTATAAAGATGGAAAAATTGATGCTCTACACATCGTATATAATGGGTATAAGAACATGATAACACAAGAGTTGCATGTAAATACGATTTTACCTGTTGATACAGAAGCATTTGATTGTGATAAAGTACAATCAAGTTCTATGTTAGAGATTGAAGCTGAAGATGAAGAGAAAATGCTTGATTCTTTAGTAGAAAGATATATTAATTACAATATGTACTACTCTTTGATTGATTCAGTTGCTGCTGAACACTCTGCACGTATGCAGGCAATGGATACAGCAACGAACAATGCAAAAGAGATGGTGAAAAACTTAAATGTACAATTTAATAAAGCACGTCAAGCTGCTATTACTACCGAGCTGATAGAAATTATTAGTGGTGTGGAGTCTATGAAATAATGGAGAAAAATATGATTGGAAAAATTAGCCAGGTAATGGGTCCTGTTGTTGATGTTGATTTCGATGGTTATCTTCCAGTAATTAACGAAGCTGTTGAAGTTAAAGTTAATTTAGAAGGTAGTGAACATCGTTTAGTTTTAGAAGTTGCTGCGCACTTAGGTGATGGTCGTGTAAGAACGATTGCAATGGATATGAGTGAAGGTTTAGTTCGTGGTATGGATGCAACTGCTACAGGTGCACCTATTTCTGTTCCTGTTGGAGAGAAAGTTCTTGGACGTATCTTCAATGTTATTGGTGAGACAATTGATGGTGGTGAGCAGATTGAAGATGCTCCAACATGGTCAATTCACCGTGATCCTCCGCCATTAGTTGACCAGTCAACTACTACTGAGATGTTTGAGACAGGTATCAAAGTTGTTGATTTACTTGCTCCTTATGCAAAAGGTGGTAAAGTTGGGCTCTTCGGTGGTGCGGGTGTTGGTAAAACAGTTATTATCATGGAGCTTATTCACAATGTTGCGCATGGTCATGAAGGTTTATCAGTATTTGCAGGTGTTGGTGAAAGAACTCGTGAAGGAAATGACCTTTATTACGAGATGAAAGAATCGAATGTTCTGGACAAAGTTGCACTGTGCTATGGTCAGATGAGTGAGCCTCCAGGAGCACGTAATCGTATTGCACTTACTGGTCTTACAATGGCT
>Ga0256829_1003590_pt1 | contig 10657 bp, 10 predicted proteins | sample 131447metaG_FD_185979 | JGI IMG/M metagenome (GOLD analysis project Ga0256829, IMG submission 185979) | Hydrothermal vent microbial communities from Lau Basin, Pacific Ocean - 131-447 | ecosystem: Environmental > Aquatic > Marine > Hydrothermal vents | place: Pacific Ocean: Lau Basin | collected...
TGAACCATAAGATCCTCGACCAGTTTTTGTCCTGTCACAAGGGGCCGGGAGGGAATGTCATAGATCGGTTTTTCCGGATAAAGTTCCGTACATTGCCCGCCGGGGCGGTCAAGATTATCAATCAAATGACATTTCAGACCGAGCAATCCGGCCTCAAAAATCGCAAACAGGCCCACCGGTCCTGTCCCGATAATGACCATGTCCGTGGTAATAACCCCATGTTTCATCGTCCATATCCCTTTTTTTTACATATACCAGCCTGCAAATATATTGTATTACTCAGGCCGAGGGCCAGTTGTCGGGAACCATGTAACCATTAGTGGATATAAACATGCAAACAAAAAACACAAAAAAGGGATTTTTCAGGACAGGCATCTTCCTCTGGCTGGTTACAATTATTCTTGCCGGATCAGTATCTGTAACGCATGCAAAGGTGTGGCTGGTTGGCCCCGGCCTTGATTTGCAGACCCCCTCGATGGCGATAAAAAAGGCGGGGAATGGTGATATCATAAAAATTCTTGCCGGTATTTATGAAAATGACTATGCGGTAATAAATCAGGATAACCTGACCATTGTCGGCGTTAACGGCTTTGCCCATCTGAAATCATCCGGTCCTGTGCCGGGGGGCAAGGCGATCTGGGTCATCAACGGCAATAATGTCACTGTGCAGAATATTGAATTTTCCGGGGCAAGGGTTCCTGATAAAAACGGCGCCGGGATACGGCTTCAGAGCGGTTCGCTTACCGTGGACAACTGTTATTTTCATGATAACGAGATGGGACTGCTGGTCTCGAATAATCCTGCTATTCACCTGAAAATAGAAAACTCAGAATTCAGCAGAAGCCGTCAGGATTATCTTGTTACCGGCAAATTATCCCACAATATATATGTTGGCGCAATTGATCGCTTCGTTATGGAAAATTCAATTTCACGTGGAGCGGAATATGGTCATCTGGTCAAAAGCAGGGCAAGAAATACCATAATCAGAAATAACCGGCTTTTTGACGAGGGTGATATTTCTGCGAGTTATCTTATTGATCTCCCCAATGGAGGAAATGCCCTTATCGAAAATAACTATCTCTACCGAAACAAGGGCGCCCAGAATAATGCCCTGATCAGCTATGGCGCCGAAGGGATGAAATACAGCCAGAACTCCCTCACCATAAAATATAATACGGCCATTAATGAGTCCGGTATGGCTTTTCTATTGAGGAATTTCTCGAATATATCCGTAACTATGGTTGCAAACAAAACAACTAATCTAACAGCAAATGAAATATTTGGTGTGAGCGGATATGGCTTTTGGGGCAGAATAAAAAATAAAATCAAGAATATTTTAAGATGATGTTTATTTTAAGATGATATCTGTAGCAATATAACAGGGGGTAATTCGATCTTTTTTTGCCGGATGCAGGATCGTTAAATTATTGCAGGGCGTAGGGAGGATATATATGGGTGATTTCACCCTTTATCACAGAGACAAGCTGCCGGAAATCAGGCGGGAGGCGGCCTTATCCTGCCTTGCCTGTGCCGGGTCCGTCAATCCTGTTATTGCCGAACATGGCCGTTATATATTTCACTGCTTTCCCAAACAGCTTTCTCCGGTTCAGAATTTTTTTGCTGACCGGTCGGGTAATTTCTGTGGCTCATCGGGAACCTTTATATACCGAGGGAAAATGGGACAGGCGGCGCTGGAATCCCTGCTTGATGATTTTACTCCCGACCATTATCAGCCGGAGAATTTCGAGGGCCTCTTCACCGTTATCCTGAGAAAAGACAACCGTTTATATTTGCTGACGGACCCTATGGGTGGCAACAAGCTGTATCAGAATGATGAAGAAAATTTCTGGTCATCCTCATTTCTTGCGACCGTCAGTGCCTGCTCCAGCCTGTCACCCAACCCGCAGGCTATTTATGAATACGCCTTTCAGGAAACCACATACGGAACGGACAGCGTCTTTCAGGAGGTCACTACTCTTGACAGTCTGAAAATTTTTGAAGTAACCTCGGACGGTCTTGTGGCGCGTGACAAGCAACTGACATTTGATTTCGAGCCATCTCCGGCATCCCAGGATGACCTTGTTCATGAAACGGGGTATCTGCTGCGGGAGATGACGGGGTCGGTGTCCCGGGCTTTTCCTGACCGGATTCATACAGCCCTGTCCGGGGGCTATGATTCGCGCTTGATGCTTGCCCTGTTGCAGGACAGTGGGGTCAGCCCGGGGGTATATGTCTATGGTCCTGACAGCAGTCCCGACGTTATCATTGCCCGTCTCATTGCCGAAGGGGAGGGCTTTGCTCTGGACCATATTGACAAGGCCCTTTATCCCGTGCCATCGACCGGGGACTATACTGAAATTATTAAGGATAATTTTTACGCGTTAGATGGCTTGCCGGGGGAAGGCATATTTGATTTTGGGGCCAATATGGCAACCAGACGGAAAAGGGCCGACAAGGGGCATATGGTTTTTAACGGTGGTGGCGGTGAAATTTTTCGCAACTTTTTTTATCTGCCGGATAGAAACTATACTATTTCTGACCTGATCAGCTGTTTTTATTCCCGTTACAGCACCGGATTCTGTCAGGACGTTTTTGATGAGCGGCGTTACCGGGACAATCTTCATGAAAAGATAAGGACGGCGCTTGGCGTACCGACAGATTGTTTGAAACGGACAGAGGTGGAGTATATCTATCCGGCGTTCCGGTTACGCTACTGGACCGCCAGAGACAATAACAATAACAGTCGACTCGGGCCGTACCTTACCCCGTTTATTTCCTATCGTTTGATCCGGCAGGCATTAACTATCCCGTTGGATATGAAAAATCACGGGCAATTTCAAGCAAAGTTGATCCGGATGATCAGCCCAACTCTTGCGTCTTACCCCTCTGATTATGGCTATCCCTTTGATGAGGCCGTTCCGGCCAAGGCTAAATTGAAAAATTATATGACCTATTACCGGCCTTTATTCCTGCGTCGTCGCAGTTATGCCCTGCAACAACACCTGGCATCGTTGCAAATGCCAGAAACATTGAGGCCAATATTTAATAGCGGCTGCCCTTGCATGGCACAATATTTCAAAATTGACCAGATTACGGATGCGGCCCTGCTTGGCAGAATTTATACCATGGAATATCTGTTTAACTATTTTGGGATAGGGTGATACGCATGGGGTATTGCCGGATAAATATGTTACTCAATGGAAATGGATTTTGTTACAGAATAAAAAATAAAATCCGTGAATTTTTGAAATATACAGGCAAATAATGGACAAAACTTCTTTTAATGATTTTATCACCCTGATCCGTGATGTGTGGGACCACGGGGTTTACGGGGTGGATATTGGCAAGATTATTCTGGCCCTGCTGATCTTCTTTTTCTTCCTGCTGATCCGGCGGCTGTTCAGCAGGTTTTTTGTCGGGCGGCTCAAGGCCCTGTCGCGCAAAACAAAAAACGATATTGATGATCAGGTGATTGACGCGCTGGAGGACCCGCTACGCTTTATCCCCATTGTCATCGGCGTTTTCCTTGCGACCGAGGTGCTGATTCTCAGCGACAGCCTGCGGGCCGGGGCCTACAGCCTGAACCGCTCCCTGATCACCTTCACGATTTTCTGGTCGCTGTTCAAACTGGTGGAACCGTTGAGCCAGTCTTTTTCCGGCCTCAAGGGGTTGTTTACCGACAGTATTATATCATGGCTGATCAAGGCATTGCGGGCGCTGGTATTCTTCCTCGGCGCGGCGGCCATTCTCGAAATATGGGGGATCAAGGTCGCGCCGCTGATTGCCGGGCTTGGCCTGTTCGGGGTGGCGGTGGCCCTTGGCGCGCAGGATGTGTTCAAGAATCTGATCGCCGGCCTGTTTATCATCGGCGAGAAAAGATTTCACCCCGGTGACTGGGTCCGGGTTGACGGCATTGTCGAGGGCACGGTGGTCGATATCGGCTTTCGCACCACCACCATCCGCCGTTTTGACAAGGCGCCGGTATTTGTCCCCAATGCCAGACTGTCCGACAATGCGGTGATAAATTTCAGCCGCATGACCCACCGGCGGATCTACTGGAAAATCGGTCTGGTTTACAATACCACCATCGACCAGCTGCGCGAGGTGCGCGAACGGATAGAATCCGTCATTCTCACCAGTGATGATTTTGCCCATCCGCCCGAGGTTGCGACCTTTGTCCGCATTGACAGTTTCAATGACAGTTCCATCGACCTGATGCTCTATTGCTTTACCCGTACCACCGACTGGGGCGAATGGCTCAAAATCAAGGAAGCCCTCGCCCTTGACATCAAGGAAATTGTCGAGAGCGCCGGCAGCGGCTTTGCCTTTCCGAGCCAGTCAGTTTATCTTGAGGCCGTGCCGGGAGATGTCGAGGCCTTTCCCGTACCAAAGGAAAGTGCAGATGAATAATCAGATAAATAAAAAATATGCCCCGTCCGCAGACCGCAACCGCGACCCCATTCTTGCGGTTCTCGCGGACTGTTTGCCGGACCATGGGACAATACTGGAAATTGCCAGCGGCAGCGGTCAGCATAGTGTATATTTTATCACCCATTTGCCCAATCATTACTGGCAGCCGAGCGACCCCGACCCGGAAAACCGCGACAGTATCAGCGCCTGGTGGTGGGAGGTCCAGTTGAACAATATTCTCCCCCCGCTCGACATTGATACAAGGGCCGATGTCTGGCCGGTGGAAAATATCGACCTTCCCCTGCCGGTCAGCGCCATGGTCTGTGTCAATATGATCCATATTTCACCGTGGGAATCGACCATCGGCCTGATCAGGGGGGCCGCCCGGATATTGCCAAAAGGCGGCATTCTATATCTTTACGGCCCCTATAAAAGGGACGGCAAACATAGCGCGCCGAGCAATGAGGATTTTGACAGCAGTCTCAGGTCGCGAAATCCCGAATGGGGCATCCGCGATCTCGGCGAGGTTACCGCTCTCGCTGCCGAACATGGTCTGAAACTGATCAAAACCGTAGATATGCCCGCCAACAACCTGTCGGTTATTTTTGAAAAACAGTGATCAGCCGTTCAACGTGTCCTGAAAACGGATCGGCTGGCCGGTGGCCTCGTCCGCCAGCTCGCCGTCCCACATAACTTTTTTGCCGCGCACGAAGGTGCCATGCGGCTTGCCGACAAGCTGACGTCCGGTGAAGGGGGACCAGCCGCATTTGCTCTGTAACCAGTCTTCCTCAATGGTCCATTTCTTCTTCAGGTCCACAAGGGTGAGGTCGGCGTCATAGCCGACCGCAAGACGGCCCTTGCCGGCGATATTGAACAGGCGGGCCGGCCCTGCACTGGTCAGGTCCATCAGCCGTTCCATCGACAGCAGCCCCTTGTTGACCTGATCTAGCATCAGCGGCAGCAGGGTCTGCACCCCCGGCATGCCGGACGGGCTTTCGGGGTAGGGCAGCGCCTTCTTTTCCTTCTCATGGGGCGCATGGTCGGAGCCAAGGACATCAACAATGCCGACGCTCAGCGCCTTCCACAGGCCGACCCGCTCTTGCTCGCCGCGAATCGGCGGGTTCATCTGGGCATAGCTGCCAAGCGCCTCGTAACAGTCCGGGGCCGACAGGGTGAGATGCTGGGGCGTGACCTCGACCGAGGCAACATCCTTATAGGCGGCAAGCAGCGCCATTTCATTTTCGGTCGTGATATGCAGCACATGAATCCGCCGCCCGGTACGCCGGGCAATTTCCAGAATGCGGTCGGTGGCTTTATAGGCGGTCTCGGCATCGCGCCACACCGGATGCTGCATGACCCCGCCTTCTTCTGCCAGATATTTGCGCATCCGCAGCCGGTCTTCATCCTCGGCATGAATGGCGATGCGCCGGGTGCCGTTGGCAAGAATATCGGCCAGGGTCTGGTCATCGGCGACCAGAAGATCACCGGTGGACGAGCCCATAAAAATCTTGATGCCGCAACAGCCGGGCAGTCTTTCCAGTTTATTGAGCCGTTTGACATTCTTGTTGGTCGCGCCGACATAAAAGGCAAAATCGCACCACATGCGGTTGGTGGCTCTGTTTACCTTGTCTTTCAGGGCGGCGGCGGTGGTGGTCGGCGGCTTGCAGTTCGGCATTTCAAACACTGCCGTGACCCCGCCCATGACCGCAGCGCGGCTGCCGCTTTCAAGGTCTTCCTTATCCTCGGCCCCCGGTTCGCGGAAATGAACCTGGGTATCAATCACCCCCGGCATAAGATGTAATCCGGTGGCATCGATGACCTCTTCAGCCTCAACATCATCCAGACTGCCGATGGCGACGATAATATCATCCTTGATCGCCACATCCGAGAATTCCGTCCCGTTATGGGATACGCAGATTGCATTCTTTATTAAAATATCTATGGTCACTGGAATCATCCTTTCCTTTAAGCTATTATCGGCACTTGAAAAAATGTTACAAGAAAATTGTGACCTGATATTATGGGTAAAAATTTCACGGCACTATTCTGTTGCGGCTCAAGGCCGGAACTGATCAAGATTTCCCCGGTTTATCATAAAATGCGCGGTGAGGCAAAAATCACCCCGCTGCTCTGCACGACCGGGCAACATCGGGATATATTGACCGCCCATCTGGATTGTCTGAATATAAAACCGGATTTCGCGCTGGATGTGATGCGCGCCGGGCAAAGTCTTGATCATCTTATGGATCAGTTATTCGCCCGGCTGCCCGATATGTTTGATCAGGCGCAGCCTGACATGGTGATTATTCAGGGCGATACTGCCAGCGCCTTTGCCAGCGCAATGATTGCCAGCCGGAAGGGTCTGCCGCTGGCTCATATTGAGGCGGGCTTGAGGACCCATGACCTGACATCGCCTTTCCCGGAAGAGATATACCGGCAGAATATTTCCGCCCTCGCCACATGGCATTTCTGTCCAACCGAAAGATCACGGCATAATCTGCTGCGCGAGGGCCGGGCGCCGGAGAGCATTTTCGTTACCGGAAATACCTCGGTCGATATGGTGATGGCAATAGAGCAAAAGCAGGAAATCCGTCCGGTGAACGGCAAAAATCCCTATTTCCTGATCACCCTGCACCGGCGGGAAAGTCAGGGCGCACCGCTCAGGGAAATTATTGCGAGCCTTGGGGAGTTTGCCATCCGCCAGCCGCAATTTGATTTTATCATCCCGCTCCATCCCAATCCGGCAACGTCCAATATGATCCGGGACAGGCTCGGGGGACAGCAGAATATTTCTTTGATTGCGCCGCTGCCCTATCCGCAATTTGTCCGGCTTATGGCCGGGGCCTTTGCCATTATCACCGATTCCGGCGGCATTCAGGAGGAGGCCCCGGCGCTCAACATCCCGGTGATTGTGGTGCGGGATGTCACCGAACGCGCCGAGGGGCTGGACAGTGGCTGCCTGCGCCTCGCCGGAACCCGGAAACAGGGAATTTTGCGTGAACTGACCTTGCTTGTTGAGGATGATACGCATTATAACAGGATATGCCGGGCCGAAAACCCCTTTGGCGATGGCCGGGCCGCAGACAGAATAGTCGCGCATTTGCAGCAGATTATGGAAAGAGAGTATCAGGCTTATGGCGGAATTTGACAAACCCATCCTGCTGGAAGATCGGGGAATGATCACCCTTTCCGGCCCGGAGAAAAAATCATTCCTTCAGGGGCTGATCACCAATGATCTGGACAAAATATCGGGGAATTCCGCGTTATATGCGGCGCTGCTGACGCCGCAGGGAAAATATCTCCATGATTTTTTTATCTTTGACGGGGGCGGGAAATTATGGATTGATTGTGAAAAAGACCGCAGGGACGACCTTGTCCGGCGGCTTATGATGTACCGGCTGCGGGCAGATGTGGAGGTCAGCCCGGTGGACCATAATGTCATGGCGGCCCCGGGGCCGGTTCCGGGGGCCATCATATCCGCCCCGGACCCGCGCTGTGAAGCGCTTGGCTATCGCAATATTCTGACGGATATACCGGACCACGGGACAGCGGAAGTCTATGACCGCCTGCGGCTGGCATGCGGGGTGCCGGATGGCGCGCGGGATTTCACCATTGACGGCACGCTGATACTTGAGGGCAATATGGCAGAACTGCACGGGGTTGACTTTGACAAGGGCTGTTATGTCGGTCAGGAAGTCACGGCGCGCATGAAATACCGGGCGAGCCTGAAAAAAAGGCTGTTGCCGGTGACAGTTGACGGGCCGCTGCCGGAACGCGGGACGGTTATCACCAATGAGGCAGGTAAAAAAATCGGCGATATCAGGTCAGGCCGGGGCAACCGGGCCATTGGCTATTTCCGGCTGGCCGATATGAGATATGGCGACAGCTATGACTGCGGCGCGGCCCGGGTCAGCCCGTGGCGGCCCGACTGGCTGGCGGAGGAGAAGACAGAATGATCACGCGTTGCACATGGCCGGGCGATGACCCGCTTTATGTCGCCTATCATGACGAGGAATGGGGCGTGCCGGTGCGGGACAGCCGCGATTTGTTTGAAAAACTCATTCTGGACGGTTTTCAGGCCGGTCTGTCATGGATTACCATTCTGCGCCGGAAAGACGGTTTTCTGACCGCCTTTGACGCATTTGACCCGGAAAAAATCGCCGGTTACGGGGAGGGGGATATTGAGCGCCTGATGCAGGACCGGGGCATTATCCGCAACCGGCTGAAAATTCTTGCAACCATTGGCAATGCCCGGGCCTATCTCGATATGGAACGGGACAGGCCCGGCAGTTTTTCCGAATTTCTATGGAGCTTTACCGGTGGCAAAACCCTGCAGAATAACTGGAAGAATCATGGAGAGCTTCCCGCCGCCACAGCACAGTCAGAGGCGATGAGCCGCGCCCTGAAACAAAAGGGCTTTAAATTTTGCGGCCCGACAATATGCTATGCCTTCATGCAGGCAGTCGGTATGGTCAATGACCATGTGACCTCCTGTTTTCGCCATGCCGAAATAGTCTATCTGTCGTCCAGTTCGACATAATCCCGCTGGGTGTCGCCGGTGAATAATTGCCGGGGCCGACCAATTTTCTGGGTCGGGTCCTCAATCATTTCACCCCATTGGGATACCCAGCCGGTGGTCCGGGCCAGGGCAAATAATACCGTAAACATGTCGGTCGGGAAGCCCATGGCTTTCAGGATGATCCCGGAATAGAAATCAACATTGGGATAGAGCTTCTTTTCAACGAAATAGTCATCCTCAAGGGCAATATGCTCCAGTTCCCGGGCGACATCAAGCGTTGGATCATCGACACCAAGCTCGTCCAGAACCTCTTTGGCGGACTGGGCCAGAACCTTGGCCCGTGGGTCAAAGTTTTTATAGACCCGGTGGCCAAAGCCCATCAGGCGGAAAGGGTCACTCTTGTCCTTGGCCTTCTGGATGAATTCCGGAATACGGTCCACAGTGCCGATTTCCATCAGCATATTCAGGCAGGCTTCATTGGCTCCGCCATGGGCCGGTCCCCAGAGCGAGGCAATACCCGCAGCAATACAGGCAAAGGGATTGGCCCCCGATGACCCGGCGAGGCGCACGGTCGAGGTCGAGGCATTCTGTTCATGGTCGGCATGGAGAATGAAAATCTTGTCCATGGCACGGGCCAGGGTCGGGCTGACCACATATTCCTCGCACTGGGGGACGCCAAAGGTCATATGGAGGAAATTAGCCGCATAATCCATATCATTGCGTGGATAGACAAAGGGTTGCCCCACGGAATATTTATAGGCCATGGCGGCAATGGTCGGGATTTTGGCAATCAGGCGATGCGAGGCAATTTTGCGCTGCATCGGGTCATTGATATCAAGACTGTCATGATAAAAAGCCGACATGGCGCCAAGCACACCGACCATAATGGCCATCGGATGGGCATCCCGGCGAAAGCCCTTGAACAGGGAGGTCATCTGGTCATGAACCATGGTATGATAGGTCAGGGTGTTGACAAAATCCTCTTTTTCCTGTGCATTGGGCAATTCACCATTGAGCAGCAGATGGGCAACTTCCATAAAGTCACTTTTTTCCGCCAGCTGGCCGATGGGATAGCCGCGATAGAGCAGGATGCCCTTTTCGCCGTCAATATAGGTTATGCTTGATTCACAACTCGCGGTCGAGGTAAAGCCCGGATCATAGGTGAACATGCCGGTATCGGCATATAACTTTCGAATATCAATGACATTGGGGCCGACAGAGCCAGCGTAAATTGGCAGTTCAAGTCTTTTGTCGCCGATGGTGAGAATGGCCTTTTCATCCAGTAATGTCTTGTCAAATATGTTCTTGGTCATAAATCCGCATCCTTTCCAAAATAGTCAGTTTATACAATTGCAACATCATTAATTCTTGCCAGGCTTTCCTGTTTGCCGAGCCAGAGTAATATATCAAAAATTCCCGGGGACACATTGCTCCCGGTCAATGCTGCCCGAATTGGCTGGGCGACCTTGCCAAGTTTCAGCCCCTGCCGTTCGGCAAAATCCTTGATCCCGGATTCCAGCGTTTCAGCATCCCATTCCGGGGTACTTTCCAGCAGGTCGGCAACATCGGCCAGAATTTTTTTTGCCTCGGGGGTAAGAATTTTTTCGGCTTTGGGGATAAAATCCAGCGGCCTCGCGGCAAACAGAAACAGCGTGCTTTGCGCCAGATCATTAATATTTTTCGCCCGGGGCTTGAAGTCTTCCATGGCAACCCTCAGCAGGGCAATCT
>Ga0256829_1003591_pt1 | contig 10655 bp, 11 predicted proteins | sample 131447metaG_FD_185979 | JGI IMG/M metagenome (GOLD analysis project Ga0256829, IMG submission 185979) | Hydrothermal vent microbial communities from Lau Basin, Pacific Ocean - 131-447 | ecosystem: Environmental > Aquatic > Marine > Hydrothermal vents | place: Pacific Ocean: Lau Basin | collected...
AATGTGATAAATTTGTGTCTATATTTTGATAAAGTTTTCTTAGAAACAAAAATAAGGACAAACAGATGGCAAGATTAGTTGTTTTAGGTGGAGGAGTTGCAGGTCATACAACTGCAACTTTTGCCGCAAAATGGTTAGGTTCAGCTCATGAAGTTGTAGTAGTTACTCCAAATGCTAAGTGGAACTGGATTCCCTCAAATATTTGGGTTGGTGTTGGTCAAATGACTAAAGATGAGGTTACTTTTGACCTTGCAGGTGTTTATGCAAAAGCTGGCATCACTTACAAGCAAGCAAAAGCAGTCTCTTTAAATCCAGAAGGAAATACATCTAGTGATAAATCTTTTGTAACTATTGAGTACACTGGTCAAGATAAAGAGGGAACAAGCGAAAATATAGAATATGATTACATAGTAAACGCGACTGGTCCAAAACTTAACTTTGATGCTACTCCAGGTCTAGGTAATGGTGAAGGTCAGATGGGTGACAATACTGTTTCTGTTTGTACAGCAGACCATGCGGTTCATGCATCTCATAAACTTACTGAAGCTATAGAAAAGATGAAAAAAGGTGAACGCCAAAAGTTCTTAGTTGGAACTGGTCATGGTATGTGTACATGTCAAGGTGCTGCGTTTGAGTATATCTTCAACATTGAGCATGAGTTAAGAAAAGCTGGTGTTCGTGATATGGCAGACATGAAATGGATCTCAAACGAGTCTTTCTTAGGTGACTTCGGTATGGGTGGACTCCACATGAAAGTTGGTGGTTATGTAGTTAGCTCGAAACTTTTTGCAGAGTCACTTTTTGCTGAAAGAAATGTTGAGTGGCTAATCGGTGCACACACTTCTAAAGTAGAAGCTGGAAAAGTTGAGTATGAACTTCTTGATGGTTCTAAGGGTGAAGAAGAGTTTGACTTCGCTATGCTTATCCCTCCATTTGCTGGTGTAGGTCTTAAAGCTTACGATAAAGCTGGAGAGGATATTACGGGTACAGTCTTCGCTCCAAATGGTTTTATGAAAGTGGATGCTAAGTATGATGCTGGTGCATATGAAAACTGGAAAGCATCTGACTGGCCAAGAACATACCAAAACCCAACATACTCAAATATGTTTGCAGCAGGTATTGCCTTCGCTCCACCACATATCATCTCTAAGCCGATGAGCTCTCCAAATGGAACACCGATCAATCCAACTCCTCCAAGAACTGGTATGCCTTCAGGTATCATCGGTAAAGCGGTTGCTCACTCTGTATGTGATCTTATGACTAAGGGTGAAAGTGCACACTTACATGAAGCTTCTATGGCTGAAATGGGTGCTGCATGTGTTGCGTCTGCTGGTAAAGGTGTATTTAGTGGTACTGCCGCTGCTATGACTGTTTATCCTGTTGTGCCTGACTTTGAAACTTATCCTGGAACAGGTCGTGATACAGACTATACCTTTGGTGAGATTGGTCTTGCTGGACACTGGATTAAACATATTTTACACTTTCTGTTTATCTATAAAGCTAAACTTAATCCAGGCTGGACACTGATTCCTGAGTAATCAGAAAATAGAATCTATAAGAAATTATTTAAGGACATAAAGATGAAAAAAGAAGAAGAAATAAACTTTCAAAAAAGTGATGATTTTAGTCGCACGATGATTCCTGGATCATTTGCTAGAAAGATGCGTACTTGTGTGATTTGGCAATTTATTCGTTTTGTAATTATTAACATTAAAATGATTATCGTTGTAGGTAAGAGCCACTAGTTAAAAAGCCATGAGTTCCACTCATGGCTAAGATCATACAATAGCACTACCTCAGTATGCAAAGGTTTCAAAATGACAAGAGAAATAATACAATATCCAACACCTTTGAGTGTAGAGTTCGGTGTTAATGTACGACTGTTTAATGAAGAGTTATTTGCCTTAATAGAGGATCTTAAAGATACTATTAATGAAAATAATTTAGAGGCCCTCTCTGCTTTCCAGATAGGGAACTATAAGAATGTCATAGTTGTGAAAAATGAAGATGGTAGCTTTTTAGAGCTTATAAACCCCTCTCTTATTGCACATAGTGGCAAGATTAGTAAAGAAGAAAAAACTGCATATTATGGTGATTTAAGTGCAAAGATAACTCGCTTTGAAAATGTGAGTCTTGTGTATCAAGATGCAGATGCTAAAAATTGTTCACTACGAGCAGAAGGTGATTTAGCAATACTTCTTCAACGCAAGCTTGATTACCTTTTTGGTGCAACATTTATTCAAAAGATGTCTGCAGATGAGAGAGATAATTTTGAGTTAAAACTGGAGTATGGAACGGATATAGGAATGCAAGACTACTGTCCTACAACATTTTTCCGTGATAAGATTTTAAAAGCTATAAATATTATGATGCTTTTGATGGTGGGTCTTGTAGTCGGTTCTCTTTTTGTTAGTGAAGCTTCCATTGTAGAGAAGCTATGGCAATACCAAACTTATGCTATTGTTTTTGTGCTCGTACTTAATATATTTTACTTTGTTTATGCACAGTATGAGGGGAAAAAGTATGTTGCCTGTTCTTCCTGTCAGATAGGAAATATACTCGGAACACTTTTTATTTCTCTTATTAAACTCTCCCTCCTCTGCCTTATTTCATACTTTGTATTGGGCTCAGTGTAAGGAAAGCATATGGATGCCTCTATAGAATCACTTAGTAATGTGAAAAAAATATTTGTTCAAAATAAGAGACTCATACTTGAGCAGTGGATATCTTACGAAAAACCAGCTACTATTTTACAGCTACATGCTATGGATAAAGATGATTTTCTTCAAAAATATGCAAGTGGTGTCTTTGATTACTTTATGGGTGTTATTTCTTGTGATGTGGAGATCGGGGACTGTCCTGTGATGCAAGAGTTACTTACTTACTTTAAAAAACGCGAGATAAGTGCAGATGAACTTTTTGAGATATGTTCACACTTTCGACGTGCTATGGTTGACTTCTCTTATGATGCTAAGCTCAACTCAAAAGAACTTTTTGATGCAATCTCTTATGTATTCGATGAAAATTTCAAGGGAATTTTGAAGTTCTATACTGATACAATGTTTCAAAAGCTTATTGATGCAAGGCAAAATGCTCTTCGAGCAAGTCAAGCAAAAGAGTACTTTCTCTCAAATATGTCGCATGAAATTAGAACGCCACTCAATGCTATTTTAGGTTTTGTAAATCTTCTCATCGATGAAAATGTGTCTCCTAAACATAGAAACTATTTAGAAATCATTCATAACAGTGGTGAGAACCTCTTAAGTATTATTAATGACATACTAGACTTCTCAAAGCTCAGAAGTGGTGAGTTTACAGTTGATGAGAAGTATTTTTCTATACATGAAGAACTTAGTCATACATTAGAACTTTTTGTCGCAAGTGCAAATATAAAAAATATTACACTCTCTGCATTTATAGATCCCAATATTCCAAGTGAACTGTATGGGGATGCTCTTCGCATTAAGCAGATAGTATCTAACCTTTTAAGCAATGCTATCAAGTTTACTCCTGAAAATGGCTTGATTCAAGTAGAAGCTTTTTATAAAGAGGGCTCTTTGGAAATAGCAGTGAAAGATAGTGGTCGAGGGATTGCTTCTCTGGACAAGAAGAGAATATTTAAGGCATTTGCACAAGCTGAATATGGAGATGTTAGTCATGAAGGAGGGACTGGACTAGGTCTCTCTATTAGCCATCAGCTTGCTCAAAAAATGTCTGGAAAAATAGAGTTGATCTCTGATTTAGGTTATGGAAGCACATTTACACTCTATGTACCACTTAAATCTTCAGAGCTTCGAAATCCATTTTTTGATAATGTCGAAGAGTTTCAAAAACTCAAAATGGTTCTCTATGCAAAAGATAAAATATTGAGCTACAAGCATGATGCTTTTTTGCGTTATGCTAATGTCTTTGGGATGAATGTTACTCTTGTAGAAAACCTTGAAGAGAGTTTTGATGTCTGTATCTTTGTATATGAAGAGAGTGCTGATGAACTAAAAGAGGAACTTAAAAAGAGTGATAAAAAGTTTATAGCACTAATGGCTAAAGAGTATGATTCTTATGAAAAATTGGATAATATCAGTAGTGTAGTTTTTCCTCTTTTTTGTGCTAAGCTATTTATTGCGTTTAATAAGCTACTACATCAGAGTAGTGTTCGAGATCATGAGCAACATATACTTAAAAAATTCAAGGGACATATTCTTGTTGCTGAGGATAATGAAGCAAATCAAGAACTTATTAAAATTGTCTTATCAAAATACGGTTTGAGCTTTGATATTGCTGTCAATGGAGAAGAAGCTTTTACTATGTATACGAAAAATAGTTACGACCTTATTTTGATGGATGAGCAAATGCCAATTCTGAGTGGGAAGGAGAGTGTCAAAAAAATTATAGAGTATGAAGTTCAAAATGCTAAAACTCATACACCCATTTCAGCCTTAACAGCAAATGTAGTTAAGGGTGCTAAAGAGAGAGGTCTGTTAAGTGGTTTTGATGCTTTTTTAGGAAAGCCTTTGGTTCTTAAAGATTTAGAGAGAGTCTTTTCACTTTATCTTAAAGAGGATAAGTTTAGTGAGCTATTAGAGACAAGAGAAACAGTAGAAGAGAGTCAAAAAATAGTAGGGCTTGACACTCAAAAACTCACTCAAGAGTTGATGCTCAGTGAAGAGGAGCTACTTATGCTTCTTAAACTATTTATGAAAAAGATGAAGCGAACTCTGCCTGAACTTGAAATGGCAATCAAAGCCAAAGATATGAAGAAAATAGGTCTATTAGCACACTCTATAAAAGGTTCAAGTGGTAACTTCCGTATAAAAGCTCTTCAAGATTTCTCTAGTGAAATGGAAAAAAGAGCAAAATCCCAAGATAAACTTTTTGAGTACGAGGCACTATTTGATCAAATTCACAAAATTCTTAGTAGGATAGAAGTAGTTTAAACTACTCTTCTATGTAATAGCCAATTCCTGAAGCATTTTTTATGATCTCTGTTGGTAACTTATTTCGTAAACGCCAGACTAAGGTACGGACACTATTTTCCGTTGCTCCATTTTCACTCCAGACATATTCTCTAGCCTGCTCAAAACTGATAACACTTCCTAATTGTGCTACGAGTAGACGTAAAAAGGCATTCTCTTTTTTCGTAAGGCGTATCTTTTTATCTTGGTAAAAAGTTTCATGAAGATTGATATCAAGATGATACTCCTCTCCAAATGGAACTGTGGCTGTCTCAGCTATGCGTTTGGCATAAAGTAGATTTTCTAGATTCTCTTTATCTAGCTGTAGAGTCTTTACAGTATCTTCGCGTGCATGCTCTTGTGCAAACTTAAAGAGTGCCATCTGGATAGTCGCATGTAAAGAACCCGGGTCGAAAGGTTTGACTATATAGCCATAGGGCTCTGTGAGTTTTGCTTGTTCTATAATATCATCATCACTGTAGGATGTGAGATAAATAAAAGGTAAAGAGTGATTCTCTTTTACATACTTTGCTAATTCAATACCATCGTTACTCTCATCAAGTGAGATATCAATGATAACTAGGTCTGGATTTGCAGTTGCTATCTTAGACTTAGCAACTTCAGCACTATCACAAACACCAACGATACTATACCCTTGCTTTTGTAAGGAAATATTGAGATTAAGTGATGTTATTTCATCATCTTCAACTATTATTATCTTGTCTCTTACCATTGGAACCTCAATATTAAATAATGTTCTTCTAATTGTGATATATTATATATAATAATAATTCTACTTGCTATAATTTACAGCCATAATGGTGAACTTATTTTCATACTGTTACTAAAAGGTACGAATTAAGTATTTTTTGCTATAATAATAGCAATGAAAAGTATTTATTTATTCTTGTTATTATTACTCTGTGCACTAACACTTTATGCAACTCCAGTTCTTAGTGTCGATGCGAAAACTGATGCGGTGAACCTCTCTTCACACCTTGAACTTTTTGTAGATAAAAGTGCAAAACTTACTTTCAGTGAACTCTCTTCAAGCACAGCAACCCTCTTTCATCCCACATCAGCAGAGAAACTCTCTTTAGGATATACAGATGCAGTGGCATGGATCCGTTTCTCCATCAAAAACAGTACAAAAAAGTCACTAGATTTTGCACTAGAGCTACCTATTCCTTGGATAAACTTTATAGATGTTTATAAAATAGAAGGGAAGCATGTAGATGAGCAAAAGTGTGGTTCTTTATCTCCAGCAAGTGATAGCTATTTGAATTCAAAATCTTTTTTTATTCCCTTTAGTATTGCCCCAGAGAAAAGTGTGGAGTTTTATATCCGCTTTAGTGGTGAAGATGCTTTAACTCTTGCTCCTTACCTCTACAGTAAAAAGGTAGCACAAAAACATAATGTACATATCACCCTCTACATAGGTGCACTCATCGGTGTTTTAGTTGTGATGACTTTTTTTTATCTTATCCTCTCTATCTCACTTAAAGATAGAGATTACTTCTATTATGCTTTTTACCTCTTCTCTCTTATTTTTATGATGGGAAGCTATTATGGCTATAACTCTCAAATATTTTGGCCAGATGCACCTCTTTTTAATCAAAAAGCAATAAGTGCATCGGTTGCAATTTCTCTTTTTGCAGGCTTGCTCTTTTCGCGTAAATTTTTAAATATAGAGAGAGTCCTTCCGAAATTTGATATGTTTTTACAGTTACAAATGGGTATTTATCTCGTTTTAGCAATATTGAGTTTTTTCGCTATAGAGTATCATTATGTCGTAATTGTTACGATAGCCTTAATGGGTCTCTACTCTATTAGTCTTCTTTATATATCTATAAAAACATGGTCTTTGGGTGTGGCAGGAAGTGGCTACTTTATACTCGCTTGGTCTATGTCTCTTGTAAGTTCTCTCTTAGCTGCATTAATGGGGCAAGGTTATATTGGCTATTCACACACACTTTATTACTCTTTTGGTGTGGTCACACTTATTGACATTATTCTTTTGGCTTATGCTTTGGTAGCAAAGATAAATACCATAGAAAAAGAGAAGTTTCAAGCACAAAAATCTTTAGTAGAAAGAGAGAAAGAGTTGGCACGCCTTAACTATCAAGATAAGAAAAAACTAGAAGAGATAGTGAGTAAGAGAACACAAGAACTTCTCCTTATAAATAAAAAACTAGAAGAGATTTCAGTCACAGATAAGCTCACAAAACTTTATAATCGTGTCAAACTGGATAAAGAACTTCTTTATGCATTAGAGTATGCAGAACGCTACCAATCACCATTTTCGCTTATACTTTTAGATATAGACTACTTTAAAAGTGTGAATGATGCATATGGACATTTAGTAGGAGATACTGTACTTATTGAGTTCGCAAATATCCTGAAGTTTAGTATACGAAATACTGACTTTGTTGGAAGATGGGGTGGTGAAGAGTTCCTTGTTATTTGTCCAAAAACTGATAAAGAGGGTGCTATATCTCTCGTAAAACATATACAGACACAGATAAGAAATATAGATTTTAGTGTTGTAGGAAAGAAAACAGCAAGCTTTGGTGTAACTACATACTATAAGGGTGACACTCCTACAAGTATACTGAAACGTACAGATGATGGACTCTATAGAGCCAAAGAATCAGGACGTGATACTATAGTTTTTCAAGCATAAGAGATGGCTTACTTTGTTTATATTCTTAAGTGTGCAGATGAGACACTTTATACTGGTATAACGACAGATCTAGAGCGTAGAGTAGAGGAGCATAATAGCTCAGATAAGGGTGCAAAGTACACAAAACTTCGCAGACCTGTAGAACTTGTTTATAGTGAAAAGAGCGAGAACAGAAGCACTGCCTCAAAACGCGAGTATGTTATAAAAAAATTTTCACGAGCACAAAAACTGGAGCTGATAAATGTTTAAAATATATGTAGACGGAGATGCCTTCCCCAATCTTCTCAAACCAATACTTCTCAAACAGATAGAGCGTTTAGCTCTTGAGACAGTAGTCGTTGCCAACAAAAAAGTCTCTATAGGAAAAAGCAAATATGTCTTATACATGATTGTAGATGCTGGTGCTGATGAAGCTGATAACAAGATAGTTGAGATACTAGAGGAGGGTGACTTAGTTATCACTGCTGATATCCCTCTAGCCGATAGAGTCATCAGTAAAAATGCCCATGCTATAGATCACAGAGGAGAGCTCTACAGTGTGGATAACATCAAACAATATCTTGCTATGAGAAACTTGATGGATAAGATACGTGAGAGTGGAGAGATAACTAAGGGGCCTAAACCTTTTTCAAGTAAAGATGCAGAACTATTCGCAAATCAACTCAATGCCTTCTTGCATAAAAAACTTCGCTAAGCAGAAATATTTAAACTAGGTTTTTGCTCTTTTTTGAGTTCTGCTCTCTTCTCATTTTTAGCTTTTTCTCTCTCTGAATAATCTCTATTATAGCACTAAAATGCTATTATTCCTTTAATTAATCACATTAGGAAAATAATACAATGATGAAATTTGAACTCAAAGATGAATACATAGAACTTTTTAAACTTATAAAAGTACTTGACTTAGTAGATACAGGTGCCCAAGCGAAGATGATCGTAGCTGATGGGTATGTAGAGAGAAATGGTGAAGTAGAACTTCGTAAACGTGCGAAGCTTATTAAAGGTGACCACCTTGTTATCGGTGGAGATGTTGAAGTAGATATAGTTTAGAGCTATATAAAAAAAGAGCTCACTAAACCTATAAGTCCTCCAAATACACCACCCCAAACCACTAACCAGTCAAGATGCTCTTTTATGAGCTTTTGAACCATCTCTTTTACAAGCTCTGGTGTGAGCTCGTTTAAACGCGAGTCTATGACTGACTCTATAGAGCTCAGCATATCTTCGTTGAGTGAGGAACTTTGTAGATGATTTTGCATCGTTTCATTAAATGCAGAAGAGTTTACTATCTTGATGACTGCTGACTTCATCTTGTTTGAAAATGGCTCTTTGAGACCCGCTAGTGCAGACTCTCCTCCAAACATACCGAGCATACCTCCAAATGAAGACTCCATCACAGTTTTAGAAAGTGCATCAAATGCAGGTGCAAAGTCTGTCTCTTCTATGATGGGCTCTAGGTTTATCTTCTGATCTTCATTCGCAAAGAAGTTTTCTAACTGCTCACGAGTAAAAAACTCTTGCATCATCAGATTTTTTATAGACTCTTTAAAAGCCTCAAAACGCAGGGGGATAACACCGGAGCCGTAAAGAAGAGGTACCTTTTCAAAAAGCATATGGATGGCAAGTTGGTTTGTTATAGCTCCAGAGAGGGCAAACATTCCTGTGAAAAGTAGGGCAGTGTGAAACTCTAAAAAGACGAAAGAGAGACCAATGAGTACGAGTGCTAGTAAATTTGTTATAAAACTTTTATTCAAAACCATATTATTTCCTTTTTCAAAGCAAAATTATATACTAAAATTGTATCATTAGAGATATATTTTATAAAAGAGATGAATACTAATGAAATCAGAAACTTACACACTATTTGAAAATGCGGATGTTGAGACTATTGTCTCTACTATTGGGGAAGAGCTAAAGACAAGAAATGAGTCACCTTTTTGGGCTGATAAGGTAGTTCCTTTCTCTCGAGCGATTCTTTCTGTACTTGTGCCTTTACGAGAAAAAGGTATTCTATTTAATCCAGAAAACAAACCAGAAGAGAAACTCACACCAGAACTCTTCTTTGAGTGGCAGGATTTTTTAAGCCTGAAAACTCTCGCGTTTACGATACAAAGGTCAAATGATTCAGGAAAGTTGGAGAGAACACAGCTAGATACTAATGCCTGTGTAAAATACGAGCAAATAGACTTAACACTCTTAGGAGATTATTTAGCACACTATACGGTAAACCTAGAAGATGAGCTACTAGATTTTCCTATCGCAAACTATAACTTACATCAAGGTGTAAGCAATGTTATAAAGACTCTTCTTTAAGAAAAATAAAATGTAGGAACAGACCGAGGTGCCTCGGCTGTTTTAGATAGAATGATTTTTTAGAAAGCGTAAGTGTAGTCTACTGTTAAAGATGACTGGTTATTAGTCGCTTCAACAAGTATTGGAAGACCATTAGCATCTTCGTAAGTATAGGTATCAGAGAAACTCATACCATAAACAAAAGCAGCATCGATAATACCATACTCTTTAAGGTCATAACCACCACCAATTGTAAAATGTGCTGCTGTTAAAGCTGGGAAAGCGATATATGTAGCAATAGTTTCATTTGTAGAAGCACCATCGATAATGCTAGAACCATAGTTAAAACCTATACGTAGTGCTAAAGTATCCATTTTATGCTCTGCACCTAAGGCAAATACACTCTGGCTAGCCCAGCCATAGTCGCTGTAACCTGATGCACTGCCATAAGCAAGATACTTATAGTCAAAAGCAATTGTAGTTGCATCACTCATGCTGTAGTCAAGTCCTAGTCCTAAAGTAGATGGATTGCTTAAAGAGGTGTTATTTCCCTGAAGATCTTTCATTGCATTACCGTAGTCACTTGATATCGCAGTTTTATAAATAAAACCAAAAGTTATATTGTCTAGGTCGTATGTCATACCAAGATTCACACCAAAGTCCATAGATGACTCATTACCAAAGTTTGTAGAGAGAGCTGAATACTGAATTACTGGAGCGATACCAAGAGC
>Ga0256829_1003592_pt1 | contig 10652 bp, 10 predicted proteins | sample 131447metaG_FD_185979 | JGI IMG/M metagenome (GOLD analysis project Ga0256829, IMG submission 185979) | Hydrothermal vent microbial communities from Lau Basin, Pacific Ocean - 131-447 | ecosystem: Environmental > Aquatic > Marine > Hydrothermal vents | place: Pacific Ocean: Lau Basin | collected...
GCCTACCAAACTCATTGACAAAACAATGCGTTGGAAAGGATTCCGGTTCAACGTGAACACCGATTCCGGGATCGTGAACGCCGATTCCGGGAAATCCCGAAAAGTGTTCACCTTGAACCAGAATGAGCGTTCACATTCAACCAGAACAGGTGTTCACGTTGAACCAGAATGAGTGTTCATCTTGGGCCGGAATATGCAGCGGGATAAATTGGATCGAGATAATTTCGCACTCCCCAGATGATAAAGACGGTGGACCTGCGCGGAAATATTCTCAACAATATCGCGCAAGCTGTTCCGCCCGGCCAGTTGGGCCATGGCCATGGTCACGAACTGCGGCCAGCGCGAGGCCGTGCGGAAAGAACGCCCCGAATGATGGCGTTTTGCAAGGGTCTCGAATTCATGTCTCGGCACAAGTTTTAGTATTTGGGAGAAGATTGTATTACAATGAGCCATGGCCTGATTCTCCTATCTGGTTCAACAAGTTATTGTCAAACTCATTGTACCGATTACGGCTGAATCAGGCCTCCTTATTTTCCCGTTAACGCGACAGCAGTGATTGCGTACAGGAGAAACCATCATGATTCGGGTGGCGGGGCATTACGCAATGCGGATCCCGCCCGTTTGCGGCGATTCCCCGAGGAATGAAGCCAGCACACCGGTAGGATTGTCCGCGATGGATAGAGATCAGGGGTTGAATCCTCGATCGTACAGCATCGTCTGGGCGTTCGCCCGCTTTTGGCGGCTCGATTCTCGGGATCGGGGGGGCGTAGGCGTTGGCCTTGAGTTGGGCCTGGCGTTTCCCGGCACTACGTCACGTGGATCGGTTCGATGATGTGCGGCCCGCCTGAGTGCCCGATGCCGGCCCGGGAAATAAACCGGCCGATGAATGTCCAATTTCATATGACGTGTGGTTGGATCTTATCAATCACTTTGCTGACACTCGGATTCGGGCTGTCGCCAGGGTGGGCCGGGCCGTCCGCACGGATCTACTCGGTGGATTTCGGTTGGCACACCGGGTTGGTGGTGCCGGACAGGGTGGCCCCCGCATTTCTTCGCCGGCGTTATCCGGGAACGCGCTGGTTCGTATTCGGTTTTGGCAATCAGGCATTCTACATGACGCCGAAGCCGACCTTCGGCGATGCCGTCCATGCCATCCTTTCGCCATCGCCGGCGGTGGTCTATGTCGTGGCCACGGGACTGGCCGATCCCGGGCGTTGGTACGGGACGAAGGCTACCGCGCTGGATCTGACCTCGTCCCAGGCGGCCCGGCTCGGGAGCTGGCTCGCCCGCCAGTTCGCCTATACGCCGATGGGCAGGCCGCAACCGGTGGCGCCGGGGTTCACCGCCGCCAGCGAGTTTTACCGAGCCGCAAGTCGTTACGGTGCCTTTCACACCTGTAATACCTGGGTGATCGACGCCCTGGCGGCGGCCGGCCTGACCGTTCATCCGGAGGGGGTCATCTTTGCGGCCCAGGTTCGCAGCCAGGTGCATGCACTTTCTATGCATCGCAAGCCGGGAGGAATTCTTCCAGCTTTCCCGGCCCCGCAAACCCCTTGAACCAGGCCGTTTCCCATGGCCGATAGACCTTGTTCGCTGTCTTCAGGGGGTAGAATGCCAAATTCCTAGGTTTGGGGGAGATAACGATGCAACGATCCACGGTTTTGCCCAGTCCCGACGAGGCGCTTCCCGGGCGTCGGGAGACTATGGCCGTTACCAATCGGCATTATGTTTTAAATACGCCGATTTTGCCGCCGTTTCCCCCCGAGTATGAGGAAGCCTATTTTGCCATGGGATGTTTCTGGGGCGCCGAACGCCTGTTTTGGGAGCAGGACGGCGTCTGGACGACGGCCGTGGGGTATGCCGGTGGCACGACTCCGAATCCCACTTATAAGGAAGTGTGCACCGGGCGTACCGGGCATGCCGAGGTGGTGCGTGTGGTTTTTGATCCCAAGCGGATCGGCTACCGTGATCTCCTTGCCTTATTCTGGGAGCGCCATGACCCGACCCAGGGTATGCGCCAGCATGGCGACGTTGGCACCCAGTACCGATCAATGCTTCTGGTTGCCGATGATACTCAGCGTGCGGCAGCCGAAGCCACCCGCGATACCTATGCCTCGGCACTTCTCGAGCAGCATTGCGGGGAAATTACTACAACTATTCAATCATTGGATGCTTTCTACTATGCGGAGAATTTCCATCAGCAGTATCTGGCTAAAACCCCGCGGGGTTCCTGCGAGCTACAGGGAACCGGGGTTGTCTGCGCGAGGGGATAGCATTCAATTGCCGCCGAGTCCGATTTCCCCCCCGTTGCGGCCGCGGATGAAGGTCCAGCGGTAGGTGAAACCGAGTGCCCGGGTACGGGCCCGCAAAGCGGGCGGGAAGGGCGGGAAGGGAGCCGCCAAGCGGATTATTTGGAGTGCAGCGGCGTCCAGCTCGGGGTAGCGCGAGCGGTTAACGAGGTGAATGGCGCGTATGGAACCATCGGCGTCGATGGTGACCGCCAGGGTCAGGTGCCCGCGGCGGATTCGGGCGGGAACCAGTGCCTCGAAGTGCGTGCTGCCGATAAATTCCACCCGCTGCTGCCATGCGGCAATGTAGGCGGCATAAAATGTAGCCTTGGCGTTGGTCTGTTCGGCCTTGGGGACGGGGTGGCGGCCGTACAAATGGGGGAGTTCGAAGTGGAGGGCAGGGGTTGCTCCCGGATGATTTCCCGCCGTGATGAGACGGGCGATCATCAAGGTATTCTCCCCGCCATGCAGAGGGATCTCACCGGCTGGGATCGAACGCCGTCCCGCAAGGCTGGACGTGACATCCCGCTCGCCCGGCGGGGCGTCGGTGGTTAGGGTGCTGGGGCGGAGCCGGGAGAAAACCCCGGGGGCTTCGGCGTTCAGCGAGGCGCTCAGCGCGACGCCGGGGTTGGGGAATATGCCGGCGACATTTTGCGCGGTTTGGGTGTGGCTTCGTCGCCGGGTGTTACCGGGACCGATTTGATTGGCCTGCGCCAGGTATGCGGCCCGTTCGGGAGGATGAAGCCGGGCCGTATTGACCAGGGTCACGGCAACTTGCCGATTGTTACCGGATTTGGGTACCAGGGTGGAAAAACCGACTCCGAGCAAAATCACCCCGTGGATGAGCAGCGCAAAAATGAGTGCGGTTACCAAGCGATCCCTGGTGATGGTGCGGGCGATCGGTGAGCCGGCGGTATCGGCTACGTTCATTGGACTGCGGCTGGCTTTCCCTCGGGGTTGTCCTCAAGGGCATCGAACAGGTCTGCGGCAATATTGATCCCGTAGGCGCGATCGAGTTCGCGCACACACGTGGGGCTGGTCACGTTGATTTCGGTCAATTTGCCTCCAATTATGTCGAGACCGACAAATATCAGGCCGTCACGGGCGAGTATCGGAGCGATGGTTTCGGCAACCCGGCGCTCGCGTCGGCCCAAGGGGCGGGGCTCGCCGTGGCCTCCCGCAGCCAGATTGCCGCGGCTTTCGCCGGCTTTGGGGATGCGTGCGAGCATGTAGGGTACCGGCTTGCCGTTTATAACCAATACCCGCATGTCGCCGTGGGTGATCTCGGGAAGGTAGCGCTGTGCCATCACGTGTTCGCGGCCCTCATGGGTAAGGCTCTCGACGATCACATTGAGGTTGGGGTTATCGGAGTCGATAACGAAAACGCCCTGACCACCCATGCCTCCCAGGGGTTTGAGTACGATTTTCCCTTCGCGGGCAAGGAAGGCGCGGATGGGCCCGGTTTCTCTGGCGATCAGCGTGGGCGGCGCCAAGTCGGGAAAACGCAGGATGGATGCTTTTTCATTGTAATCGCGCAGCGAACGGGGGGCGTTAATGATTCGGGTACCGGCTTGTTCGGCAAGTTCGAGCAGGTAAGTAAGGTAGACATACTCCTGATCGAAGGGCGGATCTTTACGCATAAGGATGACGTCGAGCCGGGACAGGGGTATCGTTTCTTCTTTTCCGAGGTCGAACCACGAGGTGGTAGAATCGAAAACCCGGAGAATCGGCAGGCAAGCGCTCGGTCCTTCGCCGGTGGCCGTAATTGCTCCGGGTCGAATGTAGTACAGGCGATACTTTCGCCGCGTGGCTTCCAGTAACAGCGCAAGTGAGGTATCCTTCTCGGGGTGAATTGCCTCGATAGGATCCATTACGATGCCGAGGCGGCGGTTTAAGAGGGATCGTTTTGAGGTTCTCACCATGGGCTCAATAGCTTAACTCGGCATATTGTGCTAAAACATGACTAGGTTTGTCAGTAGCCGTCGGGGAAAGTGCGAGACTTGCGTTGGGCGCAATCCCGTAGTTTTGCCGGTTGCCGAGGAAAACAAGGGGATCAGGAGTGAGTGAGGAGGAAAAGACGCTGGTGGGCGTCAAGGTGGTCGTGGTGGATGACAGCAAGACCATTCGACGTACTGCGGAAACGCTGCTTACGCGGGCGGGCGCGGAGGTGCTTAGTGCCGCGGACGGGTTTGAGGCATTATCGCTCATTGCCGATACGCGGCCCGATATAATTTTTGTGGATGTAATGATGCCGCGGCTTGATGGTTACCAGATCTGCTCCTTGCTAAAAGGGAATCCGGCTTTTCGTGATACCCCCGTGGTTATGATTTCCAGCAAGGATGGCTTGTTCGATATTGCCCGGGGCCGGCTGGTTGGATCCGAGGAGTACGTCACCAAGCCCTTTACGCGAAGTGAATTGATTGATGCGGTGCGGCGCCATGTGGCCGAGCATCGCCAGGCTGCCAACTGAGGGAACATTAATGACAACGATTTTGATTGTGGATGATTCACCTACGGAGACGCATGTAATCCGTACGGAACTTGAAAAGGCCGGATTTGAAGTGCTCACCGCTGCAGAGGGAGAAACAGGCTTGAAGGTGGCGCGCGAGTCGCATCCCGATGCGGTCATCATGGATGTGGTCATGCCGGGGGTTAATGGGTTTCAGGCTACGCGTCAGTTACGACGCGATCCGGATACCGCGTCGATTCCGGTGATCATGGTGACTAGTAAGGATCAGCCGACGGATAGGGTTTGGGGCATGCGCCAAGGGGCCGTGGCCTATCTGACCAAGCCGGTGTCGGGGAACGATTTGGTGGCGAAAATCCGTGAGGTTCTGGCCTGATATGGCGGATGAGAACCTGCAATCCCTGCGCAGTCAGCCGTTTGCGCTTTTATTGGCACTCGAGCAAGCGGTGCTCGGCGCTGCGGGGAGAGTCCAGCGTAAAGAGGGCTTGTGGGTCGGGGTTGCCTTCCTCTCGGGCGGACACGCTTATATCGCCTCGCGCAGCGAGATTCGCGAGGTAATCACCTGGCCGGAGGCAACCCGGGTTCCTCGGACGCAACCTTGGTTGCGCGGGCTTGCCAATGTTCGAGGGCAACTGGTTCCAGTGACGGATCTGGGGCAGTGGGCCGGTGGCGCGGAAACCACACTGACCCGCAATAGCCGGGTGATCGTGGTCAACCATCCCGATATTCCAGCCGGGATTCTGGTGGATCAGGTGATGGGTTTTCGACGCTATTCCTCGCGGGAGGCGTCACCCCTGCCCGAGGGGATTCCGGATTTACTGGCGCCTTTTTTGTTAGGAGCCTATGCCCATGAGAATGAGCACTGGGGCGTTTTGGTTCTGCACGATCTGGTTGAATCCGATGCCTTTTTGCATGCGGCCTCGTGATCTATTCCGGAGAAAGTATTTTGGGGTGGAACGATGGCAAAACACTTAGCGGCCTGATGAGGTAGAAAATTATGGCTCAGTCCAGCACGGCACGAGGAAACGTCCTCACTTATATTGTAGGTTTTTTTGCGCTGGTGAGTATTTTCGGCGCCACGGCTGATTTTTTCTTTGTGGCGCAGTATTCACAATATGACATCGAATTTATGAGCCAAGCCTCGACCTTGGCGGTACAGTCCCAAGCTCTGCCTAATGAAGCACAAGCTGCTTTGCGCGGGGATGCGACTGCGATTGCATCCATGGCCGATAGCTCGCGGAAGATACAGAACGCGCTCGTGTTGTTGGGCGGCGGTGACCCGACCAGTTTGATGCCGCCCGCATCGGGCCAGGTCGCCGCCAATATATCGTTGTTCGAACAGCATTGGGGGCCGATTCAAGTTGCGACACGGAAGCTTGTCGATGCCAAGGATGCCATTGCTGTAGCAACTCAATCCGCCGCTGCGGTACGTTCCGAAATGCCTACATATATTCGGGCATGGAGCCGATTGTTGGCGCAGCTCAATGCGCATGGCTACTCACGCAGTGTGATTAACCGTGTCGCCGCTCAGCCGGTGATGGCGGCGCAAACTCTACGATTGCTTGAAAGCATGACGAGAGGGGTGGGGAATGTCGATGTGGACGGCAATAAATTCCTGGCGCATGTGAACTCGTTCGGTGATTTGCTCGATGCGCTTGAGAACGGTTCGCCGAAGATGAATATCAATGAGCTGCCCGACGTTCCCGCGCTACAGGCACCGCTGGGGCAGTTGCGGGCGAGTTACAAGACCCTGATGTCGAACCTGCAAACGCTGGCTCCCCTGACGGTAAACATTGTTGACTGGCAGAAGGCGAAAGCGGCATTGGACGCTGCCGCGCCGCGGTTGTTGAGTACCGCGCAAGCGGTTACCCAAACCTATCGTGACCAGATGCAACAGCGGATATTTAAGCCGCTCTATGGCTATATTTTGGGTGCGATTGCGCTCATTTTAATTGCGCTTCTGGTGCTTCGCTATCAGTTGACGGGGGAAGCACGACGAGCAGAACGGGCTCAGGAGGCCCAAAATGAGCGGAATCAACAGGCTATTTTGTCATTGATGGATGATTTGGGGCGATTGGCCGATGGGGATCTGACGGTACAGTTGGAGGTGACCGATGATATTACCGGGGCTATTTCGGATTCCATTAACTATACCGTCGAGGCTTTGCGTGACCTGGTTAAAACCATTAACGATACCGCGGTTAATCTTGACAGTGCCGCGCGGCAGACGGAGGCGACTGCTTCGCATCTGGCCGAGGCCTCGGAGAATCAAAGCAAGCAGATTATTTCGGCGACAAATGCCATTACCCAGATGGCCCAGTCGGCCGAACAGGTTTCGGAGAATGCCAGTCGGGCGAACGATGTGGCACGGCGTTCGGTGGATATTGCCAATAAGGGGGGCGATGCGGTACGGCGGACGATCGACAGCATGACGCAAACCCGGGAGTCGATCCAGGAAACCGCGAAACGGATGAAGCGGCTGGGTGAGTCATCGCAAGAAATTGGTGATATCGTCGAGTTGATCAACGATATTGCCGAGCAGACAAACATTTTGGCGTTGAATGCCGCGATTCAGGCATCGACCGCCGGCGAAGCCGGGCGGGGATTTGGTGTGGTAGCCGATGAGGTTCAGCGTCTTGCCGAGCGCTCTTCCGGTGCTACCCGGCAGATCGAAACGCTGGTGCGCACAATCCAGGCCGACACTAATGAGGCGATCTTATCCATGGAGCGATCTACCTCCGGTGTGGTAAATGGAGCTCAATTGGCAGAGAATGCCGGCCATTCCCTGGATGAAATTCAAAATGTGTCGAGCCATATTTCGAAGTTGATCGATATGATCACCCACTCCGCCCGCGACCAGGCTCAGGTGGCGGGAGAAGTCTCCAACACGATGGGCGTCATTCAGGAAATTACTTCACAAACGGCCGAGGGGACGGCGGTAACGGCTCGTTCGATTGGTAAGCTGGCCGCACTTGCAACTGAGCTGCGAGGTTCAATCTCCGGGTTTACCCTGCCGGAAACCGAGGCGGAACCCATTGAATCGGCGGAGAGTGGAGAGGCATCGCAAGCTTACAAGATCCCGGAAGCGGCGAGTTGAACTTGTGATTGTGCAGATGGCGCGAGGTTTTCATGGCTGAAGCTAGTCTCGATTCTCTGAGCTGGATCAAAGATGAACTCGAGCGCCTGCTCGAGACGGCCCGGCACCGGTTGAATGCCTATGCCGAAGAGCCTGAGGAACGGAATCTTCTAGCCGAATATGTGCGTCTGGTACACCAGGTTGTCGGTACCTTGACGCTGGTCAGTGTCCGGGGTGCGCGTCTTTTGGCGGAACACATGGAGCGTTTGGGACGGGCATTTCTGGAAGGCCGCCTGCCGGTTGATACCGCACGCCTCGAACCCCTAATGCGGGCGAGCATAGAACTCAGTGACTACCTGGATCGTGTGGTTAACGGGATGCGTGACTCGCCCACATTGGTCTTGTCCCGTGTGAATGAATTACGCACTGCGCTGGGAGAGCCGGCGCTCGATCGGGAACGCCTGCGAACCTCGGCTACCCGGCTGAAGCCGGCGGCGGAGGGAGAAGATGCGGTTTCCTTGGCGGCTCGATTCAGGCTGCATTTTCAGGCCGCCTTATTGTCTTTCTATCGTGGCGAGCAAAGCGCTCGAGCGCTTGGAGTTATGCGTGCAGCATTGGCGAGAATAGAGACTAATGCCGTTATCCCCGCTGTATTCGAGTTTTTCTGGATTGCCGGCGGGGTGATCGAGGCTTTGATTGATGGTGGGGTGGCTCCCGGCATTGGAGTTAAACGGTTACTTGGCCAGGTGGAACGGGAGATCAAGCGGCTTGCGGCAGGATCCGAGGCTGCGTTTGCCGAGGAACCTCCAGAGGCATTGATCGAAGAGATGCTGGCGCATATTGAACTCAGCAGTTCGCGTGGGGAGCGGGTAAGCGCGATCAGGACAAATTTTCAATTGAGCTCGGAGGCCGAAGGCTCCTCCTCGGCCCCGGCAGAGGCTGGTTCGGAACTTCTGCGTAGCGTTGGCCGGGCCATTTTGGAAGATCTTTCGCAGGTACGTGACCGGATTGATATTTATGTTCGTTCACGGAGCCAGGATCCAGGCGAATTGGCCCCGCTTGGCGATATTCTGAAAAAAGTAGCCGATGCCTTAGGTATGTTGGGGGTATCCGAAATCCAGTCGCAGGTTAGAGACGAGCAGGCACGCTTGAGGGGATTTATCGCCGCGGAACGGGTTCCGGATCATGCTGAACTAATGGCTTTGGCCATGTCGCTGATTCGCATTGAAAGCGATGTGGAAGCTTATCTCAGTGGTTCCGGCAGGGACCCGGGATCCGTGGTGTTGCGTAATGCCCGAGCAGCGGGGTTACGCGAGGTACTGGCGGATATATCACGCCTGCGCGATGTAATTACCGTCCAGTTGCGTGAGGCTGGTTCTATAGAAGCTTGGGCCGGCCTACCTTTTCTTGCCGACCGATTGGCTCGGGCGCTTGAGGTACTCACGCTTGAAGATACAGCTTGTTTGATACGTCGATTGGCGCGATACCTGGAACGGGTGATAACCGCTGGCTCCTTACCAGAGCGACTTTCTCTTGATCGCCTTGCCGATGCCGTGGTGAGCGTGGAGTATTACCTAGAAACGTTGCAACGAGGTCGGGAGGGGCCGGTATCCATGCTCGAGAATGCCTCGATGGCCCTTGACGTGCTTGGAGTCGGGAAGGATCTGGGCGAGAAGCCGGCATGGGGAAGGAGCGGAACCGGTGTCGTTTCCTTGAGTCAAGGCGAGGCGACAGATGCCTCCACGGCGGCTTCCGTAAAGCCGATCATCGATCACGCAACCGAAACATATGTGTCGCCACCCGAATCACTTCCGACTCTTGGGCCTGCCTCTGTGGTTCCGGGGCCATTGCCCCCGGTGCGTGAACCCGGAGCCGAGGACGAGATCGTCGAGATTTTTCTGGAAGAGGCCGAAGAGGTCGGCGCGGAGCTTGCCCATCAATATCGAAAATGGCGGGATACTCCCCAAGATCATGAAGCACTGGGTATCGTGCGACGGGCATTTCATACCTTGAAGGGCAGCGGCCGGTTGGTAGGTGCCGCCTTATTGGGTGAGTTTGCCTGGAGCTATGAAAATCTATTGAACCGAGTACTGGATTATACCCTTGAGCCTACGCCGGTATTGATCGATTCGGTCGGAGAGGCTGTCGCTGGAGTACCCCATCTTGTAGCGCAGTTTGCTCATGGTATCGAGCCACCTTTCGATATTGCAGCCTTAATAGGGCGAGCCCGAGCCATGTCTCGTGGCGAGGAGCATGCGGTAACGGTCCAGGAAAACGCGGCAAAGGGCCTGGAGCCCATGCCGGCGGGAACCAGCGCAACAACTTTATTGCCGGAGCCATCGGCCGAGCCGTTACCCCGACTTGAGCCCAAGCTCTACGGTATCTTCCGGGATGAGGCGAATCAGCATCTGCACGCGCTTCGGCAATGGGCGGAATCGATTCGGGATGGAAAGGAAAACCAAGTTAATGAATCCCTCTGCCGCGCCGTGCATACCCTTGCCGGAAGCGCCAGCATGGCCGGAGTTGCCGAGGTTCATGCCTTGGCGGAAAGGCTGGATGAGACGCTGGATTTGGTGACCCGGGCGAAATGCGACGCGCGAGATTGCGTGACAACGGTGCTTGCAACGGCTACGGCTATTGATGCCTTGGTTGCAGCTTATGGGGACCGGAAACAACCGATTCCCAGTATATCTTCTGCGGAGGAGAGCCTGGCGGCGTTGAACCGAGCCGCTTTATCACATCTCGAAGAGGCGGAGGCACCCGAGGCGGAGGCACCCGAGGCGGAGGCACCCGAGGCGGAGGCACCCGAGGCGGAGGCACA
>Ga0256829_1003593_pt1 | contig 10651 bp, 10 predicted proteins | sample 131447metaG_FD_185979 | JGI IMG/M metagenome (GOLD analysis project Ga0256829, IMG submission 185979) | Hydrothermal vent microbial communities from Lau Basin, Pacific Ocean - 131-447 | ecosystem: Environmental > Aquatic > Marine > Hydrothermal vents | place: Pacific Ocean: Lau Basin | collected...
TTTTTCATTTTCAATGGCAAAAATAATTTTATTAATCCATTCCACATGAGCTTTATACATTACATATTTTTTAAAAGGCGAATTTTTTAAATCTTCCAAAAGATGAATATCGTTTTTTATATAAATCTTAGCAAGCAAATTATTGAAAATATCAAATTTTTTGCCAAATTCAATAATATTTTCTTTTGAGACATTATAAGAATCCAAATAAGTTAAAATTTTTATTTTTAAAGCGGACATACATTTGTATATCACCGGATAAACAACATTTGTTTTGTTGTAAAATTCATTAAGTTTATATTCACTTATATTTTCATTTGATATAATAGTGAAATATTCTTCCGCAAGAAGTCTTTGAATATTAAAAAGTTTTTCAAGGGTAAAATCAGAATCTATAAACTGATAGATAGTATTGTCTTTTTTAAGTTCTTCATGCAACTCTTTTATTATCTTATTTAAATTTTCTTTTATAATCTGTTGATATTTCATAGTAAATCCCTGTTTTTTATCTTTAAATAAATTATATATCAATAAACAAAAAAAATCAAAGAATTATGATTTTTTAAGAAGTCTGTTTAAAAGTCCTTGAAGTTTAAGCCACGATTTATGAGGCATTAAAGGAAAACCGCTGTAAACACCGGGTGTTTTTACTGATTTTGTAACCCCTCCCCTTGCGGCTATTGTAGTAAATGGGGCAATTTCAAGATGTCCTGCGGTTGCACTTTGTCCGCCCATTACAACATTTCTGCCAAGTTTAGTAGAGCCTGAAAGACCTACTTGTGATACTAAAATAGAATATTCCCCTATTTCGCAGTTATGCCCTATTTGAACAAGATTATCTATAATAGAACCTTTTTTAATTCTAGTTTCACCAAACACGGCTCTGTCTATTGTGGTATTTGCTCCTATTTCAACGCCGTCTTCTATTACAACACGCCCTAAATGATAAATTTTAATATGCTTTCCGTCTTTTGTGTGAGCATATCCAAATCCGTCGCTTCCTATTACGCTTCCTGCGTGGATTTTTACATTTTTGCCTATTTTAGTGTCTTTATAAATAGTTACATTTGGATAAATCACACTTCCTTCATCAATTTCAACAAAAGGTCCTATTGTTACATTTGGCATTATCTCAACATTAGCACCAATCTTGGCACCTTTTGCAATTATTACGCTTGAATGAACTTTTGCCGTTGTATTTATCTGATATCCCCCCTCTTCAAAAGGAGGATTTACAAAAAGTTTAGTTAATAACGCCAATTTTAAATAAGGCTCGTCTGTAATTAAAGGCGTAACTCCACTAGGAAGTTTATTAGCATCTTCTTTTCTTATTAAAACCGCACCGGCTTTTGTATTTTTCAGATATTTTTCATATTTTGGATTTTCTAAAAAACTTATTTCATTCTCATTTGCATCCGTTAATGTATTTATTCCCGTTATCTTTTTATCAGCCAAACATTCAATACCTAAATATTCACAAATTTCTTTTAAATTTAACTCTTTTTTTTCATTTTTTATTTTACATTTTCCATTTTCCATTATAGATTTACCTTTCAATTACACTAACTCCGCTTCTTACAATCTCTAAATTTTTATACTTAACACTCATTGCCTTTAAAAAATTATCAATTCTATCAGGTCTGTCCACAACACTTACTACTATATGTTTATCATTTACATTACTGATTTTACCGTTATAACATCTGGCAATTGCGTCAATATCTGCAAGATTGTCTTTAACTTCTTTTAGAGGGAATTTAGCCATTGCCATCTCTTTTTGAATAAAATCGTCACTTTCAATTACTTTATAAACAGGTATTAGTTTATAAAGCTGTTTTACGATTTGTTCAAAAATTCTAGGGTCACCTTCGCTCATTATTGTCATTCTACTAAATTCACTGTTTAAAACAGGAGCCACTGTCAGTGATGTTATGTTATAACCTCTTGCGGCAAACATATTAACAATCCTTGCTAACACTCCATGCTCGTTTTCTACGATTACCGATATTATTCTTTTCATTTCTCTTCCTTAAAGATAAGCATATTTTTTAGAGGAGAATTTGGCGGAACCATTGGTAAAACATCTTCTCTTCTGTCTACTTGAACATCAATAAATACAACTTTATCCGATGTAAGTGCTTTTTGTAATACTTCTATAAACTCGCCTTTTTTACTGACTCTGTATCCGACAGCCCCCATACTTTCAGCCAGTTTTACAAAATCCGGTTGAACATCGGCTAAATCCGTTTCGGATAATCTGTCGTCATAAAACATAGTCTGCCACTGTCTTACCATTCCAAGATAATTGTTATTTAAAATAATATTTATTACAGGCAAATTATATTTATACCCTACAAGTGTTTCTTGAATATTCATCATAATACTTCCATCACCCGTAAAATTTATAACCACTTTATCTTTTTTGCCCTCTTTTGCTCCAAGGGCTGCAGGAAAGCCAAATCCCATAGTTCCAAGTCCTCCGCTTGTTAAAAACTGTTTAGGATAACTAAACGGATAAAACTGAGCCGTCCACATTTGATGTTGACCTACATCCGTGCTTATAACAGCATCTTCAGGTGCTAATTCTCCTGTCTTTTGAATAACCCATTGAGGTTTTATTACTTCATCATCATTTGCATACTTTAAAGGATAAAGTTCTTTATATCTGTCTAAAATATCTCTCCACTCTTTATATCTATCAGTATCAATTCCGTCAAACAGCATAGGCATCATATCTTCAAGCACTAATTTAACATCTCCGACAATCGGATATTTTGTTTTAACAACTTTTCCTATTTGGCTCGGGTCAATATCAATATGAATAATATCTGCATTTTTTGCAAATTCATCTATTTTTCCTGTAACTCTATCATCAAATCTAGCCCCTAGTGAAATAATCAAATCTGCATCATTCATAGCCATATTCGCAGCAAAACTTCCGTGCATTCCCACCATTCCGTAAAGATAAGGGCAGTCAAATTTAAGCACTCCTCTTGCCATTAGCGTTTCAACAGAAGGAATTTTAGTATATTCCACTATTTCTCTAACTAACTTGTAAGCTCCGCTTAAGACACTTCCACCGCCTACATAAAAAACCGGTTTTTTAGCTCTTTTTATTGCTTCAACCGCCCTTTTTATTGCTCTTTTGTTACCTTTATAAGTCGGTTTATATGTTATTAAATCTATTTTTGAAGGATATTCAAATTTAGTTTTTGCTATTGTTACATCTTTTGGAATATCTATATGCACAGGTCCGGGTCTTCCGCTTCTTGCCAGATAAAACGCTTCTTTTATAACAGATGCCAAATCTTCTACATTTTTAACCAAAAAATTATGTTTAGTAACAGGTCTTGTAACACCTACAGCGTCAACTTCCTGGAATGCATCCGTTCCTATTGCGGTTGTAGGGACCTGACCTGAAATCACAACCATAGGAATAGAATCGGTATAAGCTGTAGCAATTCCCGTAATAGCGTTTGTAAGTCCCGGTCCGCTTGTAACCATAGCCACACCGACTTTTCCCGTAGCCCTTGCATATCCGTCCGCCATATGAACAGCGCCTTGTTCGTGCTTTGCCAAAATATGTTTGAATTTATCTTGTTTATAAATTTCATCATAAACATTCATAATAGCTCCGCCCGGATACCCGAAAACCGTTTTAACACCCTCTTTTATCAGACTCTCAATTACTATTTGTGCCCCGGTCAATCTCATTTATAGCCTTTTTTACGAAATTATATCAAAGTTATTTTATTTTACACCCTTCTAACGCAACTCCTTCTCTTAGCCCGTCATCACACACAATACATTCGTTATATTTTGCAAGTTTAAAAATCTCTTTAAAAATATAAATACCGCTTAAAATCAAATCCCCTCTTCCAACTCCCACTAATTTTTCTCTTTTTTTCATTTCCATTTTCATCAACTTATCAAGCCAATAATCCAAATCTTCAGGAGTTACAACAGTTCCGTTTACCCTTTTGGGATTATATGTTTTATACTCCATTCCAAGTTTAAGAGCCGCTATTGTTGTAGGAGTGCCGCTGCTAGCACTAAAAATTTTCGGTTTTTTATATTTAGTAAATGCAAAATCCAAAAAGCTCTTGATTTTTGAAGCCTCTTTTTTTATAGCATATTTAATTCCCTCCGGAGTTTTATATTTTTGAGTAATAGTTACAATTCCCATTTTATAACTCTCGGATACCACATCATTTTTATGTTTCAAAATAACTTCCGTGCTTCCTCCGCCAATATCAACCAATAAAAAATTTTCGGCATCAATATTATCACATTTTTCAATACACTCTTCAACTGCCAAGGCATCATAATAAGCCTCTTTATCAGAAGAAATTATTTCAAATTTAACCCCTGTTTTTTCTTTAATCTCTTTTAAAACTTCGTCTTTATTTTTAGCTCTTCTCATAGCCTCTGTGGCAACCGCTTTTATTTTATCATCAAAATCTATTTTTTCTTTTGCTTCGTTTATTGCATTTATAATTCTCTCAACTGCTTCATTTGAAATCATTTTTGTCTCAACAAGCCCGTCAGCCGTTTTTACTATTTTTTCAAATTCACCTGATTTTTCTTTTGTTTTACAGTCAATTTTTACAATTCTTATTGTATTGCTTCCTAAATCCATACCTATCATTTATTTCCTTTTATTTTCTAATCTGTCCGTTTCCTATAATTTTATATTTATATGTTGTTAAATCATCAATTCCCATAGGACCTCTTGCGTGAAGTTTATTTGTAGAAATTCCAACCTCAGCTCCAAATCCAAATTCTCCTCCGTCTGTAAATCTAGTTGAAGCATTTACATAAACACAAGCACTATCAACTCTATTTAAAAACTCTTCTGCTACACTGAAATTTTCCGTAATTATAGAATCACTGTGTCCGCTTCCGTATTTTTCTATATGCTCAATCGCATCATTTACATTATCAACTATTTTTATAGATAAAATCTTATCAAGATATTCCGTATTCCAGTCTTCTTCGCTTGCAGGATTTATATCAATATATTCAAGTGTAATCTCACATCCTCTAAGTTCCACTTCGTTTTTTTCCATTTCTTCTTTAATCTGCGGTAAAAATTTAGCCGCAATATCCCTATCTACTAATAAAGTCTCAACCGCATTACAAACACCCGGTCTTTGAACCTTGGCATTAATAGAGATATCAACCGCTTTTTTTATATCGGCATCTTTATGCACATAAATATGACAAAGCCCTTTATCGTGTTTTACAACAGGAACTTTTGAATTTTCACTGACAAATTTAATTAATTTTTCTCCACCTCTTGGAATAATCAAATCTACATATTTATTTTGTTTGATAAGCCACTCAACACCGCTTCTTGAATAATCAGGTAAAAGTGAAACAATATCTTCCGGCAAATTATTTTCTTTTAGGGTATTTCTTAAAATTTCTATAATAACACTATTTGAATGATAAGCCTCTTTTCCGCCTTTAAGAATACAGGCATTCCCGCTCATAAATGTAAGACCTGCAGCGTCACTTGTAACATTTGGGCGGGATTCATAAATAATTCCAATTACTCCTATTGGAATTTTAACTTTTTGAATCTCAAGCCCGTTATCAAGCCTCCATCCGTCAATTATTCTTCCTACAGGGTCTTTTAATTTGGCAATATCCCTTAGGGCGTTTGCCATAGATTTTACTCTTTTTTCATCCAAAAAAAGCCTGTCAAGCAAAGCGGAATTTAAATTATTCTCTTTTGCATAATCCATATCTTTTTTGTTTTCTTTTATAATTTCATTTGAATATTTTTCCAAATTGTCAGCCATTTTATTTAAAATATCTCTTTTTTCTTTTCCGTTTAACATAGCTACTTTTTTGCTTGCTTCTTTTACTTTTTGTAAAACTTCTGTCATAGCCATCCTTTTTTTAGTAATTTTATCATAAAGTGTTACTTTTTTTCACTACATTCACTATGAAATAATTACAAAAAGTTACAAATTCCTAATAAACTAAGTTATAATTCATATAAAAAGCAAGGAGTATTTATGAGTAAAATATTTGATTTAGTGGTAATAGGAGCCGGACCTGGCGGAATCAGTGCCGCTGTAGAAGCACAGCTTGCGGGAGTAGACAAGGAAAAAGTGTTAATTTTAGAAAAATCGGATGCTCATAACGAAACAGTAAGAAAATTTTATAAACACGGGAAAAGAGTTGATGTTGACTGGAACGGAATAAAAGCAGAATTTCACGGGCATTTAACTTTTACACAAGGAAGCAAAGAAGAATATATTAAACAGTTTGATGAAATTATTGAAAAATACAACCTAAAAGTCGTATACAATCACCATGTATATGCGGCTCACAAAAAAGAAGACGGAATTTTTGAAATAGAATCAAACCACGAACTTGGAGTAATCAAATCAAGAAAAGTAGTTGTGGCAATCGGAGTTATGGGTAAACCGAATAAACCGGGGTATAAATTCCCTCCAAAAATCAGACCGAGACTGAATTTCAACCTTGATAAAGTATGTCCGGGTGAAAAAGTAATGATAGTTGGCGGAGGAGATACTGCCGGAGAATATGCTTACGGACTTGTTGATATGAATTTAGAATGTGATGTAACTCTAAACTACAGAAAAAGTGAAATCACAAGAATGAACCCTACAAACAAAGAAATTGTGGAAAGATACATCAAAGAAGGAAAAATAAACTCAAGACTCGGAGTTGATGTTGAAAATGTAGAAGCAACAGAAGATGGAAAAGTAAAAGTAAATTTCAAAGACGGCTCAAGTGAAGTGTTTGACAGAGTTGTATATGCTCTTGGAGGAACAACACCTACTGAATTTTTACAAAACTGCGGAATAGAAATGGCTGATAAATGGACAGCAAAACACGACCCTAAAACTTTTGAGACAAATGTAGAAGGAATGTATGTAATAGGAGATGTTGTTGAAGGCGCTCAATCAATCGCCGTTGCAATCAACCACGGATATTACGCAGCTCTTGATATAGCCAAAAAATTAGGAAATTAATCTTTTTTTCCTATTTCTTCTACTATTTCAACATCTATAATATCGTCATCTTTATTTGTATGATTTTTATATTCAAATTCTCTTTTTGGTAAAAATTTATGAACAATCCATCTCGCAAACGGCTCAATAAGCATTAAAACACCTAAAATATCCGTAAAAACTCCCGGAACAATAAGCAAAATAGCCCCTATAAATTTAAAAAGGCCGATAGATATAAATTCCTGCTCGTCTATTTGACGGTTCATTACCTTTTGCATACCTTCTTGCATTGATAATGGAAGAGTTTGAATAATATAAACCCCTACAAAAAATGTAAAAACAATTTCCAAAAAAAGCCCAAGAGGTGTAAAAACAGCCGCAAATTCATAACTAAATAAAATTTCTAAAAACATATACAATAAAAAATATACTAATCCCATATAATCTCCTCTAATTTATTCCCATAAAAAATCTGCCAGATTTTTTAGGAATTTAATACCTCTAACACTTTTTCTAGTGCAAAATCTTTTTCCACTTCAAATTTTTCTCCTGTTTTTCTGTTTCTAACTTCTACTTTTCCATTCTTTAACTTTTTACCTACAATCACACAAACAGGAAAACCGACAAGCTCAAAATCTGCAATTTTAGGACCGAATCTCTCAGCTCTGTCATCAAGAATCGGATTTGCTCCTGCTTTTTTAAGTTCCTCATATAACTTTTCTCCATATTTTAACTGCTCATCTTTTTTAACATCTCCGATAATTATATCAACTAAAAACGGAGCTATCTCTTTTGGCCAGATAATTCCTTTATCATCGTGATTTTGCTCAATAGCAGCCGCTATAAGTCTGCTAACACCAATTCCGTAACATCCCATAATAAAAGGTTTTGCTTTTCCGTTTTCATCAAGAAATGTTGCATTCATAGGCTCAGAATAAACAGTCCCTAATTTAAAAATATGCCCTACTTCTATTCCTTTTGTAATTTTAAGCTCTTTTCCACAATTAGGACACAAATCCCCTTCTTTTACCGCTGCAATGTCTCTATAAACAGTTAAATTTCCAAGCAAATTCGCATCAAGAAGCCCTGCACCTTTTATATGATAATCTTTTTTATTTGCACCGCATACAAGTTCTTCTGCCATTCTTAAATCATCATCAATTATATATTTTATATTACTAGGAAGTCCAAAAGGTCCTATAAATCCAGGTACAAGTCCTGCATTTTCTATCTCTTCTTCACTTGCATCCACTAAATCAACAGCACCTAGGGCATTTTTAGCTTTTGTCTCCTCGAGAGTGTCTGTTCCTCTAACAAAAAATACTACTATTTCTTCACTATTATTGTCAAAAACAGCCTTTTTAACAACAGCTTTAACGCTAAAATATGGCTCAATTCCAATAAAATCACAAACCTCTTCTATTGTTTTTTTATCAGGAGTATAAATTTCTTCTATAACTTCTGTTTTAACAGGATTTTCTTTTTTGATATTTTTTCTTTTAGCAACTTCAATATTTGCCGCATAATTACACTCACTACATACAACAATATCATCTTCTCCTGTATCTGCTAATACCATAAATTCCCTGCTTCCACTCCCTCCAATAGCACCGCTGTCTGCTTCTACAACTCTAAAATCAAGCCCCATTTTGCTAAAAATTTTTTCGTAAGTTTCTTGCATTAAATTAAATTCTCTATCTAAATCCTCTTTGCTTGAATGAAAAGAGTAAGCATCTTTCATAATAAATTCTCTACCTCTAAGAAGTCCGAATCTAGGTCTTGCTTCATCACGAAACTTCAAATTTATTTGATAAAGATTAACAGGTAGTTGTTTATAACTTTTAATAAAACTTCTAACTAAATCAACTACGCTTTCTTCATTTGTAGGAGAAAGGACGAATTTTTGTTTTTTTCTGTCTTCAATTCTAAGTAGCTCACTTCCGTATTTTTTTGCTCTTCCTGTCTCTTCCCATAATTCATAAGGAGTTACGAAACTTAGCATTACTTCCTGAGCTCCTGAAGTGTCCATTTCGGTTTTAATTATGTTTTTAATGTTATCTAAAACTATTTTCCCAATAGGTGCAAAATCATAAATCCCAGCGGCAACTTGTTTAATATATCCACCTTTTACTAAATATTTGTGACTTGCAACCACCGCATCTTTTGGCGCTTCTTTTTTAGTATATAAAAAAAATCTACTCCATCTCATAAAATCTCCTTTAAAAATTTACTTTTATTTCTTTAAATTCAGCTTTTCCGCATCCGTTTCTTTGTAGATACACTCCTAACTTATAATAACACTTATCCGGATAATTAATAAAAGCTTTAAAAACTAATCTATTATCTTTATAAATAATTAATTTCCCATTACCTGCAACTATTTTAAAATTTATAAATCCGCCTTCATATTTACCCAAATCTTTTTTGATATATTTTTTCCCGTCAAATACAAATAACTTTATTTTCCCTTTATAAACAGCTACTCTTAAAACAGGTTTATTTAAGCCTGTATAAATGCCGTGAATTTGCAAAAAAGTAAATTCGTCTGTTTTTGGTATTGGCTTTACTAAAACTTTTAAAATATGCTCTTTTTTATCATTCATATAAAATTCATCTTTAAATCTAAGTTCGCTTCTATGATGATTACTACACATATAAAATATTAAATCACAATTTTTATAATAAAAATATTTATTATAAAATCCTTCAAAATCCCCATAATGCCTGCTACAACTTTTATTAAAATGACTTGTAGGGCATTGAAGCATTGCTTTATCTAATACCGGCTTAAATTTTTCATAAGGATTACATTCAAAAGATGCTCCGCTACAAGCTGTTAAAAATAAAAAAATTACTAAAAATTTAATTTTTTTAAACATTTATACCCTTTAAAAATTTACATTAATATAATTAAATTCGCTATCACCACAACCATTTCTTTGTAAATAAGTTCCTAATTTATAATAACATTTATTAGGATAATCAATAGGAGCTTTGATTTCTAATTTTTTATCTATGTAGACATACAACATTCCATATCCGGCAACAATTTTAAAATACATAAAATGAGGCGTATATTTGCCTAAGTCTTTTTTTATATAGTTGTTCCCATCAAATACAAATAATTTTAATTTACCTTTATAAATAATTGCTCTTAATACAGGCTTATTAACCCCTATATGAACTCCGTGAAGTTGCAAAAAAGTAAATTCATCTGTTTGTGGTATTGGTTTTACAATAGCTTCTAATGTTTTATTTACTTCATCGCTTACATAAAACTCATCTTCAAATCTTAATTCACTTCTATTGCGGTCACCGCACATATGAAAAACTAAATCACATCCTTTATAATAAAAATATTTATTACTAAATCCCTCAAAATCTCCATAATCCCGACTGCAATTTGCATCAAAACTGCTTGTAGGGCATTGAAGCATTGCTTTATCTAAAATCGGTTTAAATTTTAAATATGGATTAGTACAGTTAGTATCAACTAATGTAATTCCATTATTTTTGCTTTTTCCATTTCCACCTCCACAACCTATAAAAAAAATTAATACTATAATAAAACTAAATTTCTTTAACATATTCATCCTTTTTACTTTTAGGAATGGTTTTTGTTTCAGGTATTTGCAAAACTTCAAATTTTTTAATACCTT
>Ga0256829_1003594_pt1 | contig 10649 bp, 7 predicted proteins | sample 131447metaG_FD_185979 | JGI IMG/M metagenome (GOLD analysis project Ga0256829, IMG submission 185979) | Hydrothermal vent microbial communities from Lau Basin, Pacific Ocean - 131-447 | ecosystem: Environmental > Aquatic > Marine > Hydrothermal vents | place: Pacific Ocean: Lau Basin | collected...
TATCTAGCAAACAAGCCATGATATACAACGTGCTTACCGAAGGCGTTAGTGAACCTAACTACAGAGTACAAGAAGTCTACACAGGTGCTCGATGGCGAACCAACCCGCTGAGAGACTGGCTCTACTTTGACGTAGAGCCCTTTGTGCTGTTTCTTAGAGATGAAGACTTCAAACCAAGTTTTGGTGTCGCACTGCGTGTTGAAGCCTACTACGGCGGAAACTAGAGGGTGTTAGTGATAATAAAAGGAACCTTGTGATAGCCGCACAACCCTGAACCAAATAATGCTGTTTTAGATTCTGAGGAGGTTCTTAACACATACCTATTTTCAAACTGTTGCCAATTGACCTCGGACTTGCCCTTGCATAATGCCGTACTTGCGTTACGCCACTGCCCTTCTTCAAATTCGATATGAGCAGTGCTCGCCAACGGTGAAAACTCTACTTCTATTCGTTTCCCCTCTTTCCTTGCTAGCGTCCCATTAGGCCAATAACTCACTAAACCACCCAGTGTCCTGTTTACCTCATCATCTTGGTTACTTTGCTGCAGTTGTCCGTGTTGCATATCTACAACAAACACGCCTGCTTTACCTATCACTTCAAACACTGGATTAGCATTGTTTAGCTTCACCAGTAGTGCCGTTGTTTCATCAACACCAAAACCCAAACGCTGCCCAGTGAGTGCGGTAGCAACGACTAGTCGTGTTTCTCTGTCACGCTCAGAAAAATGTGTATCGGTAAGCCCCAAATTAAAAAAACCAGTACCGCCACTAGCTGCAACGGTGATGTCTCCTGGTAGCAAGGCGTCGCTACATGCTCCATCATCACATCGAACCGAAGGTGGAGGGAGATAAAAAATGCCTCGAGATAACGCCGAGCGAGAATGTCCACTAGTCAGCATAGGGATGGGGCGATTTTCCCAAAATCCACCAGCCTGTACCGCAGTCCCTGCACTGGTTCCCCCTATCACTATGTCGCCGTTTTCTAGCTTACTCTGAATAGCCAAAAAGAACTCAGAAGCAACGCCGGCCGGCGTTTGCAGTGCAGCCAAAGTGCGTGATTGATCGCCGCCGTTAAAAAAGAGGCCATCTAAACTGTCGATAAGATTGGTGAGTTCAGAAGGAGACTTACAGTACTTGTTTTGGCGTTCAAAACGCTGTGGGTATAGCCGCTTGCGATCATACAGATGCTGATTGGCTTGGTATGCTTCCAGATTGGCACAGCCTGCGAACCCACGATTTTCGTCATTCAAAGCACCTTGAAATGCCGCAGTAAGTGGAAGCCACACAACTTCGACTTCTGATTGGTTGAAAACTCCCGTGTAAAAATCGGCAGCTTCAAACGCATCTCTTGAAGAAGCGGTAACTACACCAATTTTAGTGGCTTGTCCCTCTGGTGTATTTTGCTTCGCAAGCGCAATAAACCGTTGATAAATGTCAATGCTATAAGGGCTCGTTGTCTCATTGAGCTGGACTTTTTCTATTAGCCGTTGACCTTGTTCATCAAACTGCGCTTTTTCTAGCGCGTCCAACATTAGGAAGTACTGACTATCTGAAAGTGCTCGAATAGCATCATCAGACATCCCTTGGCCATTCAATGCATCAAATAGACGATTTTTGGTAAGCACCACCTCACCCAAAGATGAATAAACATTCATCAAATGTGAATATTGAGATTCGATATCAATATCGAATTTATTTGCTAATGAGGCCAATCGAGATAGGGATGAAAGAGAAACCTCGTAAAATTGAGCGGCTTTAGCATCAGAAAATTGCACTGATGATTTGCAATTTTCTGGGGACAAACTTGAACAAGTTGAGAGCGCGCCACCAGCCAGCACTAAATCATATTCGCTTGAAAAGCTGTCGACAGAAAAGAACAATATACTGATAAATAATGTTTTTATGAAAGTTTTAAGCGTTAAAACTAAGGGAGTTATGTTTTCAAAAAGACGTATTAGAGAAAGTGACATGAGGTTAAATTTCACCAAAGCATTGAGATTGACTTCTTACGAAACTAGTGGTAACACTAAAAACATGTCAACAGCCTTTTAATGGCTAGTTTCATTTTTTACTCAGCGGCAAAATGCATAAACTGTCGCATACCTCGGAATAAACGATGCATAAAAAAGCGGCCAATTTTGGCGCCTATTGCTATCAAACTTTCTATTTGTCGGAGTGGTTCGACGAATAGCCCCAGATTCCTCCACATCCGTGGAGCGAACTCTGCTGCGCCTCATGCAGCATCCTAATTACATCTAAAAATTACAACGAGTGTTTATATCGCGCTAAAGCGGCATTAGACCGTTTGCGTGTTGAGGAAAATCCAATGAAACTATCTGCTATCTCCAAGACCATTGGCGGCGCATTAGGGAGCGCTGTCGTATTGTCGTTAAACCCCTTATCCTTTGCAGCCGCTCACGCACAAGACGCTATTACGGATGAAGCCACCGAAACCGTCGAACGTATTCAAGTCACTGGTACCAATATCCGTGGTGTAGATATGGAAGGCGCGCAGCCTCTGACCGTACTCACGGCTGAAGACATTGCAAAAACAGGCGCTTCGACCATTTCAGACCTGATGCGTACCGTAAGCCAAACGCGTGGTGGCCTTGGGTCATTTGATACAACGCAAAGTGGCGCAACATCTACCTCCACACCGGCAGGTCAAGCCGCGGCTTCATTACGGGGTATTGGTCCATCAGCAACACTGACTTTGGTGAATGGGCGTCGTATTGCAGCAAGTTCTTTTGCAGCGGGTACCGAAAACTTCGTCGACGTTAATAGTATTCCAGCCTCTGCGGTAGAGCGTGTAGAGATATTAGCGACAGGTGCTTCAGCAATTTATGGCGCTGACGCAGTCGCCGGTGTCATCAATTATATTTTGAAAGACAACTACGAAGGGCTAGAACTCAACGGTCGTTATGAAAACACCACCAATAGCCATGACCACGGTGCGACAAACTTTCAAGTACTTTGGGGAAAAAGCTTTGATAACAGTAATGTTACGGCATATCTAGATTACTACGACCGTAACGACGCGCGAGCGACGGACTTCTCGCAAACTCGTGCTCCTTTGCTCACCAGTAGCTACTCTTACTTACCTAAAAACACGCCGAACATTTATTATTTTGCTGCACGTGACGGCAACGAAATTGGTGCGCCCAATTGTGCGATTCCATTTGTGACGACAGAGTTTGGGGAGGAAATTTGTGCCTACTACGGTAACGAAGACGATTACTTTGAAACTCCACTCACAGCGTATTCTGGTGGTGTCACCTATACTCAAGAGATTAATGACTTAACATGGAGAACTGAACTTTTAGTTTCTCACAATAAGTCGACCTCATTTTCTTCTCCAGCCCCCATCAATCAAGTGGATGATAGCGAGGGTCCATGGGTTCCAGAGACAGCATTAGACGTTTTTGATGATACTACGCGAAATGCATTGCTCGATAACATGTATATAGACCCTTTCATATCGTTTGCAGGACAGGATTTATACGGATTCCAATACGACGCTCGTTTTTCATCACCGCGAACTATTGAAATCGATACTACAGCTTATCGCCTAGTCTCCGTGCTTCAAGGTGAATTCAACGACTGGGAATGGGAAGCTGGTGTGACATACTCGAACAGTGAATCCTCACAAGAAGCAGTAGCGGGGATCTACAATCGTTATAAATACACAGCCGCAGTACATGGTGAGCTGTGCAGCGATGGAAGTATCGCTGACTATGACTACGATTCTGATGTATTAACCTGTGGAAGTGGCTCCCTAGTTAACGCATACAACCCTTTCGCGGTAGGTGTAACAGCTAATGATCAAATTTTGGCTTTAACCCAAGAAGTACCAACCCGAGATGGTACCAGTGAGGTGTTTGCCCTAGACGCTAAAGTCAACGGCGAACTCATGCAGTGGGGCGATGAGGCCATTATGATGGCCGCGGGAGTCGAATTCCGACGGGAAGAAATCACCGATACACCGTCACTTAACGCGCAGGCACAGGCAAGTAATGATTACTTAGTAGACGTGTTTGGCTTTGGTTCTAGCTTATCAGCAGCAGATAGAAATCAATTTGGCGCATTTGTTGAGTTATTCGTTCCGGTTAGCGAAAAGCTCGATGTTAGCCTTGCGGGACGCTTTGATGACTACAACGATTTTGGCAGCACCTTTAGCCCTAAAATTGGCGTGGTTTTCCGCCCTGTCGATGACCTTATTCTTCGCGGAGCTTGGTCTACAGCCTTTAGAGCACCATCGTTAACACAAGCAGGCGTAAAACTAAGAACCACACGTGCTTCGTTTGATTGTTCAGCAAACCAAGCTGTGGCTGATTTGTATTGTGAAGGCCAAGGTAGCGTTAGAGGCAACAACGTGCTTGAACTGGGTAACGCTAGTTTAAAAGCAGAAGAATCCGAAGCGTTAAGTATTGGATTAGCCTACAGCCCTACCGAGAAAACCCACATCACTATCGACTATTGGCAGTTTGATCACGAAGACATTGTTGATACCAACATGACGGGCGTATTGGCAGCAGCCATTAATGACGCATCACTGCGCCATTGCGGAATCGTACCTGAAGGTCAAACCGTTATTTCTTATGATCCAGACTTATGTCTGGTTACCGATGACAGTGGCCTAACCATTGAAGAAGACGGTGCTAATTTAACCGAGATCCTAGATGCGTGGATAGCTTTTGACGATCCCCGCTTTTACGAGTTACCACTTTACCGCGACCATATCCTACAACTAGAAAACACTGGTACCCAGGAACTGTCGGGTGTTGACTGGCGTATCATTCAAGATATTGAATTGAGTAAAGGCACCATCGAACTTGGATTCTCTGGTACTCATTATTTGAGTTACGATCGCAACAAACCGGGCTCTGATGAAATCGAGGAACTTGCGGGTACTTTCAGGTATCCAGAGACCGTGGCTAGCGCAGAAATCTTCTACGTCACTGATGATTGGTATGCTGGTGCCTACGTTTACTACACGGCTAGCTATCAAGACGACATCATTCGATTACGCAATCGCGAGTTTGACGAAGTTGAAGCGCTAGGTGTATTAGATGCTGATGGGAACCGAGACGTATAGAGCTGGACCACAGTGACACTGAGTGCAGGATACTACTTCGAGAATATGGATCTTCGCCTTACCCTTGATAATCTTTTTGACGAAGATGCTCCCGTTGCCTATGGCTCTGCAAGAGGGTTTGATGCCTACAATCACGACCCTTATGGCACGACATACAGTGTATCTTTGAGCTACTATTTTAAGTAAGCCTCATAAGCTAGGGTTAGTAGGCCCTAGCAACTCCTTGTTATAACATCAAAAACTGTAGGAGAATCTCGTGTCCTCACCGTCTACTCAACCCGTCAAGATGCCAGATGCTCTCGTCATTTTATTCTTTGTTATTATCGTTGCTGGATGCCTAGCCGCCATAGTGACACCGGGTAAATTCGCACAAACAGAGAAAACGTTGGCAAATGGTGACACCCGTTTAGTCGTCGATGCAGATTCGTTTACCTATGTTGAAGACACTTATGCCTCTATTACCTTATTCGACGATTCAGGTAATACCACGGGTGTGCTTAACTATGCTTTTGACGGTATGGTATCGGGAGATAAATGGGGATCTGCGGTTGGTGTTGTTGCCTTTATTCTCATTGTGGGTGGCGCCTTTGGCATCGTTATGCAAACAGGTGCGATTAACAACGGCATTATGGCACTGATATCTCGTTTTAAAAATGCAGATAACCTGCTAATCCCTCTCATTTTTATATTGTTTTCCCTCGGTGGTGCTGTTTTCGGTATGGGCGAGGAAGCCATAGCGTTTTGTATCGTATTGGTGCCGTTGGTAGTCGCCCTGGGCTACGACGGCATCACTGCGGTCCTCATCACTTATGTTGCTACGCAAATTGGCTTTGCCACTAGTTGGATGAACCCCTTTTCAGTAGCTATCGCACAGGGCATTGCCGACGTTCGCTTACTCTCTGGACATGAATTCAGAATGTTGATGTGGTTGGTATTTACGGTATTTGGATTGCTATTTACCCTTCGGTATGCAAAAAAAATCAAACGAGCTCCCTCCACTGTTACTCCGGATGAAATCGATACCGAAACCAATTTCAGTGGTTTAGATAAAGTCATCTTGTTGCTATTTACTGCAGCGATTGTTTGGGTCATTTGGGGAGTCATGGTTCATGCCTATTACATCCCTCAGATTGCCTCACAATTTTTTACTATGGGTATCGCTATTGGTATTGTCGCTTGTGTTGGCGGCAGAATGCGCGCCAACGATGTGAGTGATGCTTTTGTTGATGGCGCGAGAGCCTTATTGCCTGCTGCCCTCATTGTAGGTATGGCAAAGGGTATTGTGCTCATTCTCGGTGGTGATGACGTGACTTCGCCGTCTGTACTCAATACCATTTTACACGTAACCGCGTCGGGGTTGTCCGAGACTGGCGCCCTAGTAAGCGCACTGCTTATGCTGGTGTTCCAAGGCGTTTTTAATTTCTTTGTAGCCTCTGGTTCAGGACAAGCTGCGATAACTATGCCCCTCATGGCACCATTAGCCGATTTGGTAGGCATTACCCGTCAGGTATCAGTACTGGCATTTCAACTTGGTGATGGTTTAACGAATCTTATTATTCCTACATCAGCCTCTTTGATAGGTTGTCTTGGCGTGGCTAAGGTAGAATGGCTGGTATGGTTCAGATTTATCTGGAAATTTGTTTTAGCGCTTTTCGTTTTAGCCTCTGCGGCTATTATGATTGCTGTAGTTATAGGTTACGCATAAATGATAACGCTTCTTCGCAATGTAAATGTATATAGCCCAACACACCTTGGGATGAACGACATCCTCATTGCAAATGATAAAATTGCCGCGATTGCGCCTGCTATTCACCTAAGTAGTGATGCAGTGCGTGTTATCGATGGCCAAGGGCTAGCGGCAATGCCAGGCTTGGTTGACTCTCTTGTGCATATCACTGGCGGCGGCGGTGAAGGTGGTTTTCACACGCGTACACCTGAAATGCAGTTAACCGAAGCCAGTTTACACGGTGTAACCACTGTGATCGGCGCATTGGGCACCGACGCTACCACCCGTTCCCTAGAAGAGCTTGTCGCCAAAGCGAAGGCGCTTAACTACGAGGGTATATCAGCGTACTGTTACACAGGCTCCTATCACCTTCCTCCTCCTACTATTACGGGTAGCGTGACTAAAGACATCATGCTGATCGATCCCATTATTGGGATTGGTGAAGTAGCTATTGCGGATCACCGCTCTTCTCAACCCACAGTCAACGAGCTAGCTAAAGTGGCAGCCGAAGCCAGAGTGGGGGGAATGTTGTCGAACAAAAAAGGTATTGTAAGTATTCATACCGGCGACAGCGAAGAAAAACTACAAATGCTTCATCGTGTTGTTGATGAGTCTGATATTCCTGCTCATCAGTTTTACCCTACTCACATTAACCGCAATCAATCGTTACTTGAGGCAGGCAAAGCATGGGCACAACGAGGGGGCTATATTGATATGACCACCAGCACAAATGCTCAGTTTATTGCCGAAGGAGAAATCCCTGCAGCAGATGCTATTGCGTGGTGTTTACAACAAGGAATTAGCGCCACTCAACTCACCATGAGTTCAGACGGTAACGCTAGCCTCCCCGTGTTTGACAACCACGGTCAACTAGTCGGTTTGGAGGTAGGCAGAGTCGCTAGTTTGTTTAACGCGTTTAGTACGCTTGCATCAACCTCTGGAGTTAGCATGGAGCAGGCGATCCGCACCGTTTCTACCAGCTCGGCTGACATCTTAAAGCTCCCTACAAAAGGGCGACTCATTGCGGGAAGTGATGCAGATATCGTACTTTTTGATGCTACGACTTTCGATATTCACCATGTATTCGCCAAAGGTCAACATATGACACAAGAGGGTGTAGCACTAGTAAAAGGTACCTTTGAGGATCTTTGACCGAGATCACAATCACTTAGCGTAGCCATTAGAAAGCATTATTAAATCAATCAAAAAAAATAATTTTTTATTCTTTATCCATTCCTTTACCATCCGCGCGCTTTGTACGAAAAACCACCAGATAAATGGTGATTGATAACTAAACGTAGCAGGTAAGGGTAAGGCAGATGACGAATCAAACTGACAAATCTATTGCAGAAACATTGCTTGAGAAAACAGTAATATTCAAACGAGATTTGATCAATCTACACACCATTCAAACGATTGGCCTAATACCGCTTCAACATGTGCTTCAAGTGGTTGGCCATGAAATTGATAGTATGAATCGCGTTGTGTTGAAGCTAAAACTAGAGGGCTTTTTTGCACTATTCGACGCTTATGTCGATGAAGTGGAAACCATAGACCCTAAAGACTTTTGTGAACAGACGCATATCTCACCTTATCAGCCGATTTTTCAACAAGCTGAGATGATAGCCTAGCTCCCAAAGCGCTAACTACTCTAGAAAGGCTTGCTCCACTACATCCAACATAAACTGAATACGCTTTGGCAGTCGTCGCTTGCTATTTGATAGTACATATATAGTTTCTGATACTGGATGCGCCAATGTCGAGGTAGTGACCTCTTCGTGATTCACATAGTGTGGAATGGCACATTCAGGAAGCACAGTAAATCCTAATCCCATGGCGATGGGGTCGAGTGTTAGGGCTATCTGATTGGTATACCCGGTCTCTTTCATTTGGTCGATGTGCGTGAAATGCGCAAAGTTTTTACTCAACAATAAGTTGGCATGGTGATGACCATCAGGGTGATTGATAAAGCCCAATTGCATTAAATCTTCAAACGTTGGCGACTGGATGCTGGATGGTGTAACCAAAAGCAGTCTCTCGGACTTTATGACTTTTGAGTAACCACTAAAATTAGGCTTGTCGGTCATTAGGCCAATGTCTACAAGGTTATTTTCAACGGCTTGCGCAATACTCTGGTTGGGACCAAAGCGATAGTTAATCGCTAACTCGGGGTGTCGCTTTTGCACAGTGAGCAACTCTGGATACATATGCAGTCCGATAGTACCTGGTGACATGAATCGAACCTCACCCACATATTTTTCATCCAGTTTTACACTGTTTGAAAATTCACTAAGTAGCGACACCACAGTCTTGGCTTGGTCATACGCCCTTTGTCCTGAAGCGGTTAAAATAAATCCTTTGCTGGTTCTATCAATCAGCTCAACGCCGAGTTGCTCTTCTAACTTTTTGATGTGCTGACTCACTCCCGATTGAGTAATACAAAGTACTTCAGCAGCTTTTGTGAAGTGCCCTACCTCGACCAGGGTGCAAAATGTTCGGAGAAAAACTGGATTGATCATATACCGACACGTTTTATTCGCTTGGTATAAGTTTAGCTCATAGACAGGGGTTAATTGGATTTTACATTACTAACACAGGCGCAAGGGACGCCGGCAAGTTAAATGAGGATAGGCTTCAGTGAGGAGAAGCAACAAACTTTTTACTGCACGCCGTAAACCCATCCATGCGGGCTCGGCTTCGGCATCCATGCCTCAGACGGCTGTAAAAAGTCCATTGCTTCTCCTCACACTCCAATAGCGAGATTCACTATAGCAGATTGCCGGCTATAGCATAAACAATGACCTAAGGTCGAAGCGCTCGCTCACCACGGGCTAAGCCACAAACACCGGTACGTGAAGATTCGAGGATCTCGGCACATTGTGCCATGGTTGCTGCAAACGCATCTAATTTGTCTGATGTACCGGTAATTTCAATGGTGTAGTTAGACGCCGTCACGTCCAAAATACAACCACGGAAAATGTCGCTGTTACGCTTCACTTCTGCACGTACAGACTCAGAACGAGTAGCCACTTTGATCAGCATGAGTTCCCGTTCGATATGCGCGTTTTCGGTGAGGTCGACCACCTTTAACACATCAATAAGCTTGTTCACTTGCTTAGTGATTTGCTCGATAACTTTGTCGTCGCCATGTGTAATGATAGTGAGGCGTGACAAGCTTTCGTCGTCCGTAGGTGCCACACACAACGAATCTACGTTGTAGCCACGTTGAGAAAATACGCCAATAATGCGCGACAATGCCCCAGGGGCGTTTTCCATAAGTACTGAGATAATGCGTTTCATTAGGTTCGCTCCGTCTTGCTTAGGCGCATATCATCCATAGCACCAAACTTAATCTGCATAGGGTATACGTGTTCGTTTTGGTCAACTGCAATGTCCATGAACACCAAGCGATCTTTATAACTGAAACACTTCTCCATTGCGGCATCTAGCTCGTCTAAGCTATCTACCTTAATACCAACGTGACCATAGGCTTCAGCCAACTTCACAAAATCAGGCATTGAATCCATATAAGAGTGAGAGTGACGGCCTTTGTAGATCATATCTTGCCATTGACGAACCATACCTAACGCACGGTTGTTCAATGAAATAATTTTTATTGGCAAGTTGTACTGTAAACACGTAGACAACTCTTGAATGTTCATCTGAATACTACCGTCGCCGGTAACCACTACCGAGGTAGCATCTGGATGAGCAAACTGTACGCCCATGGCTGCTGGTAATCCAAAGCCCATGGTGCCTAAGCCGCCCGAATTGATCCACTGACGAGGTTTAGCATAAGGGTAATACAGCGCTGCAAACATTTGGTGTT
>Ga0256829_1003595_pt1 | contig 10648 bp, 6 predicted proteins | sample 131447metaG_FD_185979 | JGI IMG/M metagenome (GOLD analysis project Ga0256829, IMG submission 185979) | Hydrothermal vent microbial communities from Lau Basin, Pacific Ocean - 131-447 | ecosystem: Environmental > Aquatic > Marine > Hydrothermal vents | place: Pacific Ocean: Lau Basin | collected...
AGCGTCTGTCCCTGCTGAACCGGGCTTGGGCGCGGGGTGTTGCCATCCTGGTGGTGATTGGCGGGTTCATCGGTTTCTTGGCCTTGATGGCGCGGGGGATCAGCGAATTCGGAAGCCAGGGTGATGCCTATCTGCTGCGGATCAATGGCCTGATCGCGGATGTTTATGCTTCTCTTCATCTCGCAAATGCTCCGACTTTGACCGAGCTTTTCTTCAATGAATCGGGGCAGGCCTTTTTGGGGACAATTGCTTCAGCGACCAGCGGCTTAACCGGTGATTTGGTGCTGATTTTGATCTATGTGGCTTTCTTGTTCCTGGCTCAATCGGCGTGGCCGCACAAACTCGATCGCGTCTTCCGTGATCCTGAAGACCGTCTGCAGGTAAAAGAGGTCGGTGATGCGGCGCGGCGCGGGATTGAGACCTATTTGTGGACGCAAACGGTGATCAGCGCGCTGATTACGGCGCTGACCTATCTCACCTTGTTGGCTTTGGGCGTTGAGAACGCACTGTTCCTTTCGACCCTCATTTTTGTGCTGAATTATATCCCCACGATTGGGTCCATCGTCGCCGCATTGGTGCCGCCCCTTTTTGCGCTTGTGCAACCGGAGATAGCGTCCTGGATTCCAGGCGACGCACCGAATGACAGCTACATTTTCGCAGTTTTGGTGTTCGCGGGTGTCAGCTTTTGGCAGTTCTCGATCGGCAATTTTGTACAACCGAGGATTATGGGCGATACGCTCAACCTGTCAGCTTTGGTAGTCTTACTCGGCTTAGCGATTTGGGGCGCGATCTGGGGAATTCCAGGCATGTTTCTGTCAGCGCCTCTTACCGTGTTGATGATGATTCTATTCGCGCAATCCCCAACAACCCGGTGGATGGCGATCTTGCTCTCGGCGAATGGGGAGCCCTTGTCACATGAATCTACTACAGAAATACCTGATTCAACGAAGGAAACTGCCGATTCTCCGCAATAGTTACAGATTTGGATGATTTTTTTTCTTGGCTAAAGCGTAGCAACAATCCATATACGTCAGCGTAGGGACAATTTTAGTCACATCGTAATCTGGCCTCCGCGTGCGTCCCCCCACCCAGCCTGCGGATGAGGCCAGTAGAGCCCGCCGAGCAAGTCCCTGCACGGCGGGCTCGCTCGTTATTGGTGTGCGGTTTCTTATTCTGCGGTTTGCACAAACTTGCGGACAGCGTCTGTCGCCAAGGCAAACTGCGCGAAGTTTGGCTGCGTGCCCGCATATTTTTTCAAGTCGTTCAAAAGATCGCTGCGCGCGCTCTCATTGCCGCTTGTCCATGTGCTCACACTTTCGGCTTTCAGCGCGAGTTTAGTGACCTCGCCTTGGAGCGCTTCCAGTTCTCGCGTCAGGCCTCGTGTGGCGAGACGGTCCCAATATGGCATGTCGGAGATGGCTTGCTCTGCGGCGGCGCGCAATCGATCGAGAGAGAGCGTGTCGCCAATCGTAATGTAAGCCGCTGTGACCTCGTCCGGGGACGCCGCGCTTTCTTGCGACAGACGGCGCATCAAAGGCGCATCTGCCGTGATCGATGTTCTGACAATTTGGTTCGCCAATGTGTCAGGGACACCGTCACGAGACAGATGTTTCGCGCGGCGTTGCAAGACCGCTTTCAGATAAGCGGGGAGGCCCTCAATCTTGATCGCACTCAAGGCATCTGTGTTTGGTGCCAGCGCCGTGATTATTTGAACGATTGATCCCTTTTGACCTGAACTCAGCAAACCGTGCGTGTATCGCGCGAGGGAGCCTGCCAGGCTTGCATGCAATGCCATTTGGCGGCTGGCTGGGACTTGATTGTCCAATTGATCGATGCTGCCGCGAAGCGTGGCCGCATCTAACAGCGCGTAGGCGGCTTCGAATGCCTCAACGATATCAGCATTGCTGGCACCCGTTTGTTCACGCAGTCGAAGCATGAAGATCGGGCCTGCAATGTCGATGATGCGATTGGCCAGCACTGTCGAGATGATCTCGCGTTTGAGCCGGTGTGCTTGCATCACATCGCTATAGGTTTTCAGCGCGCTTGGGAAATAGCTCTGAAGCGTGTGCTGGAAATACGGATCATCTGGAACGCGCGATGCAACAATATCATCGAACAAGACAATCTTGGTCCAGGCCATGAGAACAGCGATTTCAGGCCGGGTGAGCGGTCGTCCATCCTGTTTGAACTGCGCCATCTCAGCCGTGCTTGGCAGCCCTTCAACCTGACGATCCAAAACACCGCGTTGCTCCAACCGCACCATCAGACGCTCAAGCGCATCATGGTCGCGCATCGCGGAATCTTCAGCCAGACTGAGCGCTCCGGTCTGTGCGTAATTGTGCGCCAAGACATGTTCGGCGACGTCATCCGTCATCGAGGCGAGCAGGGAATTGCGTTCGCCGCTTGGCAGCTCTCCCCGGCGGATCGCTTCAGTGCAAAGGATTTTGATATTGACCTCGTGGTCAGAGCTATCGACGCCGGCTGAGTTGTCGATGGCGTCGGAATTGACGCGCACTTTGTTGAGGCCAGCTTGAATGCGTCCTGCCTGCGTAACGCCAAGGTTTGCACCTTCGCCGATGACGTTCGCTTTCAATTCGGTTGCATCAATGCGGATGGGGTCATTGGCCCGGTCGCCCGCGTCGGCATGTGTCTCATCGGTCGCTTTGATATATGTTCCGATACCGCCGAACCACAGCAGTTCGCATTCGGTTTTGAGCAGCGCATGAATCAGGGCGTTCGGCGTGACCTGATCGTCTGAGAGGCCTGTGAGCGCCTTGATCTGTGGTGTCAGTTCAATCGATTTTGCCGACCGGTCAAAGATCCCGCCGCCTTCACTGATCAAGCTTTGATCGTAATCCATCCAGCTCGAACGCGGCAGGTCGAACATTCTCTGGCGTTCTTGCCATAACCGTTCCGGGTCTTGCGGATCTGGGTCGATGAAGATGTGCATATGGTTGAACGCGGCCTGCAAGCGGATTTGCTTCGATAGCAGCATGCCATTGCCGAACACGTCCCCGCTCATGTCGCCGCACCCAATCACGGTGAACGGCTCGGTTTGGATATCCTTACCGATTTCGCGGAAGTGGCGTTTCACCGCTTCCCACGCACCGCGCGCGGTAATGCCCATCTTCTTATGATCATAGCCGGCAGACCCACCCGAGGCGAAAGCGTCGCCAAGCCAGAAGCCGTAAGCCATGCTGATTTCGTTCGCGATGTCAGAGAAGGTTGCTGTGCCCTTGTCGGCGGCGACAACGAGATATGGATCATCGCCGTCGTGAATGACGGTTCGGTTCGGGTTCTGAACATTGCCGTCGATCAAATTGTCGGTCAGCCCCAACAGGCTGGTGATAAAAGTCTTGTAGGCTTCGACCCCGGCATCGCGAATGGCCTCGCGTGAGCCACCATTTGGCAATTGTTTCGGAAAGAAACCGCCTTTCGAGCCGACCGGCACAATCACCGCATTCTTCACTTGCTGTGCTTTTACCAGGCCCAAAACTTCGGTGCGGAAATCATCACGCCGGTCTGACCAACGCAGGCCGCCGCGCGCGACGGGCCCAAAGCGACAGTGGACGCCTTCCACTTGCGGCGAGTCCACAAAGATCTCGCGATACGGTTTTGGGTCTGGCAGGTCCACCAGGTCGCGGCTGGCAATCTTGAAGCTGATGAATGGCAAGCTTTGACCATCAGGGCCGATTTGGAAGAAGTTTGTGCGCTGGATCGCAACGACCAGATCCGCGAGGCGGCGGATAACACGGTCATGATCCAAAGATGGAACGGCCTCTAGTGCGCGTTCAATCCGCGATTGAAGATCGCCCATTTTGGCGTCGCGGTCGCCTTTCAGGTCCGGATCAAAGCGGCTGGAGAACAGATCAACCAAATGCCGGGTCAGGGTTGGATTAACGTTGAGCGCCTCAATTTGCGTCTGACGCGCTGGGTCCAAGCCGGACTGATGGCGATAGGCACAAAGCGCGCGGCAGAGCGCAGCTTCGCGCCAAGTCAGGCCCGCATTGAAGATCAAAGCGTTGAAGCCATCATTCTCTGCAAGTCCGCTCCAAACCGCGACGAAAGCATCTTCAAACGCTTGATTGATGTCAGCGAGCGCGACCGATCCTGACTCATCGAGCTTCATGCTCAGCGCATGGACCCAATACTCGTCAGGTGCATTTGCGACGGGTTTGCCAGCTGGGGTGACAGGGTATCCTGTCTCGAAATCGACAAACAAACCCATACGCTCGAAGACGGGAACGCAATCGGAAAGCGCGATCGCTCCGCTGCGCGAGTAAATTTTCGCTCTGACGCGGCCTTCTGCATCTCCCTCGCGGTGATAGGCGCGTAAACCAACCGGGTTATCAGAGCTCAAGCGCGCCAGCATCGCAACGTCCAACATGGCTTCTTCTGGCGTGAACGCTTCGCGATAGGCAGCGTTGAAGGACTCGGTGAACAGTTCGGCTTGTGCGCGTTGATCGGCGCTGAAATCATGTTCAACAACCGCGTCGCGGAAGCGGTCCGTCCAACGCCGCGCCAGCTTCGCAATCATTGCTTCAAGCGCAAGCGGATCGGGGCGCGGTCCGTTCTGGGGCAGGGCTGTTTGGAATAGAACTCGGACCATGGTTGCGCCATCAAAGCTCGGTTGGAAGCTCGTCATACGACCATCCCAAGCCTCTTCAATCGCATCGGCAATATGGCGACGCAGGTCCGTGTCATAGGTCTCGCGCGGCACGAATACGACTGTGCTGACAAAGCGGTTGAAGCGGTCGGCGCGGGTAAAGACTCGAACGCGCGGGCGGGCGACAAGGTCCAGAACACCTTCCATGATTGGCGCGAGTGTTTCGGACTTGGTTTGGATCAGCTCGTCGCGCGGCCAGCCCTCGATAATGTTCGACAGCGCCTTTTCATTGTGGCTGCCCGGTAGGACCCCGAGAATATCCAGGACACGTTCCATGCGGCGACGCAAAAGTGGGATGTTGCGAACAGATTCATTGTAGGCTTCAGCGGTATAGAGCCCCAGGAAACGGGTCTCACCAATCACCTCACCATTCTCGCCATAGTGTTTGACGCCAACATAGTCGCAGGCAACGCGGCGGTGAACGCGGCTCATCAAAGTCGCTTTTGCAAGAATCAAGGATTCCGGCTCAGCGAGGAATGATCCGATTTCCTTTGTCAGCAGCAGAGGCTCTGCCCCGCGATTTAGCACGTTGCGAGTTTCGTCGCGCATCAGGCCAAGGTTAGAGCCATCCACCATTTCCGGCTCTTCCGGCAGCACTTGGCCATTGGCATCGGTTGGGAAATTGTAACTGCGCACACCCAGGAACACGAACCGTTCCTGACCGAGCCATTTCAGGAATTCCAACGCTTCGTCTTTGTAGCGCGCCGGGATGTGCGAACAGGCGGCAAGGCGGTCGATTTCTTCCACCATGCGCTTGCGCATATCCTGATAGTCTTTTGTCGCGGCGGTCACATCCGCGAGTGTCGCTTCAGCTTCGGCACGCAGCTGCTTTTGTTCGGACGCGCTGAGGTTCGGCAAGTGGATTTGGATCAGCGAGTGCGCTTGCCCATTATGTTCGACGATTGGGTGGAACAAGGTCAGGACTTCGAGGCCGAGATCCGCGCACGCGCCCAGCAAAGAGTCGACCAAAAACGGACGGTCAGGGCCGACAACTTCCAGCAAATACTGGCCGAACCAATGTGCGTCGACATCTTTTGTCGGGCGCAGGCGGAGCGAAGCTTCGCTCGTCGAAAGGAACCAATCCCACAGTGATTTACCGAGCGCTTCGATATTCCCGCGAGGAATTTTTCCGCGCGCTTCAGCAGGAACCTCGTTCAGCATTTGCGCGATACACGATTGATAAGGATCATTCGTGCTTGAATTCGAGGTGGTGTGAGAATTGTCTGCCATGTGATTTCGTCCAAAAAAACGCGATCCCTTCCTTAAGGGAAATCGATTCCTCGCTCAATCAAAAGCATAGCGGTTTTTGAACACGAACTGTTGACTGCGGTGTCAATTTTGACGTCGAAAATCGAGGCGCTCTTCAAAATGGCGTGGATGAAAGGATTTCGTCAGAATTTTGAGGTCCAATAGCGTCCATGAGCAAAGGGACTCTCATGCAGGCAAAAGCCGCGAAAGCGGTTCGGAGGTACTCGATTTTGCCTGTTTGGCGAATAGGATTAAGGCGGGGCGCATGAAACGGTTGTGGCATTGGCCGATCGACCCGTTGGGTCGTACCGTTCGCCTTCTATTGGGCGAAAAGGGCTGGGCATTCGAGTCAATTGAGATCCGCCCCTGGGTCTCCGATCTTGAGCTTGCCGCGCTGGCGCCCGGGGCCTGCGCTCCGGCGCTTTTAGATACAGATGCAGAAGTCAAAACCTCGGCGGTCGGGTCTCTGGCGATTTGTGAATATATCGAGGAAGCGCAACAAAGCCCGCGCTTGCTACCCTTTACGGCCATGGAAAAAGCTGAGGCGCGCCGCTTATGGCAATGGGCGGAGGAGAGTTTTGCGGGCATCAACAATACGTTGCTTTCAGAGCGCGTTACTCAATGGGTGAAACGCGATCGATCGCCCGACAGTCTTGCGCTTCGTCAGGGCGCGCATGCCTTGAAAAACCGAATGACCTTTCTCGACGCCTTGGCAGGGGAGCGATCCTATATTGCCGGTCGCAATCTCAGCATTGCAGATCTCAGCGTTGCAGCGCATCTTTCGTCTTATGATTATTTCGGCGATGTGCCCTGGGACCTGACGCCTGATCTGAAGGCTTGGTATGCGCGGATGAAATCGCGGCCGAGTTTCCGGGCGCTGCTGGAAGACCGCGTTGGCAATGCGAAACCCATCAAACACTATACAGACCTTGATTTTTAACGCGCGAGCGGGATGAAAGCTCATGTCGCTCGAAACCTTTCTCAAAACAGAAGCCGCCAGCCTTGGCTTCGATGCGTGCCGCATATGCCGCGTCGATGAGGTTTGGAATGCGGGCGAGCGCTTAGAAGCCTTCGTCGAGGCTGGTTATCACGGTGAGATGGCCTGGATGGAAACAACGCTTGAGCGCCGCCGGGCGCCGACAGCGATGTGGAGCGAGGCGAAATCCGCTGTGGTCGTCGGTCTCAATTACGGTCCAGAGCGAGACCCGATGGAGAATTTGGAGCGCCGCGGGGAAGGCAATATTTCGGTCTATGCGCGCGGCAAGGACTATCACGATGTTCTGAAGAAGCGGCTAAAAGCCCTCGCCCGCGCCTTTGTCGCCGAGGCTGGGGCGGACGTAAAAGTCTTTGTCGATACAGCGCCTTTGATGGAAAAACCGCTGGCTCAAAAAGCAGGGCTCGGCTGGCAGGGGAAACACACCAATCTGGTGTCGCGCGAGCTTGGCTCCTGGTTGTTTCTCGGGGTTATGCTGACAGATGCAAAGCTTGAGTTTGACCCAAGTGAAATCGATCATTGTGGATCATGCCGTGCTTGCCTCGATATCTGTCCAACGGCGGCGTTTCCGGCGCCCTATAAGCTGGATGCTCGGCGTTGCATTTCATACCTTACGATTGAGCACAAAGATCCAATTCCGCACGAGTTTCGAGCGGCGATGGGCAACCGCATTTATGGCTGCGATGATTGTCTCGCAATTTGCCCTTGGAACAAGTTTGCGGATGTCGCAAATGAGAGCGCGTTTTGGGCGCGCGCGGAGCTGAAAGGCCCCGGGCTTGATGAACTCGCAGCTTTGGATGATGAGTCGTTCCGACAAGTCTTTTCCGGCTCTCCTATCAAACGGATCGGGAGAGACCGGTTCCTGCGTAATGTGCTTACAGCTATTGCCAATTCAGCAGATTCTGCGCTCGTCGAGGAGAGTGTGATCCCGCACATCTCCGATCCAAACCCAGTCGTTCGCGGAGCCGCCATTTGGGCGCTCGGACGCCTTGATTCTGCCCGGTTCGAAACCGAGAAAGCCGCGCGCCTCGGCGCCGAGTTGGATGAAAGTGTTCGAGCCGAATGGACCCACTTAAACGAGACAGATCAATGAACACGGGCCGCTGGCTTTGGTGGAGTGTCAAATTCCTCGCGGGCCTTTTCGTAACCGTCCACATCTATGCTTTGATCCTGTTTTTCGCGCCTGTACCAGGCACCGCGAATATGGCGGGGCGAGCACTGCAAGGAACAACGCTCTATCACACTTGGGTCCCCATCGAGCAGGTCTCGCCGCATTTGATCCGCGCTGTGATCGCGGCAGAAGACACGAAATTCTGTTATCATTCAGGAATTGATTTCGAGGCGATCCAGGACGCATTGGACGAGCGTGAACGGCGCGGACGCCTGCGCGGCGCTTCAACCCTGACCCAGCAAACCGCGAAGAACGTCTTCTTTTGGAATGGCGGCGGCTTTGCTCGCAAAGCGGGAGAAAGCTGGATGGCGCTGTTCGTGGATGGCTTTTGGGGCAAGGCGCGCGTGATGGAAGTCTATTTGAATGTCGCTGAATGGGGCGACGGCTTGTACGGCGCAGAGGCGGCAGCCTATGGCCGGTTTGGCAAACCGGCGCGCGATTTAACCGCCTTTGAGGCGGCGCGATTGGCAGCTGTGTTGCCAAGCCCCAACAAGTGGCGCGTCAATCCCGCTGGACCCTATGTCCGACAACGCACTGCAACCATCCAAGCGCGCATGAATGTCGTTCAGAGAGATGGCTTGGACACGTGTGTGCTGAGCTCTAATTAAGTTCAGAGAGACGGATCGCCTCTCGAATCTGACCACGTAGCACCAGGATCTCGATATTCTCCGGCTCATAGCTCAGCGCGGTTTCCATATCGGTTTTTGCGGCGTGGTAATTCTTGGTGGCGAGATGCGCGCGCGCCCGCAGCGACAGAGCTTCTGCATCGGCAGGGGCTTTCTCAAGCGCCGTATTCAGATCATCCACGCCTTCAATCCAGCGTTCTGTCGCCAGATAAGCGGCGGCGCGGTCTTTGTAGATTTCTGGATCGTCGCGCTCCAGTTTCAGCGCATCAGTCAGCGCCACGATCGCGGCTTGCGGATAATTCGCGGCCAGCCAGGCATTGCCGGCTTGAACGAGATAAGTGGTTCGGTCTTCCGCAGAGATCGCATCTGGCGCGGTCGCCAGCGCTTCCAAGCGTGCGGCGCCTTCAGCCATACGTCCCAATGCGAGAAGGGAAACGGAATTGCAGTAACGCGCTTTTGGACGATTGCCGCTGCTCAGCCAGGCTAAGGAATCTTCATAGGCTTCCTCAGGCGCCGTTTCGGTCTTTTCCAAACAGCTTTCGAGCCTTACTTGTTCAGCGCGAGCAATGTCGATCGTCGCGGTTTGTGTGATCGGTAACATGCCCGATACGAGGAGGGAGATGAACATGAACGAGCTCTCTTCTAAAGCCAATACAGTCGCGGTAGCGAGCAAAGAGGGTGAGTGCAAATGACAGTTCGGTCAGAACCTCTTTTTCTGTTTGGGCCGGGTTATTCGGCCACAGCGCTTTCTGAGGTATGGCAAGGCCCCGTCTACGGGACGGTCCGGTCCGAAAAGAGTCAAGCAACTCTGACGGGAACCAAGATCACACCCATACCAATCAGTGAAAAACAGACCATTTTTCAGAAGCTTGAAGGCGCGCATCTATTGGTTTCAGCACCGCCGAGTGAGGTGGGGTGTCCCGCGCTTCAACTGCTGGGCGATCAAGCAAAACGTGCGGCCAGTGTGACCTATCTTTCCACCACGGGCGTATATGGTGACCTCAATGGTGGGTGGGCTATGGAATGGTCCCCGGTGCGACCTCAATCTGATCGCGCCCAGCGTCGCGCGACCGCAGAGCAGGCCTGGCAACAGTCTCACGAGCAGGTTCGGTTGGTGCGATTGCCAGGAATTTATGGGCCAGGTCGATCAGCCCTCGAGCGAGTTCAGGCCGGGAAAGCGCGGCGCATCGTGAAGCCCGGGCAAGTATTCTCTCGCATCCATGTCGACGACATCGCCTCCGGGCTGAATGCGCTGTTGAACTCAGGCGCGCTCGGCGCGTTCAACCTATGCGATGACGAGGCTGCGCCGCCGCAAGACGTCATTGAGTTTGCCGCCGGTTTACTTGGCGTGTCACCGCCGCCTGAAATCCGCTTCCAAGAGGCAGATCTGACGCCAATGGGGCGCAGCTTCTATACCGAATGCAAACGCGTCGCGAATGCCAGGATCAAAGCCGCGACCGGGTGGCGACCAAAGTACCCAACCTACCGAGAAGGGTTGCGCGCAATTTTGGAGCAGCGAGACTAGCTGCTCGCGCCGCCCATAAAGCCGAGATCGGTCTGATTGAAATTGTTCAAATTCGGCAAGGCCGCGCGAAGTTCACCGCTGTCTAATCCAAACCACGAGCCCATCGTTGCAGCGTACTGCTCAACTGACGTGGTCGGAATCAATCGGCCACGTGACTTCGTATAAGAGCTGCTATCGACGTCAGCGAAAGGCACTTCGCCGTACAAGCGTTTGCCCTGCACATCGCCGCCAGCCACAAAGTGGTGACCGCCCCAGCCATGGTCCGTCCCGTTGCCATTGTCGATCACGGTTCGGCCAAAGTCAGAGGCTGTGAAGACGACGACATTGTTCCACTCACCAATCTCAATCATCGCTTCGCGGAACGAGGAAATCGCGGCTGCAAGTTGTGCGTGCAGATCGCCAATGCTGTTGGCTTGAT
>Ga0256829_1003596_pt1 | contig 10648 bp, 6 predicted proteins | sample 131447metaG_FD_185979 | JGI IMG/M metagenome (GOLD analysis project Ga0256829, IMG submission 185979) | Hydrothermal vent microbial communities from Lau Basin, Pacific Ocean - 131-447 | ecosystem: Environmental > Aquatic > Marine > Hydrothermal vents | place: Pacific Ocean: Lau Basin | collected...
CAAAAAGATTTGATATGTATAGACTAAAGGTTTATGCATCTTTTCGATACGATATTTCTTTTGATACTGTTATAAATTAAAACCTTGACATATTCCGGCTAAAGCTTATATTTCTGTTTGAAAAAAATATAAGAAGGAGGTGCAAGATGGCATTAGTAGAATGGAGACCGTTTGAGGAGATTAACGCTCTTCATGACAAAATCAATAGACTTTTTGACAGTATTAGTGGAAGGGAAACCGGCGATGAAGGTTCTTTTATGCCTGCGGTAGATATTTATGCCGAGGGTAACAACCTTATCATCGAGGCTGAAATTCCGGGTATTGACAAAAAGGATATTGATCTGAAGGTTGAGGATAATACCCTTACGATAAGAGGCAAAAAGGAGTTCAAAAAAGAGGAGAAGGGCACAAACTACTACAGAGCTGAACGTTCTTACGGTTCCTTCACAAGATCGTTTATGATTCCTGATAATATTGATAAAGAGAAGATTCAGGCTGAATACAAAAAGGGTGTTCTTAAATTAACTCTGCCTAAGAAACCGGAAGCTCAGGCAAAAAGCATTCCGATTGAGGTAAAATAAACAAAAAACATCGGCGGCAACTATTTGCCGCCTTGATGTGAGGAAGACAAATGAATTTTGATAACTTTACAGTAAAATCAAGGGAAGCGCTGAAGAGAGCGGAAAGACTGGCATCTGAAAAAGGGCACCAGGAGATAGGCATCTATCATCTTTTGTTCGCTCTCATTGAGGATAAAACCGGACTTGTCTTTTCGCTGCTACAGAAGATAGGCGCTCAGCCTGATATTATTTTAAATGAAATAGATACCCTGCTTGAGAAACTGCCAAAGGTAAGCGGTGCGACGCAATATATTTCATCTGATCTGAAGAATGTTCTGGACAAATCCGAAAAGATTGCCAGAAATATGAAAGATGAATATATAAGCGTGGAACATCTCTTTTTGGCTTTACTTGAGCAGAGCAAAATAGCAGAATTGCTTGGCAGATTTGGTATAAACAGCGATTCTGCTATCGCAGCTCTTGGCGAGTTAAGAGGAAATGCTCAGGTTACCGATGAGAATCCCGAAGATAAATATCAGGCATTAAAACGATACGGCAAGGATATAACTGCTCTTGCCAGGCAAGGAAAGCTTGACCCGGTAATAGGAAGAGATGATGAGATTAGAAGGACTATACAGATTCTTGCAAGAAGAACAAAAAACAATCCGGTTTTGATAGGTGAGCCGGGCGTTGGCAAAACCGCTATAGTTGACGGCTTGGCTTCAAGAATTGCATCAGGAGATGTGCCTGAGAGCATACGAGACAAAAAGATCATAGCCCTTGATATGGGCTCGTTGATTGCCGGAGCCAAATACAGGGGTGAGTTTGAGGATCGTCTTAAAGCCGTTATGAAAGAGGTTATCTCATCGGAAGGGAAAATTATCCTGTTTATCGATGAGCTTCATACGGTGGTTGGAGCAGGTTCTGCCGAGGGTGCTGTGGATGCATCGAATATGCTCAAGCCTGCCTTGGCAAGGGGCGAATTGCGTTGCGTAGGAGCTACCACTCTTAATGAATACAGAAAATATATCGAAAAGGACCCTGCGCTTCAGAGAAGATTTCAGCCTGTTCTGGTTAACGAACCTTCGGTTGCCGACACAATAAGCATCCTGAGAGGATTAAAAGAGAAATATGAGATATATCACGGTGTTAGGATATCGGATCCTGCAATAATTGCAGCCGCTACTTTATCCTACAGATATATTTCTGATCGATTTCTGCCGGATAAAGCCATTGACCTGATTGATGAGGCTGCTTCTCAGATCAAAGTTGAGGTAGAAAGTCAGCCTCAACTGTTAGATGATATAAAGAGAAAGATCGTGCAGCTTAAGATTGAGCAGACGGCTTTAAAGAAAGATACCGACAAAGCCAGTAAGGAACGGCTTGTCAAGATAGAAGAGCAGCTTAAAGATCTTTATGGCAGAGAGAAGGAGCTTGAAGCTCAATGGAAACTTGAAAAATCGCTGATTAACGAATCCGGCAGTCTTAAAAATCAGATTGATGAGATAAAAACAGAGATCGAACTTGCCAAACGCAGGGGAGATTTTGAGGCTGCAAGCAAACTGAAATATGGAAAACTTCCTGAGATTGAAGAGCGCATCGAGAAGATACATAAAAGGCTTGCCGAAATACCTGAGGAAAACAGGCTTCTCAGATTAGAGGTGACCGATAACGAAATTGCAAAGATTGTTTCACGCTGGACCGGCATTCCGGTTGGAAGGATGCTTGAATCTCAAAAAGAGAAGCTTTTGAAGATGGAGGAACGAATAAAAAGTCGGGTTGTGGGACAGGATGAAGCCGTTATTGCCGTCTCAAATGCTATAAGACGTTCAAGAGCCGGATTGTCCGATCCAAACAGACCGATCGGTTCATTTCTGTTTTTGGGACCGACCGGAGTGGGAAAAACGGAGCTTGCAAAGGCGCTTGCCGAATTTCTTTTTGATGATGAAAAGGCGATGGTGCGCATAGATATGAGTGAGTATATGGAGAAATTCTCTGTCTCAAGACTCACTGGGGCTCCTCCCGGATATGTTGGATATGAGGAAGGCGGTCAGTTGACAGAGGCGGTAAGAAGAAGACCGTATTCTGTGGTTCTTTTGGATGAGATTGAAAAAGCGCATCCTGATGTATTCAATATTCTGCTTCAGATATTAGATGATGGCAGACTGACCGATTCGAAAGGAGTAACGGTAGATTTCAGAAACTGCGTAATAATAATGACGAGTAATTTCGCCAGCGATATTATACTCGAGTCAATCAACTCGAATATGGAATTTGAATCAATTGCCCAAAAAGTCAAAGATGAACTTAAAAAACGACTCAAGCCTGAGTTTATAAACAGGATTGACGAGATAATCGTTTTTCATCCGTTAAATAATGAAATGCTTGAGGAGATTCTTAATCTGATGCTCTCTGAGACTGCTGAAAAATTAGCCAAAAAGGGTATAAAATTGGTTGTCGGGCAGGATGTCAAGCGGTTTCTTATCTCGCACGGATTTGACCAGCAGTTTGGCGCAAGACCGCTGCGCAGGGTTATTCAGAACATTTTGGAAAATGCCCTTGCAAAGGAGCTGCTTAGCGGAAGGTTTGCTTCCGGCGATACCGTAAAAGCTTTTGTTGATGGTGACAGGATAGCATTTTCTTAAGTTTTGGCTTTTAGCTTTATAAGAAGGTCGCCTGAGTCTATCCTGTCGCCTTCTTTTACATATATTTTGGACACTTTTCCGTTGATTCTCGACCTGATCTTTGTTTCCATCTTCATGGCTTCAGTTATTATCAGAAGCGCTCCTTTTTTGACAACATTGCCTTCGGAAACATTGAGTTTTATCACTTTTCCTGGCATTGATGCGCAAACATCCTCAGGATTAGAGATATCGCCTTTTGTACTTGTTTTAATGGCTTCAGCTACCCTCATATCCTTTATTTTTACGGTTCTGGGTTGTCCGTTTAGCTCGAAATATGCTTTTCTGTATCCTCTTTTATCAGGATTGCTGATACCCAGATATCTTACGATTAGCGTTTTTCCCTCTTCGATATCGACCTCTATCTCCTCTTCCAGCTTCATAGGATAAAAAAATGATTTCGTGTCAAGAACTATAGGATTGCCGAATTCATCTTTGAATTTTATATAATCTTCAAACACCTTAGGATAAAGTGCGTATGAAATAATATCTTCGTCGCTGAAATGCTTTTTATGTTTTGATTCAAGTGCTTTTTTTGCCGCCTCAAAATCAAAATCCTCAAGTAGCTCTCCCGGTCTTTTGCAAATCGGTTTCTCTTTTTTCAGGATAATTTTTTGAAGCTTTTCGGGAAAACCTCCGTAAGGTTGCCCGAGCATTCCTTTAAAAAAATCAACAACCGATTGAGGAAAGGAGAGATGTTCACCTTTGCTGTAAAGATCATTAATGCTAAGATTGTTTCTTACCATAAATAGCGCCAGATCCCCCACTACCTTCGATGAAGGGGTTACCTTTATAAGATCGCCCAAAGCATTGTTGACCTCTCTGTACATCTCCTTTATCTGTTTCCATTGGTCGTAAAGATCCAATGACTCCACCTGAAAAACAAGATTCGAATATTGTCCTCCAGGTATCTCATGCTCATATACCTCTGCGGTTGAGGATTTCAAACCACTTTCAAACGGAAAATAGAATTTTCTGACCGCCTCAAAATAGTCCGATATATTTTGCATCCATTTTTTATCAAGCGATGAGGCGTATTTTGTGGAGCTTATTGCTGCTGCAATAGAGTTTAGATTTGGCTGGCTTGTCAAGCCGCTCATAGAACCTATTGCCGCATCTACTATATCTGCTCCTGCCTCTATTGCCATAATTGCCGATGCGGTTGCATTGCCGCTGGTATCGTGTGTATGAAAATGAACCGGAATTCCTGTTTCCTTTTTTATGTTTTCAATGAGAATTTTTGCTGCATACGGCTTTATGAGTCCTGCCATATCTTTGATTCCGATTATATCCGTGCCGGCTTTTTTCAGTTTATCTGCCAGAGTAAGATAATATTCAAGTGTATACTTTGTTTTATTCGGATTTAGAATGTCACCGCTATAGCAGATTGCCGCTTCACAGACCTTTCCGTTTTCTTTGACGGTTTCTATAACCGGTTTTAGCTGTTCTATCCAGTTAAAACAATCGAATACCCTGAAAACATCTATACCGTTTTTTGCCGATAACTTTACAAACTGTTTGACTACATTATCGGGATAATTTTTGTAACCGACCGCATTTGATGCGCGCAAAAGCATCTGAAACATTATATTGGGTATCTTTTCGCGAAGTATCTGAAGTCTCTCCCAAGGAGATTCCTTTAAGAATCGATACGCAACATCAAAGGTGGCACCTCCCCACATTTCTATGGAAAATAAATCTTTCAGGTGTTTTGAATAGATATCGGCGATATTGGCAAGATCGATTGTCCTCATTCTTGTTGCCAAAAGCGATTGATGAGCATCTCTGAAGGTTGTGTCGGTAAAGAACACCTCGCTGGTTCCGTTTATCTTGTCAATAACACCTTTAACCCCGTATTTATCCAGAATTGTTCTTGTTCCGTTAATATTGCGGTTGTCATCTTTGCTATGCGGAATCTCTATTGAGGGAAGTGCCATTGAATCGGGAATCCTTGTTCCTGAGGGATTATTTACAATGTTGTTTGCCAGAAATCGCATAATTTTGGTTGCCCTGTCTCTTATTGTTCTGAAACGGAACAGTTCGGGAGAATTATCAACAAATGTTGTGGTTGCAGTTCCTTGAAGAAATTTCGGATGGTTGACGACATTTTCCAGAAACAGGATATTTGTTTTTATTCCCCTGATTCTAAACTCTTTCAGCGCTCTTATCATCTTTTTTGCAGCACATTCAAAGTTTAACGAGTAAGTTGACACCTTAACAAGCAGCGAGTCATAAAACGGCGTTATTTTGGCATTGACGGTGCTGTTTCCGGCATCCAATCTGACACCAAAGCCTGCGGGGCTTCTATATGCCTCAATTTCGCCTATATCAGGCATAAAGTTGTTATTCGGATCTTCAGTTGTTATTCTGCACTGTATTGCATAACAGGTTTTTGTTATTTTTTCCTGAGTAAGTGAATCCATCTCTTTCGAGCCAAGTCTTGCTCCGCCTGCAATCTTTATCTGAGATTGAACAATATCAATACCTGTGACAAGCTCTGTAATTGTATGCTCAACCTGAATTCTAGGATTGACTTCAAGAAAGTAGAAATTTCCATTCTTATCTACAAGAAATTCAACCGTAGCTACGCTTGTTAATCTGGAGTATTTGCCGATTGTTACGGCTGCCTCGTAAAGTTTGTTCAGGGTGGCTTTCGGAACATTTATCGAAGGCGCTATTTCGATTAATTTTTGATGTCTTCTTTGGACCGAGCAGTCTCGCTCGTAAAGATGTATAACATTACCGAACTTGTCAGCCATAAGTTGAATTTCTATATGCTTTGGTTCAGCTATATATTTTTCGAGTATTACCTCGTCATTACCGAACGATTTTTTTGCTTCCGATCTTGCCAACGGATAGTTCTCAACAAGCTCTTTTTCGGAATCCGCTATCCTTATGCCTCGTCCTCCGCCTCCGGCTATAGCTTTTATAATGACCGGATAGTCAATCTTTTTTGCGACTATCTTTGCTTGTTCAATATCCTTTATTACTCCATCAGAGCCTTCGATAACGGGAACTCCGCAGCTTTTTGCAACCTCTTTTGCAGATTGCTTGTCTCCGAAAAGTTTAAGGGTTGCCGGATTCGGTCCTACAAATATAATACCGTTTTCCTCGCACAATTCGGCTAATTCGCTTCCTTCCGAAAGAAAACCGTATCCGGGATGAATCGCATCTACATTTTTTCTTTTTGCAAGTTCTACAATCTCTTGTGCATTCATATATGCATCAACTGGATCATCGCCTAATCCGACAAGATATGCCTCGTCGGCTTTATACCGGTGAAGTGAATATCTGTCAGCTTCCGAATAGATTGCAACGGTTCTTATTCCCATTTCCGTGCAAGCCCGGAAGGTTCTTATGGCAATCTCGCCGCGGTTTGCCGACATAAGTTTTTTTATTCTCATTACTTTTCTCCCCCGTTTTCGATATATATTGTTCTTGTTGGATATGCAAATTCTATTTTTTCTTCTGCAAATCTCCTGAATATCTCTATGTTTATATCTTGCTGTATATCCATATAGGCGTTGTAATCGGCAGATTTTACATAATAGACAATCTCAAATTCGAGCGATGAATCTCCGAAACTTTTGAAATGGCATCTGTCAAATCTTGCATTCTCTTGTCTGCCTATGATTTCTTTTATAATTAATGGTATCTTTTCCAGCTTTTCATAGGGAGTGCTGTAAGTTGCGCCTATATTGAACAGGATTCTTCTTTCTTTCATCCGTTTGTAGTTTCTTATTCGGCTTCCCAGAAGATCGGTATTTGAGAAGATAATCTGCTCGCCCGTAAGACTTCGTATTCTTGTGGTTTTTATTCCTATATGCTCTACATTTCCGGCATAATCATCAACAACTATGAAATCGCCTTCTACAAACGGTCTGTCAAGAAGAATCGATACCGAAGCAAAAAGATCTCCCAAAATTTTCTGCACGGCAAGCGCAACCGCAACACCTCCGATGCCAAGCCCGGTAACAAGAGCGGTTATGTTTATGCCGAAGTTGTTCATAACCAGAAGCAGTATGATTGACCAGATTGCTATTTTTGCAATAATTGCAAGTCCGTGATATGCGCTGCGTGTTTGCTGACCGGTTTTATTTGATGCTATCTTTTCGAAAATTTTTGAGGCAAGGAAGTTGAGCCAAATTGCCGTTTGTATAAGAAAAGCAGCTATGGCAAGGGAGGCAAGAAGCGAATTGTATGAGGTTTTTATTGCCAAAGAACCGATATACAGTGATAAAATTAATACTATAAAGCTGCTGGTTTTGTTCTGAAAAAGATCGATTATCGTATCATCAATATTGTTTTTTGTTTTTTTTGCCAACAATCTGAATTTTTGCAGGACGATTTTTTTGGTTAGCAAAACAAGCAGATATGAGGCTATCGTCAAAACTATTGCAATCAACCAGCTTGTTACTGGGTTACCCAAAAATTGATACTTAAATATTTCCTCCATCTCACAATGATTATATCGATGAAGATAATTTTCTCAAGTTTGCAAATTTTGGTGCAATTGAAAAGCCTGAGAATAAGGATATTATTATGCTTGGTTTATAGATAACTGTTTTGGAGGATGAATGGCTATAACATTTGAGATTGTAAAGCATTTGGGCGTTTTGTCTGAATATCGTAACGGATTCAGGAAAGAGATAAACATTGTTTCCTGGAATAATCGCAACGGCAAGGTTGATATACGCGATTGGGACGAGGATCATCAACGGATGAGAAAAGGGATAACATTGACCAAAGATGAATTTGAAGCGCTGAGGAATCTGATATGCGACATTGATTCGGATTCTCTGGAAATAGAGTAGTTTTGATTGACGGAGGAAATATGAAAGATAAAAAAATAGATGAGCTGAAAAAGAAACTGGAGCATAAAAGAAAAAAAGGTTGGGAAAATCTAAGCGCAAAGAAGGAGAAGGAGATTTTTGGTTTTGCCGAGCAATATAAGCGTTTTCTCAATGAAAACAAGACGGAGCGGGAAACGGTTCTCTACTATAAAAACAGAGCCCAACAACATGGCTATTCGGAAAATTCCTCAGAGAAATTGATTGTCTCAAACAGGGGCAAAAATCTTATGCTTATAAGAGAGGGCAAAAAACCGATAGATGAAGGTGTAAGGATTATTGCCTCTCATGTTGATTGTCCAAGAATCGATCTAAAGCAGAATCCGCTTTACGAGGATAGCGATCTGGCGTTTTTCCATACCCACTATTACGGAGGGATAAAAAAGTATCAATGGGCAAATATTCCTCTTGAGATAAGAGGAACCGTCATAACCAAAGGTGAAAAACAGATTAATGTAAGGATCGGGGAGGAAGAGGGAGCAATTTTCGTTGTTCCTGATCTTTGCCCTCATCTTTCCCGTAAAGCTCAGAATGACAAAAAGGCGCCTGAGGTGATAACCGGAGAAAATCTTGCCTTGCTGGTAGGCAGTATGCCTGAGCAGGGAGAGGGTAAGGATCTGGTAAAACTTCATATATTGAAGATTCTCAACCAAAACTACGGAATAGTCGAAGAGGATCTTATTTCAAGCGAGCTTGAGGTGGTTCCGGCAATGAAGGCAATGGACTTGGGAATAGATAAAAGCATGGTAGCCGGATACGGGCAAGACGATAGAATCTGCGCCTTTGCTTCCGCGGAAGCGCTTTTTGATGCCGAAGCGCCTCTTTATACCACGATAGTTTTTTTTGCCGATAAGGAGGAGATAGGATCAGATGGTGCTACCGGAATGAATTCGATGTTTCTTATCAGAGGCATCTACAAGGCAGCAGCAGCTTTCGGCAATTCCTTAAATGAATTGGGTCTGCTTGACCTGCTTTCAAAAAGCGGTGCACTTTCGGCTGATGTCAACGGTGCGGTCAATCCTCTTTATAAATCGGTTTATGAAAACGATAATGCAAGTTTTCTTGGCAGAGGAATCGTTGTGACCAAATTCACCGGTCACGGCGGAAAATATATGGCGAACGATGCCGATGCGGAATGGGTTGGTCATATCAGGGAAATCTTGAACAAGGCTGATATTCTTTGGCAAACCGGAGAGTTGGGCAAGGTAGATGAGGGCGGCGGCGGAACCGTGGCAAAATTTCTTGCAAGATACGGTATGAATGTGATTGATGCAGGACCCGCTTTGATTTCGATGCACTCTCCCTATGAGGTGTCATCAAAGGTGGATCTGTATGAAACCTATAGGGCGTATAAGCAGTTTATTGAGGAGGGATAGTTTTGATAGCATCGGTTCCTAATCTTTCCGCAGCCAACCATCTGATTGCCCGAATCGCTTCCGGCTGCGTTGTGCTGACTGATGCTCAACTTGAAACGGTTACAGATGAGGTTCGATTTTTTTTAAGTGAAAACGGCAAAGAGCCTCCGCTGATTTTTCCGGGATTTGGAATTATGCCATATGAGGAAAAACCGCCTGAGAGGGAGAATCTATACGAGCGAATCCGATTTTTTCACAGTTTTGACAGCAAGAATAAATCTGTTGTAATAAGCGAGCCTCAGGCTTTAATATACAGAATGCCTGATATTATCGAGCTGCAAAAGAAGTTTAAGGAGATTTATACGGGTAAGAGGCATCCTGTTGAGAGAGTTATTCGGGAGCTTTCCGAATACGGATATGAAAGAGCGGATAAGGTTTTGGAGAAAGGGCAGTATTGCGTAAGAGGCGGAATAGTCGATTGCTTTATTTCTCTTTACGATGAACCGGTAAGAATCGAATTTTTCGATGAGACGGTAGAATCGATGCGTTTTTTCTCTGTCGATACCCAGCTTTCCACAAGAAAGACCGATCGAATTGTTCTTGCTCCCGTTAATGAATTCGGAAAGTCATTTATTGCCGAATCGGTATGGCATTCTGAAGATTTATCCTTTTGTCCGATTGATCTATTTAAAGATTTCGATTGGATAATCGTGGGAGAGGTTGATTTTGACAAACTCTATGAGATTGCAGATTGGCGATATCAGAGCAGGGGTAATCTTGAGTTGCCACTGCCTGAGACAATTTTATCCGATAAAAGCAGGATTAAGGCGATTGAAGCCGGATCAAAAAAAATAGTGATAGCGCCCGGAATTGATGATAGTGAGTATAGCGAGCCTGAGCTTGAGGGGAAATTCAGCGACCTTATCGATAAGATCAAAAACTTATCTGCCCGGTTTAATGTTGAGATTGTAGGTGAAAAAAACAGCGCAAAGGGATTGTTTGATAGTTATCCTGAAATCGGATTTTCCCATGGCAGACTAGGAAATCATTTTTGCACAAAAGAGGATTGTTTTATTTCTTTTGAAAAGCTGTTTGGAAAAAAAGCCGCGCAAAGCCGAACTCACAAAAACCGTATAAGAACGATTTTTGATGTTGATGATCTGGTAGTGCATAAAGATTACGGAATAGGCAGATTTGAAGGT
>Ga0256829_1003597_pt1 | contig 10644 bp, 12 predicted proteins | sample 131447metaG_FD_185979 | JGI IMG/M metagenome (GOLD analysis project Ga0256829, IMG submission 185979) | Hydrothermal vent microbial communities from Lau Basin, Pacific Ocean - 131-447 | ecosystem: Environmental > Aquatic > Marine > Hydrothermal vents | place: Pacific Ocean: Lau Basin | collected...
TGGAGCAATATGATTTATCGTACACTAATGATACGCTTTACTTGAATGGTCGTCGTTATTTTGTGGTGGATAATGATGTGTGTGACTAAGGCTATAGCTGGGCTTTGACCACAAAGCGATAGGGCAAAAGCGCATCTTCTTTTGCATAGTCCACGCCGATTCGTGGTGTGACTTCGATACAATCCTCGGGCACATCAATGGATTTATCTTCTAACCAAATCTGATTGCCTTGTAATGATTGGGCATTGAAGGTTTGGTTGATGCCCATTGCCATAGATAATTTGCCTGGGCCATTGAGTAGTTGGTGGTGGTATTGTTTGGCGTTTCGCCTTTGCAGCATGGTGTCCAATCCAGCATAAGGTTGGATGGCTCGAATTAATACGGCATGAGGAATATCTTGTTCGTTGGTAACAATGTTGAATAAATGGTGCATGCCATAACAAAGATATACATAGCTTATGCCGCCTTGTTGATACATGGTTTCAGTGCGCGCTGTTCGGCGGTTGCCATAAGCATGTGATGCTTTGTCAGTGATACCTGCATAAGCTTCTGTTTCGGTAATGATGCCAGCGCATGTTTTGCCATGAATGTGGGTGTATAATACTTTACCCAACAAGTTTTGGGCAACTTGTACCACATCTTGTTGCAAATAAAAGTCTATGGGCAGCTTCATTGGGCTAGTGTGGTATTTCAGATGAAATAGTGCAACACCCTGAAAAATTAAGCAATTTTAACATTATTATGATTGACCAAAAGTGCAAAAAATATCACATTGTCAGCATGAAGTTTATTGAATCATTTATCCAAAAAGAATCATCCAGTGGTGTTTTGTTGATTGTTGCGACAATTTTAGCACTTATTTTTAGCAATACTTTATTGGCACCTTATTATGAAGCTTTTTTACATGTCCCCGTTTCGATTCAACTTGGTTCATTATCTTTGGATAAATCACTGCACCATTGGGTGAATGATGGTTTGATGGCAATTTTCTTCTTTTTGATTGGTTTAGAGGTTAAACGCGAAGTGTTGGAAGGTCATTTATCATCCATTAGTCAGGTCACATTACCCATCGTAGCAGCCATAGGTGGTATGGCTGTACCAGCTTTGATTTACCTTTATTTTAATGGTGATAACCCACTTGCAGCCAATGGTTGGGCAATTCCTACCGCCACAGATATTGCATTTGCCTTGGGTATACTTTCCTTGCTTGGTAAACGTGTACCCTTATCCCTCAAAGTCTTTTTGATGGCATTGGCGATTATTGATGACTTGGGTGCGATTGTGATTATTGCATTGTTTTATACGGTTGATTTGTCCACGCTGTCGATTACGGTGGCTTCTGTGGCGCTTGCCATACTTATTGTGATGAACCGCATGGGTGTACTGAGAAAGTCTGCCTATTTTATCGTGGGGCTTGTTTTGTGGGTGAGTGTGCTTAAATCAGGCGTTCATGCCACGTTGGCTGGTGTTGCCTTGGCATTTACCATCCCATTGTATGGAAAATTGGAAAATGGAGAGACGATTTCACCATTGAAAACACTTGAGCATGACCTGCACTATTGGGTTGCCTTTTTTATCTTACCGATTTTCGCATTTACCAATGCCGGTGTGAATATTACAGAAATATCATTGGATCAAATGTCAGGTAGTGTACCTCTTGGTATTATGCTGGGCTTATTTTTGGGCAAACAACTGGGTGTATTTGGTTTGAGTTGGCTGGTGATTAAGCTTGGTTTTGCGAAAATGCCAACGGGCAGTACTTGGTTGCAATTGTATGGTGTGTCAGTGCTTACAGGTATTGGTTTTACCATGAGTTTATTTATCACTTCGCTAGCATTTTCTTCAGCAGACTTATTTCAATACACCGATAAACTTGCGATTCTAGTCGGGTCGTTTAGTGCGGGTATTTTGGGTTACCTGCTATTGCGTATGGGTAAAAAGACTAATGTCAGCTAAACAAAGCTGCTCGCAATGTGGGGTGTTGGCAGGTTTAGTATCAGTACAAACTATTCAACACCAATTAAACAAGCCTTGGCATGGATTAAAAGTGGATAAGGCTCACTACTTTTGCGCTTCACCTGAGTGTGATGTTATTTATTTTAATACGGAAGGTGAAGTCATTACAAGGCAAGCTTTGCGGCAAGACGTTGGCATCAAAAGTAGGGATGATTCGGCACTGATTTGTTATTGTTTTGATGTGTCTCGGGCTGATGTTAAGGCTAACCCAGATGCTAAAGCGTATGTGATGGCACAAACCAAACAAAAGTTATGTGCTTGCCATATTCGCAACCCATCAGGGCAATGTTGCCTTAAAGACTTTGCTATTGTGGAAGGTGTATCATGAGTCATCGTTTAACGCTTGGTATTGAATTTTATTTTAAGGGCGAGCCTTTTTCTTCTTCTGTGACTATTGATTTGGACGAGCATTTTCAGGCAGATAGAGATGTGAGTCACATTTATGATATGTTGGCAAAAGAAATAGGCTTGGATCAATATCGCCATGAATATGATGTGATGGTGATGCAGGATTTGGTATGTCAGTCGGCAGAAGGTATTGCGGCTCAATATGTAGAAAATGGGCAGGTGGACTGGCAGGGTTTGAAAGAAGCTTGGCAAAAAGAAGCGGATATGATGGTGCTACAACCTATTGCCAACAAATTCTTTAATGTTGAATCTTTAGAAGATGAACCCAAACTTGCAGCAGCTTTGCTTGCGGCTTATCGCGCAGGGCAAGACAAGGCGGCAAATCTGTCGAAAACAAATATTGGTTGGAACGAGGGTTTTTAATGGCTGAATTAAAATGTTTATTGTGGGATGTGGATGGCACATTGGCAGATACCGAGCGTGACGGACATCGTGTTGCCTTTAATATGGCGTTTGAAGAAGCGGGTATGGATAGGCGCTGGAGCGTTGAAACTTATGGCGAGTTGCTGAAAGTGACGGGTGGTAAGGAACGTATGCAGTTTGACATCGACCGTGGTGGTATGCCTGAAATCCCTTATGAAAAGATTGCCGAGCTTCATGCGCGTAAAACCATTCATTACCAAACATTGATTGCAGATGGTTTGATTCCATTGCGTGCAGGCGTATTGCGTTTGCTTGAAGAAGCTTATGCTGCAGGGATTACCCTTGGTGTTTCCACTACGACCACACCATCAGCTTTGGATGCATTGATTGAACATTCATTGGGCAAAGAATGGTTTGACCGCTTTGCTGTGCTTGCAGCAGGTGATATTGTGCCCCATAAAAAACCTGCATCAGATATTTATGATTATGCCTTGGAACAACTGGGAATGGCGGCTGAAAACACAGTTGCCCTTGAAGATTCAGGTAACGGCTGGTTATCAGCGCGTGATGCAGGTCTAAAATGCGTAGTAACCATCAACGATTACACTGCCAACCAAGATTTTACAGGTGCGGATTTGGTGGTGTCTGAGTTTGGTGAAGCAGATAGGCCTGCAGTTGATGTGTTGATCAATAAACACAACCTTGATGATGTGCATCATGTGACATTGGCGCATTTACAAGCCATCTGCGCTGCATAAAATTAAATGTCATACTCAGCTTGACTGGGTATCCATGGATTCCCGTTTTCACGGGAATGACGAAATAAAGAAAACTTCGTGCTCTTCGTGAGCTTCGTGGTTCAAAGGAATAGCGATGCAATTATTTGATACTCACTGCCATATCGATTTCCCTCATTTTGATGAGGATAGAGACGATGTGTTCGGGCGCATGGCAGGTGAAGGGGTATCAAGAATTGTTGCGGTGGCTGTGGAAACTGAGCAAACATCGCGTCTCATCAAATTGGTGGAATCTAGAGATAATGTTTGGTTTTCAGTGGGGGTTCATCCCAATCATGAGGTGGACAATGAACCCACAGTTGAAGAGTTGGTTGAATTATCCAAGCATGAGAAGTGTGTAGCCATTGGTGAGACTGGCATGGATTTCTTTCGAGATGCCTTGCCTGCGGATGTTCAAGAACAACGCTTTAGAACGCACTTGAAGGCTGCGCATATTGTGAATAAACCTGTGATTGTGCATATGCGTGATGCAGATGAAGCCACGCTGCGTATTCTCAAAGACGAAGATGTAGCAGGCTGTGGTGGTATTATGCATTGCTTTTCATCGGATTGGCATGCTGCGAGCCAAGCTTTGGACATGGGTATGTCGATTTCATTTTCGGGCAATGTTACATTCAAAAAGAATGATGATTTAAGAGAAGTGGCAAGAAAAATACCGCTTGAATCTATGTTAATAGAAACCGATTCACCGTATTTAGCACCCGTACCCAAACGCGGTAAACGCAATGAGCCGACTTATGTGAAACACGTCGCCGAATGCATTGCGGAAGTGCGTGGCATAAGCTTGGAAGCTTTGGTGGAAGCGACTACAGCCAATGCGCTTAAACGTTTTTCTATAAGATAAGTGCTTCGTGGTGAAATTTTACCCTCTGCGAAACTCTGCGTTCTTTGCGGTTAAGCTTTTTCTTCATTTCTTTGCCACCAAAGAAACGAAGCAAAGAAAGTGCCCCCTAAATAGCTGTGTATTTCTTCGGTGATTGGCAAAAGCGGGCGCAGAATTGGAATATTCTGCTTTCTCCCTTCTTTTGCCAACCACCTCAGCACAGCTATAGCAGGGGGAAGGTATTGTCGCAGACCTGCACACCGTCATTCCCGCGTAGGCGGGAATCCACTGTTTGAGAATATGGTAACACCTGTATGATACCGCATGTTACTATGGATTCCCGCCTACGCGGGAATGACGGTGAGGGTGAACTTCTTTCATGATGAGAGTATCCAATGATTTATTTTGAGCATGTCACGCTGCGGCGTGGCAAAAAGATTTTATTCCAAGATTTTAGTTTAACCATTCATCCCAAGGATAAAATTGGTATCACAGGTGCCAACGGCACAGGTAAATCATCCTTGTTTGCGTTTATCCTTGGCAAACTTGCAGAAGATAAAGGTGACTTTCGCACCAAAGCCAAGCTTTCTATCTCGCATGTGGCACAAGAAACGCCCGCTTTAGATATGGCTGCTGTGGATTATGTGATGCTGGGCGATGCTGAGTTGTCCGAGCTTGAAGCTCAGCTTATTGAAGCAGAAAGCAGAGAAGATGGTGTTGCAATAAGTAAACTACATGAGCGCATGGATGCCATTGGTGGTTATCAAGCGCGTGCAAGGGCAGGGCAGTTACTTGGTGGTCTAGGGTTTACACCTGAGCAGGAAAGTCATGCTGTGCAAAGCTTTTCGGGTGGATGGCGTATGCGCTTAAACCTTGCTCAAGCTTTGATGTGTCGCTCGGATGTGCTTTTATTGGATGAGCCAACCAATCATTTGGATTTGGAAGCGGTGCTGTGGTTAGAAAAGTGGCTTAAGAATTATCAGGGCGCATTGTTGCTCATTTCCCATGATAGAGAGTTTTTAGATAGTACAGTGACGACCATTGCTCATTTGGAGCAAGAAAAGGTCACCTTATATTCAGGCAATTATACTGCATTTGAATTGCGCAGAGCAGAGCAGCTTGCTTTGCAGCAATCATCCTTTGAAAAGCAACAGCGCGAAATTGCGCATATGGAAAGCTTTATCACCCGCTTTAAAGCCAAAGCCACCAAAGCCAAGCAAGCGCAAAGCCGCATCAAAGCTTTGGAGCGCATGGAAAAGATTGCACCAGCACATATTGATTCGCCATTCTCATTTGCTTTTAAGCCCTTGGATTACTTGCCGAATCCATTGTTGCAACTGCAAAAGGTAAACTTTGGTTACAACGATAAGCTGATACTGGAGCAAATATCCGCAAGCTTATTACCCAATGATAGAATTGGGCTGCTTGGCCCGAATGGTGCAGGTAAATCCACGCTGATTAAATTGATGGCAGGTGAGCTTGAGCCCGTTGCTGGCAAGTGTGTGCAATCCAAAGGTTTGAAGATTGGCTATTTTGCCCAGCATCAGCTTGAGCAACTGCATAGCGATTGTTCACCCGTGCAGCATTTGCAGTTGATTGACCCTGATATTTCTGAAAAAGATGCGCGTTTATTTTTGGGTGGCTTTGCCTTTCATGGCGATATGGCGTTGGAATCTATTGTATCGTTTTCGGGTGGTGAAAAAGCGCGCTTGGTGCTTGCCATGCTGGTGTACCAACAACCAAATCTGTTATTAATGGATGAACCCACCAATCACTTGGACTTGGATATGCGCCATGCGCTCACCCTTGCCTTGCAAAGCTTTGAAGGGGCAATGGTGTTGGTCTCGCATGATAGGCATTTGTTAAGGACGGTTTGTGATAATCTATGGTTGGTCTCACATGGCAATGCCGAATCATTTACAGGTGATTTGGATGATTATGCGCAATGGTTAGCTGAGCAAAATACAGAAGCTACAAGTAAAGAAGCAGCCAGTGGCGAACATACAAGGGATAGTCGCAAAGCCAAACGCAAGGAAGATGCGGAGAAACGAAAAGTTTTGCAGCCTAAACGCAATCAACTTAAAAAGTTAGAGCAACGCTTAGAAAAGTTACATGCCCAAGAAGCTGAACTGAACGAGCAACTTGCGGACAGCGCACTTTATGAAGCCAATGAAAAAGATAGGCTGCTCAAACTCACCACAGAACATAATGCGATTAAACAAGAACTGGACGAAGTTGAAGAAGCTTGGATGGTATTAAGTGAGGAGCTTGAAGAAGGTTAAGGCAACAATCGTTTTGTTCATCACTACAGTTTATACAACCCCTTAAATAAGAGATAGCTGCCCTGAACTTATATTAATTAACTGTTTGTTTAGGTTTTCAATATTCGTGGTGGGTACATCAATGGTTAGTGAAACATGTGCCGAATAGTCCGCTTTTTGAATGTCGATGTTTTGGGATTCAAGCAGGTGTTTAATATTGGTTTCTAGGTTGTAGTTAAACTTGATGTTAAATACTTTGCTTTCAACGATAGGTATAGTTTTAAGCTTATCCATTGCAAGACTTGCGGAGCTGGAATAAGCGCGGACTAAGCCGCCAGCACCAAGCTTGATGCCGCCGAAGTAGCGCACCACAACCAATACAATTTCACCTATACCACGGTGTTGTAATACATTTAAGATGGGTTTACCTGCTGTGCCTGATGGCTCACCATCATCGCTAAAACCTATGTCTGTGGTCGCCGTTGGGTGACCTGCGATATATGCCCAGCAATGATGCCTAGCATCGGGATATTGCTGCTTGATGCTTTGAATATATAGCTTGGCTTCAGCTTTGTTTGTCGCTCGTGCAATATGGGTGATAAAGCGACTTTTTTTGATGACTTGTTCATCACAAAGCTCTGATTGTGGTACTTGATAACTCACAGTCGGCGATGTTGAAGGGCTGGTAGGCGCTGGCGTATATCATGCAAGTGTTCTAATGATAATGTGGCTGCAACAATACCTTCGCCTTGTGGCAATATTGCAAGTGTTTTGCCCCATGGGTCAATAATCATACTATGACCATAGGTGTCACGCCCATCTTGGTGGTGCCCTGATTGTGCAGCAGCAAGCACATAACTTTGGTTTTCAATAGCACGGGCTTTGAGCAGCGTTTCCCAATGGGCTTGCCCTGTAGGCACAGTAAATGCCGCTGCTACAGTCAAAATATTACCCCCTTGTTCGCTATATTGCCGATAAAGCTCAGGAAAACGTAAATCATAACAAATAGATAAACCAATATTCCAAACTTCACCTATTGCAAAGGAACTGGGTTGTTTACCAGGGCTGGTATGTGTGGATTCTCGCCAAGACTCGGTATGTAAGTCGGCATCAAACAAATGAATTTTATCATAATGGTTCACCAGCTCACCATCAGGTGAAAACACAGGGCAATGATTAAAAAACTTACCTGGTTTTTTAGGGTCACTGACCAAGATAGAGCCTGCAATAAGCCAAGTCTTATATGTTTTAGCTAACAAGCTAAGTCGTTCATAAATCTTAGTATAGGTTTCTTTTTGGACAGCCGCTTGTTTTAAGGCTTGGTTATGGGTGAGTAAAATAGCATTTTCGGGTAATACGATGAGATGAAAATCACCTGCTTGGTATGGCGCAAGGATGTTTTGGATGCGTTTGAAGTTGTCATCAATATCTTCTGAACTGCACAGCTGCAGGCAGGCAACATGCAAACGGGATAAAGACATTGTTTAAACCCGTTTATTTTGGTTCGAGCTGAATTTCTTTTAGTTTATGGTCGATAGTCATTTTGTAGTGTTTAAAAAAACTCATACCTAGCAGCCCTAGCTCATCGTTTTTGGTCGATATACTTTGAATGGTTGCCTCAACATGTGGTAGTTTAATTTTAGCCACGGATAATAATTTAATCTTCACCTTGGGTACGCTAACTTCACCATTGGCAGTTTGCGTAGTTACCATGGTGGAAGTGGCATCATATAAACCAGCGCGTTTGGCAATCACAGGGGGGATAGCCAGTAAGGTTGCGCCAGTATCAACAACAAATGGCATGGTAATACCATTAACACTGCCCTGCACAATCATGGAACCGTCTTGATCAATATATGGGATGACCATGCTTAATTTATTCAAATTATAGCTGGGGTTATCGATCGCATTAATACCTTTGGGTTTGTATTGTTTTGCCTCCATGCTTGGAGCTATATCGGTATACGTGATATTTCCATCTGTATCGACAATTTTATACATCTCAGCATGTGAAAGCCAAGGAAAGCTAAATAGAATGAGGTATATCAATACTTTAAGCATAGCGACCCACCTTTAAGTAATTGCCCATATTTGCCTTGTCATCCAAGACTGGTTTAAGCTTGCTATCACATGCTGACATAATTGTCATCATGCCAGGTCCGTGCCCTGCAAGCGGAGAGTCCGAATGAATCACCATGCCAATAGTGATGGCATCACGTCTGAATGTTCGTCCATAGTTGTTGTCATGGTCAAGCACGGCGACAAAATCACCAAAGCGCAGTTTATCCAGCCCATGCTCCTTAACCATATCCTTATCATGGCAAAGAATATCATAATCACCCGTGGTCACAGAAAGCGCACCAATGCCCGAACCCATAGCATAGTTGGGCACAATCACATTGACAGGCACTTCAATTTGCCCTTTTTTGTTTTCCTTTAAGCCCATTTTTTCTAATAAATCAGGGTCGATATTGTAGATAAACACATCATCATGGTCGATAAATTTCAAGCCTTGCCCGAAACCACGAATCATAAATTTATCATCACAAGTGAGTTTATCCAAAGTTTCATCAGGGAAATCAATCATCAAATGATTTACCCCACCATGGTGACCAATCACAGTGCCTATTTCACCTTTGGCTTCACCAGAAATCACCCGCGCCTGATTGCCGCAGCAAGCATGGAATTGATAACCATCTTCAGACTTGCGGTTTTTATGGGTAAGTGTGCTTGAAACTCCTGGCTCAATATGTTCGCCAGCCCAACCAAATACGGAATCACCAACTTTTACATTGTAGGTAATGCCACCTGTGCTAGGCCAAGAAAAGACTTCACCTTGGCTGCCTACTTCAAAAGGAGCCCACATTTGTGCAGGGGACACTCCGCCTTGTACACCTGTCATGACTAGTTGGTTACGATTTGTTTTTAGAGACATATTCCCCTCATTTAAGCTTATAATGAAGCGAATTTTAGCAGTCTTGTACAATGATTGCATGTTTTTCATTTTTATCGCTAGTGGTAATTATCACTAGCTAAAAACTGTTTACCTTGTCAGTTTTCCGCAAGTTGTTTTTTTAGGAGAGAAGGGATATGCGATACTTTACTTTATTGCTTTGCACATTGTTGGTTACAGCTTGTGCGAACAAACATCAAGAAAGGGCTGTGATTGCTGGCGCGATATTGGGTGGGATGATTGGTGCTGTGAGTAGCCAACCTAATACAAACCATGCAGGCAACACTAGTGGGAACCATGGGCATACAGCACCAGCTTCACAAGCTGAAGATGAACATATGAACGAGCCTAAACACCATGATGCCGAAGAAGCAAAGCATGAAAATAAACAAGAGTATAACGATAATAGTGAAGATGGGAATGAGGGTGATGACGAACACGAAAAGGATGATTAAAAACATCCGCACGTGAATTTTAAAGCAACCTTCGGCTAGGTGTTTTATTAAGGGTCTTGAAATTTTAGTATAGAAGTATCATTAAATAGTAATTTCAAGATGTTTAGAGGGAAAGGCTAGAGTAGATATTTCCTTTGGATTTTTTTGTTTAAATGCTCAATAATAAAGGATAAGCTCTATATTGTTTGGTATCAGTTTTTATGTTTTTTGATTCAATGTGTAAACTTCAAATGCTTTGAGTAACATATCAGGGGTATAAACTGGGTATTGACTGGCTTTATAGTCTTTAATATTGCGAGTGACTAAGGCATCTACAACACAACATTCACCTGAGAAATACTGTACGGCATCTTCAAAATCTTTAAATTCTGAATGGATTGCCAAGCGAAGCACCAACGCATTTACATCTGCAATGTTAAACAAAGACAACAACTTATGCACAGCAAGAGAAGCTTGTTTATGCCCTAGTGTTTTACACAATAAATAATCCAGTGTCGTAATGGTTGTGGCGCACAGATAACCTTCTATCTTTTTTTGCTCCACCAGACCGACAAGTTGAGCCGATTTG
>Ga0256829_1003598_pt1 | contig 10643 bp, 9 predicted proteins | sample 131447metaG_FD_185979 | JGI IMG/M metagenome (GOLD analysis project Ga0256829, IMG submission 185979) | Hydrothermal vent microbial communities from Lau Basin, Pacific Ocean - 131-447 | ecosystem: Environmental > Aquatic > Marine > Hydrothermal vents | place: Pacific Ocean: Lau Basin | collected...
ATGGCGCAAACTCGATGGCGCGTTTCGCCTGCCAGAAATTATCGAGGGGGTTGAATTCAAGGACGGGATCAAGCAGGAAAAACATGCCGCCTGATTACAGCGTCACCAACTTTTGGGCATAGCTCAGCAGCGCGCGGTCGCCAGGAATGTGGCCTTCGATGAGTTCCTGCGTGCGGCGAATGAATGCCGGCGTGCCCTCTTGGAACGCAGCGGGTGCGATATTGCCAACATTTACCTTTTGCATCAACTCAAAGGAAAACAGCGCATGATAGGCTTCATCGACGTAAATGCGGTGCGCATCCAACCGCACTTCGTCCGTGAAATCTGTATTGTAGCGCCCTAACGCAATGTTGGCGGTGACCGTATTAACGACGAGAATCTCCAATTTGTGCGTGAAATTGAGAAACCTGTAGAGTCCGGATTTCCTAAGTAATTCTCTGGAGTTCCCATCAAGCTCCTGTACCAGATCATGTTTTAGCACAGGCAGAAATCTTTCGGGAAACAACGCCGAGTTCACTTTATCCATCCGCCGAGGTGCATTGCGAACTGATGCCCGTGAATCCCATTTATTAAACGAAGATCGATAGGGGCGAGAGCTCGTGCAAAGGTTTCGTTTTGGGCATGCGATCGCAAGGTCGCAACCCACGAAAAATCCAATGAGTCCGCACATGAATTATGTCCTTCCCAAGTTCCCTGCGATTGACCGAGGCGAATGATATTTCCGGATGGCTATGTCGCGTTGATAGCAAGAAGCTGGGCCGCCGAACGGTAGAGCAAACTCAGACCGGCAGCACAGAAAATCGCGGCGATCAGCAGGTTGATCGCGCGCGAGGAGCGTGAATAGGCCTTGATTGCCGTCGGATTGGAGAACACGACAGCATAGGTTCCAAAGATAAATACGCCCATTACTGCACAGCCCCCCACGATCAGAAATGGCAAGAGGCGTTCTCTGTTGTCGATCGGAAGACCGAGGGCGATGACCGACATCCAGACAAACATGGCTTTTGGATTCGTCAGGTGAAGCCCCAACCCATACAGATAATACCCCAGCCGTTCTTTTGATGTCGCTCTTGCAGCTGCGGCTAGCTTTAGGCTAGTGTTGGAACGGGCGGCACGTAGCGCCCGCCAACCGAGCCAGCACAGATAAAGTCCGCCAACCAAGCTTAGTGAGTTCAGAAGGGTGGGCCAGGCTAGAAGAGCTGCACCTAGCCCGAACGCGGAAACGAGCCCCCACATTGCCGAACCGGTGATAACCCCCAGCGCGGTAACCAGACCAGCCAGTCGCCCGTGTTGCAGGGCAGTTGCCATGATCGTCAGGTTTGCCGGGCCAGGACTTGCTGTCCCTACAATGTAGGTTATATAGGCGACGCCAAGATTGGAGATGATGTCCATTGGGTTACCTCACGCTAGGGTGGTCAGGCCATTCACGCTTCATCTGTTCCAGCCAAGCATCGATCTCGCGCTGACGGTACAGTCGGTCGCCCCAGTTTTCCTTACTGATTGGCAGCGGTTTACTTGGCAAGATGTATTCGGATAGCAGGCGCAGAAATTGCGAGAGGCAATGTACGCCGACCTGATAACGCAATGACGAGGCGGTTTCTCCCGGTGAGATGTAGAAGCGTTCCACATCCACAATTGATCCGGTATCCACGGATGCTGCCAGATGGTGGCAGGTCGATCCGTAAGTATGGTCGCCTTGAAAAATGGCGTAATGTTGGCTGCCTAGACCCCGATATTTCGGCGGGGCAGGATGAAAATTGATCGCTCCTTTTCGCGCTCTTTGAAATATTTCCGGCGGAAAGATGTAGTCGCCGCGATAGGATATGATCCAGTCACCTTCCCAATTTTGTAAATGCGTCGGCTCCGGATCGCCGGTGTCCCAGCACAGAACATCGAGGTTTTCGAAAACACTCTTGGCATAAGTTACGCCCAGATTGCACCAATCCATGTCCACGACGGACAGTAAGACCTTGTCCTTATTCTTGGGGCGTGTTGGTGCGGGTTCTGTCGGCAGAGTAAGCATCAGGACTTTCCCTATTTCTAAGTACTTAATTTGTAGCCAGCGATGCAGATGCTACGCTCTCCATCGCTGGCACACATGCGTTAATCGCACCACCAATGCGCGACAAAGCTTCATCAACCTCGGCATCGGTGGCGATGAAAGGCGGACCAAAGAGGATATGACACCCTTCGCGCCCATTTGCCGTTCCAGAGCCCGGATAAAGCAGTACATTGTGATCAAGGCCCGCGCGTTTGAGGGCGGCGGCAATGAACTCCCCGTTTGGCATTGGCAACTTGGTCGCTTTGTCAACCACAAATTCTATGCCAAGGAATAAACCCCTGCCGCGAACGTCGCCGATGAATGGGTTGCTAGCGGCAAGAATTTGAAGCCCAGCCTGCATTCGCGCACCTTGGCGATTGACCGCCTCAATCAGGCCGTCCTCGGCGATCGTCTTTTGAACCTCCAGCGCAACCGCGCAAGCGAAGGGATGGTTGACATGCGTCTGGCCACTCTGAAGCACACCAGATCCATCGCGCAAACCAGCATAGATGTGTGGCGCAATCATACATCCCGAAATCGGCTGATATCCCGCCGCCAAACCTTTGCCGATGGCCACGATATCGGGCGTAATCCCGTCCGCCTGGTGGGAAAATAGATGGCCAGTACGGCCCATGCCCGACATTACATCATCAAGTATAAGGAGAACACCGTGGCGGTCACAAACCTCACGGATGGCCCTGAAGTATCCAGGCAAGGCAGGCACAGCGCCATTTGTTGACCCTACCACCGGCTCCGCCACGAAGGCTGCTACGGTTCCGGCGCCCAGAGAACTGATTTTTTCATCCAACTCATAGGCTAGTCTTGCGACGTATGCATCATCGGTTTCACCGTCGCACTTGCCACGATAGGCATTACAGGGCGATACGAATTCAACTTTGGACAATAGTGGTTCGAATACTCCCCGGCGCATTGTATTATGCGACAGAGCCAGCGTACCAAGTGTGCTGCCGTGATAGCTGTGCCGGCGCGAAATGAAGCGATTGCGAGCCGCTTCTCCATGTTCGCAGTGATACTGATAGGCCATTTTAACGGCTAGTTCCATAGCTTCGGACCCGCCCGAAAGGAACTGCACATGGGACAGACCTGGCCCCGCTTGGTCAACCAAAAACTGCGCCAGTTCCTCAGCGGCGTCGCAAGTGAAACTACCGGCATGGGCCCATGCGATCTTTTCAGACTCGCGCGCCATAGCGGCACAGATGCGCGGGTGGCAGTGGCCCAAGCTTGATACGACGACACCGCCGCAAGTGTCCAGAATTGGCGCACGGCCTGCAGCGTGCAACCATACACCGTCACCACCGGTCAAGCGGAGCGGGGTTTGAGAAAGAGTCTTGTAGATTGTTGCTGACATGGTGCGCGTCATTCCCCCGAACCGTCTTTGCCAACCGGTAAATCCCAAGTTGTTTCACCTTTATGGTAAGCGCGTTCAAAACGGCTGACCCCGAGAACCCGGCGCAGGATCCAGACCGGAATGAAGGCCGTGATGTACGTTATCGAACTGAAGGCTTTAAGCATGTCTTTGTATCTTTGTTAATTTCTGTCAATCGAGATCGATTTCAGCTCGCCAGTCTATGTCGTTTTCAAGCGGCGACTGTTCTTGTTTTCGCAGCACGCAGGTGCCCAATACAAGGATATCCATGTGCGTGCGCATAAAGCAGGTATAGGCTTCTTCCGGGGTGCAAACGATGGGCTCGCCGCGCACATTGAACGAGGTGTTGACCAACACCGGGCAGCCCGTCATCCCCCTAAAAATCCTTAATAGATTGGCAAAGCGAGGATTTGTTTCGTCGTGCACGGTCTGGACACGTGCGGAATTGTCCACATGCGTGATCGCCGGTAGCTTCGAACGGACTACGTTGATCGAGCCCAGCCCGCGTGACTCCGTTTCGATCAGCCACTCGTCACGGACCGATGATACGATGAGCATATATGGGCTGCTCTGGGTCACGTCGAAGTAATCCTGACTGTTTTCGGCCAGAACGACCGGGGCGAACGGACGAAAGGACTCGCGGAACTTGATCTTGAGGTTCATTTTCTTTTGCATTTTGGCGTTCCGAGGATCACCGATGATCGACCGCGCCCCCAAGGCGCGCGGACCGAATTCCATGCGCCCCTGGAACCAGCCCACAACCCGTCCGTCGGCCAGATCTTTAGCCACTCGGGAAAGCATTTCCTGTTCGTTCAACTGAGCAAAAGGCGCACCGCGTTCGTTCAGGAATTCGATGATCTCGGCATCACTGAACTCCGGGCCAAGATAAGCACCCCGCATTGCATCTGCTTGGTTGGGAGTGGAGATCGGTCGGGCTTTTCTATGCCTGACATCCTGATCGAGTGCGACACCCAACGCGCAGCCAGCGTCTCCGGCCGCCGGTTGAATCCAGAGCTCCGAAAATATTCCTTCGCGCGCCAATTCGCCATTGGCAACGCAATTTAACGCCACACCGCCGGCCATGCACAGTTTGTCTGCTCCCGTCATCTCCTTTGCCGCTCTGGCAAGGCCCAGGATTGCGTCCTTGGTTACATGTTGAACCGAAGCGGCAAGATCGCAATCGCTCTGGGTCAATTCACCTTCGGCGTCGCGCCGAGGACGACCGAACAGCTCTTCGAACCGCTCATCGACCATGCGCTGGCCTTGCAGAAAAGAAAAGTATTCCATGTTCAGGGAAAACGAACCATCATCACGAAGATTGATGAGGGTGTCGCGGATCTTCTTGGAGTATTTTGGCGTGCCATAGGGAGCAAGGCCCATTAGCTTGTATTCGCCGGAATCCACCTTGAAGCCGCAGAAATACGTAAACGCGGAATAGAGAAGACCTAGCGAATGCGGGTAGGAAATGGAGTTGAGGAGTTCCAGTTCTGTCCCGCTGCCGGACCAAATTGTTGTTGTATGCCATTCACCGACACCGTCGACGCACAATACGGCGGCCCGGTCGTATGGCGACGGATAAAAGGCGGACGCGGCGTGGGACCGGTGATGGGTGCCGCACTGGATATTTTTTGGCGAGTCGCCCATACCCATTTTTAACAGCTCGTTTCTGATCATGGCTGTCGGGCGTGCCTTCCATCGGATCCACTCAGGCATCACATGGCTGAAAGCGGGAATACCGCCCGGCCCGGCGCTAGCGAAAGACGACAGAGTGCGACGCAGCTTCTGGCCAGGATCCTCGTAATAGCTGATCGTGGTAAGATCGTTCAGCCGGATTCCGGCTGCGTCAATGCAATACCGAATGGCGCCGACAGGAAAGCCGTTGTCATGCCTCTTGCGGCTGAAGCGCTCCTCTTGGGCAGCTGCGACAATGCGACCGCTGGACACCAATGCCGCCGCGCTGTCGTGATAAAAGGCAGACAGGCCTAGATGGTAATCGGTCACTCGGCAGCCTCCATGTGGCTTAGCGGATGATGAAAAAGAGGTGCGAGTGACTGGTTGGGGCTGACCCTCGCCGACGTGCTGGCGAAAAAGTCGAGGCTGTCCGGATCACCCACGATCGGAGACAGCGATTCAAACCCCAGCCGAATCCGTGCCCAGGACTCGTCCGGTGAAACGAGATCTTGTGTGCTTTGCATATACGTGTCGATTGCATCGGCAGCCCAGGCTGAATGCCCTGTCGATACATTATCGATTGTGTTGTGCAGATCGACAAAGGTCGTCGGAAACCCATAATGCTTCAGGTATCTGTGTGCTGATCGATAAGTACCGCCAACACCTGACAGTTCCATCGCAAGGTTCATGCCAAGAATTTCCGGACGCAACGAAACCGGTTGCTTGCCAAGGCACAACCAGTAGACAGGCAGCCGGAAAGAAGCTTCTTCCAAGCGCTTATCGTTGGCGAAAGCACGGCTACCCGTCGGCGGAAGAGTTATATCCATCGCAGCCAGCACGTCGCGATAGATCTTTGGATGGTTGATGGCCCAGTTACCATTGCCCAACTCGTCCCAATATGTCTCGAACAAGGGAGCACCAATGCGGCTGGAGGCCAAAGACACCTCGGTGAATCCCTGAAGCCAAGTACCATCAATCAGTGTCAACGGAGCCAGTTGCAGCGTCTGGTTAATCACTGCCGATCGGTCCGGCATGTCTATTTCTTTCGAAGAAGAAAAAGCATCGGCATGAGAATCGTGCGACACAAGCAGCCACTCCCTCAATACGCCCGGCCGCCATTCGCGCGGCAGGGAGCGGTCGGTCCTGTCGAGTGACGCTCGAGATTTCTGCAGCCAAAAGGAGCAGTAGTCTCGGGCAAATTCTCGCGTGCGCGGTGGCAGGGCACGCCCCTGCAAAAGGTAATAGGAATCGCGGATATCCGTCGGCCAGACACCCACATCCAGATCACCCGCGCTGACGCTGCGATTACCAAGGTGCAGACTGACTTGGCTAGGCAGTTTGGCGGCACCCCCCTGGTGGTCCGTGTCATCCTTAAGCGATGCGATCCAGCGGTTGATAACACCGATATCGGCTACTGTGAAAATGCGGAACATCGCCCCGTCGGCGCGCAAGATGCCATTTGTCAACATGCTGCGCTCGGGCTTGTCAGGTCGGACGAGCTTACTACGCCCGATTGCATCCAAAAGCGGCATAGGATCGGTTTGTGCCGCTTCGAACCAGTCCGAAAGCGAACGGCCCTCGAGCAAGAAGTTGCCATGATAAGCGCGGGCTTCGCGCGCTCGATCCTGAACCAGGATCGCCATGGCCAACCGCGGATTGCTGACAGATTCTAAGATCGCGAACAACAGCGCGTCCAAATCAGCAAGTAGCTGCTCGAACAATACAACCCCGTGCGCTATCCGCCTTGGAGCCACACTGTCCCCACCAATTGATGATACAATGTTCTTGGCATACGCAGCTAGATCGGCGCCTTCTCCTAACGCTGCGCCACGACCACGCCCAAGATCCAGATGCGACCAGCGTTCGTCCTTTTGAGCGAGCGCATGCCACATGGGTAGAAGTCCTAGCGTCCGCCATGCGAGATCAAGCCCAATCAACTCGCAGTCAAATGCATCGCTGCGTCGGCTCATGGCGTAGATCAGGGCCGGCAGACGAAAACAACCGTCGCGAATTGTGCGCTGATCCGAAAGTTCACGAAGGGTGCCCGTAACCGACGTCACGTTTAGGCTGCGCGCGATATCACGGAACCGGTCGAAACGCCATCGATCCGCAGCGCCCGCCCCCACGTCATCCGCCAACAACGCCATCAAACGAAGATGTAGCGGATCCTCGAACACACTAGGCGCGCTGAGGCCCTGCAAAGGCACCCCAACAGCAGCAGCCATCGGTGCGGTTTGCTCTATTAGTGTCCTCAGAATTTCCGCGTGTTCAGCCTGATCTGCAGGAGGAACTGCCGATACCCACTTTTGACATGCCCGCTCAGCAAAGTCGCGCAGCAAGATCAGATGTTGCGCGATATCCGCGTCATCCTGCGGGCAGGATGGTAACAACCCTCGTATGTTTTCGGCGTCTAAAAAGACTTCCGGATTGCTGGCATAGACAAATACATCGCGCCACATAGTGCGTCCCCCATAAGCAATTTCGGCGTCTGGGTTTCTGTTCAAAACATCGGATAGATCGAAGCATCTTCCTTTTTCTTTTTTCGGGATTTGATGCGGAAGAAAAAGCGTTTGACAAATTTTATGATGCCAGCCATGATGACCCCTTACATTTCGTTGAGCACGTCGAGAAGCAGACGTGAGATGAAATCATACCCTTGGTCTGTAAAGTGGATACGATCGACAAACAGCCAGAAGTCTTTGGAGATAGCCGCCTGAATGTGCGAGGTTAGGTCGATGAACGGAACACCCAAAGCCTCTGCACCCGCCTGCAGGCGTTCCCGATATGTTGCAAAGGTGACGTGTGCGAGGATGTTGCCGTATTGTTCGGCAAAGCCACCCTGTTTCTCGCGCGCAGAAAACAGGGCCTCTTCTTCCGGAGAGCCCTTCTCGCGGACCCAATTTGCCAGGGGCTGCAGGACAAAAATCAACCGCGAGCTCATATGGGTACAAATGGCGTGCCAGTTAGCTAAGTTACGCAATGTCAGCGTCACAGCATAGTCGATCTGTTCTTCGAGCGACGGCTCATCGTCCTCGGCTTCCCAAGTCTTGCCCGAGCCAAACCATTTCGAGAACCGCGACTGCTTTTTCTTCAGCATGGCATCGTAAAAGTCATTACACATGAAGAAGGCGCCGTGTTCCAACCGCAACCGTTTCGGCAGCCGCGCAAGACCAAGATCGTTGAAGCCTGACAGGAGAATTACGTCTTTTGTCTCTGGCAACTGGTGGCGATGCAGAGAAAACAGGATCATCTCTTGCGTAGAATTGAAGCTGCGCCCACCGAAGTTGAACCATGGAACGCCACGAGGATCGTTTTCGCTCATCCTGGACGCAAGTGTATGATTGTCGGCGCTAGCGCCGATCCCGAAAACTGTCGAGCTTCCGGCAATTACACGACAAGTTTTGATACCGACGTGGTCGGTCACGGAATATTTCCGATCACCTTGCACGGAATAACGAAACCCGCTGTTATCTGTGTTGACAACTTCCGACCTGTAATTGAACGGATGGAAATACATTGTGTAGGGTAACCAATTGATATTTCCACTATCCGCGAACTCGTTGGAATAGGCGTCCATATATGGGGTAAGGTGTTCGACCGATTCCATTTTGTTAACTCAGTGCCTTCTGCCCCGATACTGAAATTCGCACATACATCACTAGCGTGCGATACACTTACATGCTACTAGAATAGTGTTGTGTGACACTTTTAGGATCCCATTATGCTACTTAAATCGCCTTGGAATCCATGGATTTCCTATGGAAATGGGCCTATTTACAGATGCTTAGCTATCTCTATGGCCAAAGATATCGTGGATGGGACGATCCCGCCTGGCGCGAGGCTGCCAGCTCATCGGGATCTGAGCTTTCAATTGGCGATCAGCCTTGGTACTGTTACAAAAGCCTACGCGCTTCTTGAGAGGCAAGGGCTGGTCAACGCGATTCGTGGGCGTGGTATGTTTGTCGTTGAACATCCCCCTCTCGAACGCAGCGTCGTCGATCTAAGCGTGAATTTCCCGCCCAATGTTATCCCTGACCGTTTGTTAAGCGCCACGCTGAGATCCCTCGCCGGCAACTTGGATTCTGAAACGTTCGGCTATGACACGCCGACACAAGGCAGACATGAGCATCGTCTTGCGATAGCGGGATGGCTTCAACAGTATTGCGCTTCGGTTGATGCCGAACGTATGGTCCTCTGTGCGAGCACCCAGAACGCGATTATGGTAGTGCTACAAAACTTCACTGCCTCGAACATCTGCCTGGCAACCGACAATATTCCTTTCCCGCAGTTCTGCAAGATCGCTGCCCTTTTCGGAGTTGAACTCGTTGGCATCGAAACCGATGGGGAGGGTATTGAGCCGGGCGCACTTGAGCGTGCTTCACAAGAGGCGGCTGCGCGCGGGAAGCGTATGGTGCTCTTTAGCAATCACAGACTGAACAACCCAACAGGGAAAACAATGTCAGGCCAACGTTTCGAGGATATTGTCCGGATTCTTCGAAGCAAGGATATGCTTGTAATCGAAGACGACATCTACGGCGCGTTTGCCGATCCAAACAGCTCATGTTTTCTCGACAGCCTACCAGATAGGACATTTTACGTTACCGGCGTCTCGAAGCTCCTGACTCCGGGTGTCCGGATTGGCGTTATCATACCTCCGCCGGATCGCGCTGAGAAGACCATCGATATAGTCAGCGCGACTGGGGCTGGCTTGTCGACGATCGCAAGCTCGCTCCTCTTCAAGTGGATTGAAGATGGCGTAGCGGGTGACGTCGCAGCCATGACCCTGGAAGAGGCAAAGTATCGCAGAATGCTGGCAAGGCGCTGCTTTTCTTCCGCGCAAGCTGACATTACGGTATGTGGGCTACACGCTTTTGTTCCCATGCCGTATAATGTGGCCGTGGACTTTGCCGAGCGTGCAAGCGATGCAGGCATCCTTGTGACACTCCCCGCCCGGCCATTGAATGGAAATGTCATGGACAGCGGAGTGCGCGTTTGCCTGGGTGTTCCGCCGCGAAATGTTCTGGCACGAGCACTGGAAACCCTTGGAGACATTCATAAAAAGATTTCTGCCCCCTATACCTTCAAGAAAGACACACCAGATATTGGTCCTGCAAATATGACTGTGGGTTGAGACGCGGATTGGGTTTCGCTTGGGGTCGCCTATCGACTTTGTCGCGCAGCCCAATCCTTGACGGCCCTGTTTTGCCCAACGCAGACGGCCCCCAACACTATCTTCGCCTCGCTCCCCACATCAGCCACGCCAGGGCTGTCCGCGCGTAGCGCGCGAATGGCCTTGATGTTCCGCACCACCTGCGGCGTGCGGGAAAGCGTCTCAGCGAGCGACGCCTGAAACCCCTGCGCTTTTGCCTGATGCCGTGCCCCAAAATAAAAGCTGACGATGGCGCCAAGCAGCCACCACTGTCAATCCCGGAGTAAAAAGGGGCCAAATCGCGGTGTAAAACTGGGCCAGTCGGTGTGATTTCGTCCAGCCCCTTGGAACGCGAGGCCATTCAAAGAGCAAGCGCGTTCCAGGGGGCGTTGGCC
>Ga0256829_1003599_pt1 | contig 10642 bp, 11 predicted proteins | sample 131447metaG_FD_185979 | JGI IMG/M metagenome (GOLD analysis project Ga0256829, IMG submission 185979) | Hydrothermal vent microbial communities from Lau Basin, Pacific Ocean - 131-447 | ecosystem: Environmental > Aquatic > Marine > Hydrothermal vents | place: Pacific Ocean: Lau Basin | collected...
TGAAATCAGTGGCTGGGGTTATTATGCTTTTCCTGTTTGGTTCCGGCTATGCTGGGTTGGGACTTTCTTTCTTTATCACTGTAGCAGCTCCAGCATGCGCTTCCCGAGTTGGGTGGGATTATGTTCAATGGTTACGCCAGCTGCTTCCAATGCGGCGAATTTGGCCTCGGCGGTGCCTTTGCCGCCGGAGATAATGGCACCGGCATGGCCCATGCGCTTGCCTTTGGGCGCGGTAGCGCCGGCAATGAACGCCACCACCGGCTTGCTGACATGCGCACGAATAAAGTCGGCGGCATGCTCCTCATCCGAACCGCCGATTTCGCCGATCATCACCACCCCTTCGGTTCTGGCATCGGCTTCGAACAGTTTTAGTGCACCGATAAAATCCAGCCCGTGTACCGGATCACCGCCCATGCCGATGCAGGTGGACTGCCCCAGACCTGTTTGAGTCAACTGCTCGACGGCTTCATAAGTCAGCGTGCCGGAGCGCGAAATCACCCCGACCCGGCCCGGCTGATGAATATGGCCCGGCATAATACCGATTTTCGCTTCGCTCGGCGTAATAATGCCGGGGCAGTTAGGGCCAATCAGGGTGCAGTCGATATCGGCGATGTTTTTTTTAACGCGCAGCATATCCAGCACCGGAATACCCTCGGTGATGCAGACAATCAGCCGGATGCCGGCCTGCGCCGCTTCGAGGATCGCATCGGCGGCGAAACGGGGCGGCACAAAAATCACCGAGGCTTGTGCCCCCTGCTGCGCCACCGCATCGGCGACTGTATTGAATACCGGCCGATCCAGATGGGTTTGGCCGCCCTTGCCCGGCGTCACACCGCCGACAAAGCAGGTACCATAGTCGATCATTTGAGACGAGTGAAAGCTGCCCTGTTTGCCGGTAAAGCCCTGGCAGATCACTCGCGTATTGCGATCCAGTATCACGCTCATGTCCTACCTCCCTGCAGGCGATCTGCTGACTGTGCGGTTCCATCTGAACGCGACTCTGTCGCGCATCGAGACAACGATGCTTGCTCCGCCTGCGCTGCCGCCACGGCAAATTCCGCCGCCTGATCGAGATCATCGGCCCAGCGCACATCAAGCCCTGCATCTTTGACAATACGCCGCCCCTCCTGTTCATTGGTGCCAACCAAGCGCATTACCACCGGCACCCGCATCGGATGGGTTTTGATAGCTTCCAGCAGACCATTGGCAATCATATCGCAGCGCACAATACCACCGAAAATATTGACCAGCACTGCCTTGACATAGGCATCACCGAACAGCAGCCGGAACGCCTCGGTCACTGCCTCGACAGTGACGCCGCCGCCAACATCGAGGAAATTGGCCGGCTTGTCACCCTTGAGCTGAATAATATCCATGGTCGCCATCGCCAGCCCGGCGCCATTGACCATGCAGCCGATATTGCCGTCCAGCGCGATATAATTCAGGCCGAATTCAGCAGCTTCGCTTTCACGCGGATTCTCCTCATCCGGATCACGCAGCGCTGCAATCTCCGGCTGCCGGTAGATGGCACTGTCGTCCACAACGAATTTGGCATCCAGCGCCACCAGATTCCCCTCCTTCGTGAGAATCAGTGGATTGAGCTCCAGCAGCGCGCCGTCTTTTTCACAAAACATGCTGAGCAGCGCTGTCGCCAGCGTGTGGAAACGGGGCTGCAGTGCAGTCTCCAGACCGAGGTGTTCGGCCATCATACCGCTCTCCTGTTCGCTAATGGCATCGCCGCCCACCGGCACGGTCAGAATCCGTTCAGGCGAATCAGATGCCACCTGTTCGATATCCATGCCGCCGTCGGGGCTGACGACAAACGAGATGCATTCGCGTTCGCGATCGACCAGCAGGCTCAAGTAATATTCGCTGGCGATGTTCAGTCCCTGCTCGATATAGATGCGGTTAACCCGCTTGCCCGATGCGCCCGTCTGTTTGGTCACCAGCACAGCCCCAAGCAGGTCGGCGGCAGCCTGTCGTACCTCATCAAGAGAACAGCACAGACGCACCCCGCCCGCCTTGCCGCGTCCGCCGGCATGAATCTGGGCTTTCACCACCCACACCGAACCGCCAAGTGATTCAGCAATCGCAACGGCTTCATCGGCGCTTTGCGTCATCTTCCCCTGCGGCACCGGAATCCCGAAGCTCGCCATCACGGCCTTGGCCTGATACTCATGAATATTCATCTACGCTCCCTGTTCGCCCTGCATGGTCACCACAATCGTTCTGGAACCGGCACGGTTGCGATGCTCGCCAAGATAGATCCCCTGCCATGTGCCAAGCAGCAGTCTGCCATCGCGAATCGGAATGGACAGACTACAGCCGAGCGTACTGGACTTGATATGGGCCGGCATATCATCCGCCCCCTCCAGCGTATGGGCGTAATAAGGCTGATTTTCCGGCACGAAATGGTTGAAATGCGCCTCCATATCCCGGCGCACATCCGGATCGGCGTTTTCGTTGATGCTCAGACTGGCGCTGGTGTGCTGAATAAAGAAATGCGCCATGCCGATGCGGAATCCGGCCAGTTCCGGCAGTTGATCAACCACCTCTCGCGTCACCAGATGGAATCCCCTCGGTTTCGCCTGCAAACGGATTGTTTTCTGTGTCCACATCGACAACTCCTCCCATCTCACAAAAAATATCTTGTACAAAATGCATAAGAAATATTTTCCACAGCAAAGCAAATGATCATAAAATCAAAAGCTTTTCACCACAGAGAGCACAGAGGACACAGAGAAAACCTAAAACAACAAAAACCGATCATTTGTCTCTCATTCGCATTCATGCGGGGTTCCGGACTTTGACTTCCTCTGTGCCCTCTGTGGTTCAAGCTGGGCTGTTTGTACTTCTCCGCCAACGCTGCCTCATTCACGCCCGAGTTTCATTAAACCTGTATATCTGTAAGAGCCACTTGCAAAAGTCGTGAGCGGCAATCTGCTTCTCTACATTGGCGTATTTCCAGCCTGGTACGATTACATGAATCTCCCCCAACCCCTCTTTTTAAAGAGGGGAGCTTTCACTGCGCATGCAACAACTACTTCCCCCTTTGCAAAGGGGGATCGAGGGGGGATTTCTCAACCACCACTTCGTCCATAACGGAGGCATGACTCTAAATTTGCAATCCAAACCTTTGATTGGCCAGCCCATCCATGGGCGCTCTGATGACTTCTTACGAAGTCATCAGACTTATCAAGTGCAGTTTTATCTCTCCGCCTTAATATGCCGCATGCTCTATTTTGATCACATCACCCTCAGACGAGGCCATAAACTGCTGTTCAGCGACGCCTCTATGACCATTCAGGCCGGCCACAAGGTTGGCATCACCGGCGCCAACGGTTGCGGCAAGTCATCGCTGTTTGCGCTTGTGCAGGGCAAGATCGAGGAGGATGCCGGCAGCTTCCGCATGGATCGCGGCATCACCATCGCTCATGTTGCTCAGGAAACGCCTGATCTTCCCACTGCGGCGATTGAATATGTCATGCAGGGCGACGCCGAGCTCACCGCTTTGCAGCAGCAAATTGATCAGGCCGAACATGCAGGCGATGGCATCCGAGTGGCTCAGCTGCATGAACGCTTTGCTGCTATCGACGGCTATTCGGCCCATGCCCGTGCCGCCCGTCTGCTGCACGGTCTCGGCTTTGCCGTCGGTTCTGAAACCAATCCGGTCGCCAGCTTTTCAGGCGGCTGGAGAATGCGCCTGAATTTGGCCCATGCGCTGATGTGCCGCTCCGATCTGTTGCTGCTCGATGAACCGACCAACCACCTCGATCTGGAGGCCGTGGTGTGGCTGGAAAAATGGCTGCAACACTATCGCGGTGCCATGTTGCTGATCTCGCATGACCGTGATTTTCTTGATCAATGCGTCAATCGCATTGCCCATATCGAACATCAACAGATCGACTTATATAGCGGCAATTACAGCGATTTTGAACGGCTGCGCGCCGAAAAACTGGCGCTGCAACAGGCCTCTTACGAAAAACAGCAGATGCAGGTCGCCCACATGACCAGCTTTATCAACCGATTCAAAGCCAAGGCCACCAAAGCCAGCCAGGCGCAGAGCCGCATCAAGGCGCTGGAGCGCATGCAGATGATTGCGCCGGCACATGTCGATTCGCCCTTTTCGTTCAGCTTCAAACACCCCGGCCCGATTCCGAATCCTTTGATCAGGCTGCACAAAGCCTCCGCCGGTTATGACGACACGACCATTCTGCGCGATCTCTCTTTTTCGCTACTGCCGGGCGAGCGCATCGGCCTGCTAGGCCCCAATGGCGAGGGCAAATCCACCCTGATTAAACTGATGGCTGGCGTGCTGACGCCGCAAGCAGGTCAACGGGATGAGGCCAAAGAGCTGGCCATCGGCTATTTCGCCCAGCATCAGCTCGAACAGCTGCATGATACGCTCTCGCCCGTTCAACATATCATGATGCTGGATGCATCGCTGTCGGAAAAAGAGGCGCGCCAATTTCTCGGCGGCTTCGATTTTCGCGGCGATATGGCACTGGCTCCAGTGGAACCCTTTTCCGGCGGTGAAAAAGCGCGGCTGGCGCTGGCCATGATTGTCTTTCAGCAACCCAATCTCCTGCTGCTCGATGAACCAACCAACCACCTCGATCTGGAAATGCGTCATGCCCTCTCTCTCGCCCTGCAAAGCTTTGAGGGTGCGATGGTGCTGGTGTCGCATGATCGTCATCTGCTCAGAACCGTGTGCGATTCGCTGATGCTGGTCTCCGGCGGCGTGCTCGCCCCATTCAGTGGCGATCTGGACAGCTATTCGGCATGGCTACTGCAACAACGCATCGACGGTGATGAAAAACAGACAAAATCTGACCGCCCATCCGGCAAAGAAATCCGCCGCCAGAAAACCGAGCAACGCAAGCTGCTGCAACCATTGCGCAACAGGGTAAAAACACTGGAGCAGGAACTCGATACCCTGCAGCAGAAAAAATCAGCACTGGATGCGCAACTGGCCGACCCGGCTCTCTATGCAGATGCAGCCCCCGAACAGATCAAATCGCTGAGCATTGAGCAGCGTCAGACCGAACAGGCGTTGGAACAATGCGAAGAGGCATGGATGCTGGCCAGCGAGGAGCTCGAAAATGCCTGAACAGAATGAAACGCCCTGGTTCCTCTACATCATCCGCTGCAATAACGGCAATCTATACACCGGTATTTCTACTGATGTGGCAAGGCGACTTGCGCAACACGAATCTGGCAAAGGCGCAAAATTCCTTCGCGGGAAAGGCCCTCTGGAGTTGGTCTATCAAAAGAAAATTGGTTCCCGATCCGATGCACTCAAGGCTGAATCGACAATCAAAAAACTCACCAAAACCGATAAAGAAAAGCTGATTCAACACTCCCCTTTTGGCCGCAACGATACTTGAGCAATTCGTGATGTGCCCGTTGGTGCGGACAGCCTGGAGCTATTTGTTAGCTGTTTTATTGATATCCCGGCTGCGCAAATCGTCATGGACTTATTACTGCTCTTTTTATTTACTGGCTAACTTGTTTCTGCACATCATAGCGATATTGGCACCACCCATGCAAGGATGGGCAAACATTTTCGCATCTCTTGGAGTTTTCTAACTGTATATCCTTCGATATAGGGCGATATCCATAACTCGATAAAAGTCACTTCATGAATGTGGACAGCACGGGAAAAAACCTATCGTATATCGATATTCCAATCGATGGAGGAATCGTTATGCAAACAGTCACCGTGTCACCCAAATTTCAAGTTGTCATTCCGAAAAAAAGTGCGTGATCAGCTACATATCAAGCCGGGACAAAAAATTATGGCGATGCCCTATGGCGAACACATTCAGCTTGTACCCGTGAAACCCGCCAAAACATTGCGCGGTCTGCTCAAAGGGCGTGAAATCAACATGGACACTGTCCGCGATAAATCGGACCGCTTCTGATGCCCATATCCACCACACCACCCTGTGGACGCAGAATGCAGACTTCAGAAACCTGCCGGGCGTGAAATACTTCGAAAAAACCTGTTAGGATTCGTTTTTCGGAGGATATATGCCTATCTATGAATATCGTTGTGAACAGTGCGCTCATGAGTTTGACTGCCAGCCATGAAATACCACAAACTTGGAAACACCGATATCGATGTCAGCGTAATTTGCCTGGGAACAATGACATGGGGCGGACAGAACAGCGAGGCTGAAGCCTTTGAACAGATGGACTACGCCATCGCGCATGGTGTGAACTTCTTCGATACAGCCGAGCTGTATGCCATTCCACCGCGTGCCGAAACATATGGCGCAACCGAACGCATCATCGGCAACTGGTTCAGGCAATCCGGAAAACGCAATGACATTATTCTCGCATCCAAGGTGTGCGGCCCCACCGGATGGTGTCCGCATATCCGGGGTGGCAAGGCGCGACTGGATGCAACCAACATCATTGCCGCCTGCGAAGATTCGCTTCAACGCCTGCAAACCGACCACATTGACCTCTATCAGGTGCATTGGCCGGATCGCAATACCAATTTCTTCGGCAAGCTGGGCTATACACCGGCAGATGACGCTTGCGCCATGCCCATTGAAGAGACACTGGAAGCGCTCAATCGTCTGGTGCAGCAAGGCAAGGTTCGCCACATCGGCATTTCCAATGAGACGCCGTGGGGCGCGATGCAATATCTGCATCTGGCCGCGACAAAAGAATTGCCGCGCATCGTTTCCATTCAGAATCCATACAACCTGCTCAACCGGAGTTTCGAGGTGGGACTGGCGGAAGTTAGCTGGCGCGAACAGGCAGGCTTGCTGGCCTATTCACCACTCGCTTTCGGCACGCTTTCCGGCAAATATTTGCATGCTGCGAAACCTGCGGGTGGGCGCATCACATTGTTTCCGGATTACACGCGTTACACGAATCTGCAAGGGCAGACTGCCACCGCAGCCTATGTGAATCTGGCCCACGAGCACGGACTTGATCCGGCGCAGATGGCGCTGGCTTTCGTATATTCCCGACCGTTTCTGACTGCCGCTATTATCGGCGCAACCAGCATGCAACAACTGGCAGACAATATTGCCAGCATTGATATGGCGTTGTCAGAGAATGTGCTGGAAGGTGTCGAGATGATTCATACAAAGCATCCCAATCCCTGCCCGTAAAAAAACGCATGCCATTCGACGTTGCGTGATTTCACTTCCCATACCCGTTAGTCTTGCGCCACCAGCGATTGACGCACAGATGCGGCTGTCGGAGTTATGGAAAAAGGGTTTTATCATGCATATTGATTTTACATTCGCCCCATGGGGCATGGCATACGCCGCACTGATGTATGTGCTCGGAAACGGCGTCTGGACCAACCACATCGTGCGCCACAAACCGTGGCTCGGATGGGTGCTGTGGACTATTTCAGCGCTGATGATTATCGTCATCGGAGCGGTGCTGCAGGTACGCATATCTCCTGATAGCAACGGCGTCTGGTCTACACTGACATCGGTGAATAAAGAAAACCACTGGATTGTCGCCACCCTGTATGCGCTGCTTTCCGTACCGGGCGCAGCCAGCGTGCTGTTCGGGCAGACGCTGGGCTGGACGCGTCTGGGCGTGCTGGCAATAGCATTGATCGTCTTTATTCCACTGGGCATGCAATTGCATGATCCGAATGACCCGCGCCTCGCCATGAGTTTGGGCCTGACGCTGGCAGTTTGCGGTCTGGTCTGGCTATGGTCGGTGCTGCTCGATTGCGAACCGATGCACAAGCGCAAAACCGTGCCGATTATGGAAATGGATGAATAAAACAGGTAGTGGGCGAATGAAACAGGCAATGAACAAATGAAACATTCCGTCGCCAGAGCCGGCACGCTGGTCGAAGCGTTGCCCTATCTGCAGCGTTTCGCCGATCAGACCATTGTCATTAAATACGGCGGCAACGCCATGGTGGAAGAAGATCTGAAATCCAGTTTCGCCACCGATATCACGCTGCTTAAACAGGTCGGCATCAATCCTGTCGTGGTGCATGGCGGCGGCCCGCAGATCGGCAATCATCTGGCCAAAATCGGCAAGGAAGCGAAATTCATCGACGGTATGCGGGTGACCGACAGCGAAACCATGGATGTCGTCGAAATGGTACTGGCAGGCCTCGTCAACAAGGAGATTGTCGGCAATATCAACAAAGCCGGCGGCAAGGCGGTTGGCCTATCCGGTAAAGATGGCGGCCTGATTTGCGCGAGAAAAATGCATATCGAAAAAACCGCACCAGAACTGGATGTGCCGGAAATTATTGATCTCGGTCATGTTGGAAAGGTGCATGCGATCAACACCGAAATCCTCAAGGTGCTCGAAAATGATCGTTTTGTGCCGGTGATTGCGCCGGTCGGTTATCACAAGGCTGAAGGCAAAAGCTATAACATCAACGCCGATCTGGTGGCCGGCGCAATCGGCACGGCGCTCGGCGCGGCCAAACTGATTTTACTGACCGACGTGGCCGGCGTACTCGATCAGCATAAAAATTTGTGCTCACAACTCAGCGTAGGTGAAACACGCGCCATGATTGCCGACGGCAGCATTGCCGGCGGCATGATTCCGAAAACGACCTGTTGCATAGATGCCGTTGCATCCGGCGTCGGGCAGGCCCACATCATTGATGGCCGCGTACCGCATGCCTTGCTGCTGGAAATCTTCACCGACGAAGGCGTCGGCACCGTTTTCAGCGCAGATTAAATCAAAATCACTCACCGCAGAGAAAGGCAGAGGAAAAGATGAATAGGGTTTTCACTTGGCATTCTTTGCGTCTTGGCGAGAGGTAGGTTTGAAGGGTTTAAAGACTTGATCTCGCAAAGCCGCAAAGAACGCAAAGAAAGTCAAAATCTCTTTCAAATTGAAAACGCTCACATGAAAGCATGATGTTTCCCGCATGATTTTACTCTGCGAAACTCTGCTGTGAAAGATTGAAGCGCTTTTAAATAGATGAACTTTGGCGGTGATGCGTATATGCTGCGCCTCCTTTTTAGAGCAAACCAAACAATGTACAGGAGAAACACTATGGCTTTAAACGTCTATTACGATAAGGACGCCGATCTTTCTATTATTCAGAACACCAAGGTCGCCATCCTCGGTTACGGCTCACAGGGCCATGCCCACGCCAATAATCTCAAAGATTCCGGCGTCGATGTGACGGTTGGCCTGCGCGCCGGCTCTACATCCATTGCCAAAGCCGAAGCCTGCGGTCTGAAAGTGGCCAGCGTCGCTGAAGCGACTGCCGGCGCTGATCTGGTCATGGTGCTGACCCCGGATGAATTTCAGTCCGACCTGTACAAAAACGAACTCGTCGCCAATTTGAAAGAAGGCGCGACGCTGGCCTTTGCGCACGGCTTCGCTATTCACTACAATCAGATCGTACCGCGCGCCGATCTGGATGTGATTATGATTGCGCCGAAAGCGCCGGGCCATACGGTTCGCAACGAATTCGCCAATGGCGGCGGCATTCCGGATCTGATCGCTGTGGCTCAGGATGCCAGCGGTAATGCCAAGGCAACCGCCCTCTCCTACGCTTCGGCCATCGGCGGCGGCCGTACCGGCGTTATTGAAACCACATTCAAGGATGAAACCGAAACCGATCTGTTCGGTGAACAGGCTGTGCTGTGCGGCGGCTGTGTTGAGCTGATCAAAGCCGGTTTTGAAACCCTGACCGAAGCGGGCTATGCGCCTGAAATGGCCTATTTTGAATGCCTGCATGAGATGAAGCTGATTGTGGATCTAATTTACGAAGGCGGCATCGCCAACATGAATTATTCCATCTCCAACAATGCCGAATATGGCGAATATGTGACCGGCCCGAAGGTGATTAATGAAGAATCACGCAAGGCGATGAAAGAGGCACTGCACAACATTCAGACCGGCGAATATGCCAAGCAGTTTATTGTTGAAGGCGCAACCAATTATCCGTCCATGACCGCCTATCGGCGCCTCAATGCCGCTCACCCGATCGAACAGACCGGCGCCAAACTGCGCGGCATGATGCCCTGGATCAAAAAGATCGTGGATAAATCCAAAAACTGATCAAATTTGATGACTTCACACGAGGTCATCAAACGTCTCACAAGACAAGGGAGGCTCCGGCAACGGAGCCTCTTTTTTCTTGATACCAATATCCTTGTTTATACATTCATAAAATCAAAAGATTCTCACCACATCAATCATCAAACTGCTGGCGGATCACGCGGCTCATTTCTACAATCGAGAATGGTTTCCCGAGCACAATTTCACCGTCCAGATGATCCTGCATGTTTTTGTCATAACCGGTAGCAAAGATAATAGCTAGGCCACGCCCTCCAGCGCATCGCGGGCATTGTTCACCAAATTCATCAACACCTGATGTAACTGTGTTGTATCGCCATTTACTCTTATGGAATCGCTGCAAATCTCCTGATGCATGGCAATATTCTCAGGCACCGATGTACGAAGAAATTTCAGCGTTTCCTTGATGAACGGCGTTAATGGTATCGGTTGAATGTGGACTACATCCTTGCGCGCAAATGTAAGCAGTTGCTGAATCATATTAGCCGCATGTCTGGATAGCTGTTCAACATTTGTTAGCCGTTCAATCACATCAGGCTGCTGTTACACCTTCTGTTTGGCCAGATAAATGTTGCCGGTCATACCGGCCAGCATATTA
>Ga0256829_1003600_pt1 | contig 10638 bp, 8 predicted proteins | sample 131447metaG_FD_185979 | JGI IMG/M metagenome (GOLD analysis project Ga0256829, IMG submission 185979) | Hydrothermal vent microbial communities from Lau Basin, Pacific Ocean - 131-447 | ecosystem: Environmental > Aquatic > Marine > Hydrothermal vents | place: Pacific Ocean: Lau Basin | collected...
CCGCGGGCGTAAAGTTTGCCGTCGCGCAGGGTGGGCTGGAAAGGCGGGGTTTCCCACAATTCCAGCGGCTCGGGCGGCTGAACGTCGTAATGGTTGTAAAACAGCAGCGTACGGTTGCGGTTGCGGCCTTCCCGCTCGCCATAGACCACCGGTGAGCCGCCCGTGGGGATGATTTCCACCCGAAAGCCGCGCCGGCGGAGCATGGCGGCGGTCATTTCGGCGGCTTCGGCAATGCCCAGGTTTTGGGCCGCGACACTCGGCTGGGCGCAAAAGCGGCTCAGCTCGGCGATGCTTTCGTTCAGATGGGTTTCCAGATAGCGGTCCAGGGGGTTCATGGCAGCCTCGGCAGGGTTAGAGCATTTTCGCGCCCAGGAAGGCGACGGTCAGCATTTTGAGTATTTTGCCCAGCCAGCACCAGAAGAGGAAGCGGCCCACGGGCATTCGGGTGGCTCCGGCGGCGATGCCGGCGAAGTCCATCAGCGGCAGGGGGAGGTAGGCCAGCAGGAAGACGGTCAGCGCGCCGTAGCGTTGCATCCAGCGGCGCACCTGGCCGTAGCGGCGGGCGTCGGCGATGATGGCGGTGCCGCTCCAGCCTGTGAAGTAGCCGGTCAGTTCGCCCAGGGCAGCCCCGCTGCCCGCGGCCAGAGCCACGCCCCAGGGGTTGAGCACCGCGCCGAGCACATACGGCAGCACCAGGCCGGGCATCGGCAGCACCACGCTCGCGCTGGTAAGCAGGGCAAAGAGGAACAGCCCCGGGTAGCCGTAGGCGCTGAAGCGTACGATGGCGGCGCGGTGGAGGTAGAGAAAGAGGCTCAGGGCCGTGACCAGTGCCAGTCCGGCGGCGCCGGCTCCCCAGCGGCGCCAGGCTTCTTGCCAGCGGTTCACCCCAGCCCTCGCTCCCGCAGCAGCGCTTCTACGCGCGCCACCACCATATCCATCGCCACGCTGTTCAGCCCGCCTTCCGGGATGATGATGTCGGCATAGCGTTTGGAGGGTTCCACGAATTCCAGGTGCATCGGCCGTACGGTTTTGAGGTATTGTTCCACCACCGACGTCATGGTGCGCCCGCGCTCTTCAATGTCGCGCACCAGACGGCGGATGAAGCGGATGTCGGCATCGGTATCCACGAAAATTTTGACGTCAAAGAGCTGGCGCAGTGCCGGCTCGGCGAAAATCAGAATGCCTTCCACCATGATGATGGGGTGGGGCTGCACGGTTACGGTTTCGGCGGTGCGGCTGTGGGTGGTGAAGTCGTACACCGGCCGTTCTATGGGGTGGCCGGCCTGCAGCCGTTTGAGGTGGGCGATGAGCAGGGTGGTTTCCAGCGAGTCGGGGTGGTCGTAGTTGATGCTGGCGCGTTCGGCGGGCGGCAGGTGGCTGTTGTCTTTGTAGTAGGCGTCGTGGGGCAGGTAGGCGATGTGCGCCTCGCCGACGCGTTCCAGGATGACACGCGCGACCGTGGTTTTGCCGGAGCCGCTGCCGCCGGCAATGCCGATGACCAGTGGGGCGGGAAATTTGGAGGGCATGATGACCTTTGCCTGGGCAGGGTGCAGGCGTTATGAAGGGGACGCGGTGAGCAGGTGGTGGGCGTAAAGCCACTGCGGGAAGGCGGTGGGGTATTTGGCCATGGCCGGGGTGAAAGGGGCGAGCATGGCCGCCGCCTGTTCCCGAAAAGCAGGCCGGCCGGTCGCGGCGGCGAATTCCAGCAGCAGGGTGACGGCCAGGGCGTTGCCGCTGGGGATGATGCCGTCCAGTAATTCCCGGGTGCGGCCAAAGGGGGCAAAATGTTCGGGGGCGGGGTCGTAATAGCCCCAGTCGGCGGCGAAGCGGTCGGTGAGGGTTTCAAGCATCTGCGCTGCTTCGTATAGCCAATGGGTGTTTTGGGGGGCGGGGGCGGCGGTGCGGTGCAGGGAAAGCATGGCGAGGGCGGCGGCGGCGTAGTCTTCCAGCAGGCCGTGGCCGGTGGCGCGCCCGTCGTAGCCGTTGCGCGCCAGCCCTTCGGCGGTGCGGAGGTAGGTGAGCAGCGCAGCGCCGCTTTCGGCGGCGGCTTCGGCGTAGCGCGGTGCGTTGAGGTCGGCGGCGGCTTCGGCCAGGGCGCGCACCGCGAGGGCGTGCCATGCAGTGGTGGCGGTGGTGTCGGTGAGGGGGGCGGGGCGGCGCCGGCGGGCTTCCAGCAGGCGGGTTTTGGCGGCGGCAATGCGTTCGGCGGCTTCGGCGGGGGCGATGCCCAGCCGCTCGCCCAACGCCTTGTCGCCGAGCACCCGCTGCAGCGTGGCGGGCTGGTCGCCGAGGCCGTAGGCGGCAATCAGGGCTTCGGCTTCATCGGAAGGCAGCGCGGCGCGCACTTCGTCCGCCGTCCAGAGGTAATAGGCGCCCCGCTCGCCGCCGCGGGCGTTTTCGCTGCCCTGCCCGTTGGCAAACAGGCCGTTGGGCAGGCGCAGCGCGCCGAGGATGTAATCCAAAGTGTGGGCGGCCACCCGCCGGAAGGCTTGCTGCCCGGTGAGGCGAAAGGCTTTCGCATAGCCAAGAGCGAGGAGGGCGTTGGTGGGCAGGCTTTTTTCAAAGCACGGCTGCCGCCAGGCGGCGTCGTGGGCGTAGGCATGGAAGCCGCCGCCGAGGACGTCGTAAATGCCGCCCCGCGCCATGCCCACCAGGGTGGTCAGCGCCATCTGGCGGGCTTCGGCGCTGCCGTTTTCGGCCAGGCGCAGCAGCCAGAGCAGCAGCAGCGGCCGGGGAAATTTCGGGGCCTGTTCAAAACCGCCGTCGCGCGGTGCGTACACCGCGCGGACGTTTTCCAGCGCCGCGCGGTGGATGTTTCCCGGCCGGGGCAGGGGGGCGTTCAGCAGCGGCAGCATCCCGGCCTGCATCTGGCGCGCCATTTCGTCGGCGGTATCTTTGACCCGCTCGCGGTCGTTTTCCCAGGCTTCCAGGGCTTCGCCCAGCAACTGGTGCAGGGTCGGTTCGCCGGCCAGGGGCGTTTCAAAGGCGAAGTAAGTGCCGCCGTGGAAGGGTTTCCCTTCGGGGGTGAGGAAAACGGTCAGGGGCCAGCCGGTTTTGCCGGTCATCGCGGCGACAACTTGCATGAAAGCGTTGGCCACGTCGGGGCGCTGGTTGCGATCTACGGTGATGGGGACGAAGTAGCGGTTGATGTAGGCCACGCCAACCGGGTGGCGGAAGGTTTCCGAGGCCATGCGTTCGCACCAGTAGCAGCCGGTGTAGCCGATGTTCAGGAAGATGAGTTTGTTGCGTTTTTGGGCTTTTTGGAAGGCGGCCTGGCTCCACGGCTGCCAGTCAATGGCGTCAAGGTGGCGTTCGGCGTAGTAGGCGGTTTCGTAGGTAGGGTTGGGGTTGCGGTGGCGGGGCATGTCATTCTCCGAATTCCGAGGCGATGTTGAGTTCCGAGGAAAGGCGCTCGGCCGCGGGCAGAATTTCGATTTCGCCGAAAAGGGTTTCCTGCCGGGTATGCACCAGGCGCTGTTTGACCAGTTCCAGCAGGGCGAGGAAGGTCACCACGGTTTCCAGGCGGGTGGGCTGGCGGCCTAACATGGCGGAAAAGGTGGCTCTGCCGTGCCGGGTCAGAGCCTGGAGGATGGTATGGATTTTTTCGCGAATGGTGATTTTGGGCGCCCGGATGACCCGCCCGAGGGGTTCGCGGCGGCGCAGTTGGAAGGCGGCGCGGGCCGCGGCGGCGAGGTCTTCGGTGGTGTAGCCGTGGAGGTCAATTTTCTGCGGCGCGGCGGGCGGCGGCGCGGCGAGGCGCACGAAGGCCTGCCGGCCCGCAGCCCGGCGCTCGGCCAGCCATTGCGCGGCCCGCTTGAAGCGGCGGTAGGCTTTCAGTTGCTGCACCAGCGCTTCGCCCGGGTCTTCTTCGGCGGCTTCGTGCTCCGGAGGGCGGGGCAGCAGCGCCTCGGATTTGATTTGCACCAGTTTGGCGGCAATCACCAAAAAGGCGGAAACCTCCTCCGGCGAGCGGTTTTCTAACGTTTCCAGGTAAGCGAGGTATTGGTCGGTGATTTGGGCAAGGGCGATTTTGGTGATGTCCAGTTCGGCGCGGGCAATTAACTGCAGCAGCAAATCCAGCGGCCCCTCGTAAACCGGGGTCTGGATGCGGTAGCGCTGCACCTGAAAGCCGAGGATGTCGGGCATGGGGTGATTATAACATCGGGGCGGGGGAAATGCGCTATAATACCCCTTTGAACTCCCGCGGCGGTTTGCTGTGGACGGATGCTGCCATGAAAATTGAGCAATTGCTGGAACACTTGCCTGCCTATTACACCGTTGCCGAGCGTGAGCTGGTGGCGCGGGCCTATCGTGTGGCCGCCAAGGCCCATGAAGGGCAAAAACGCGCTTCCGGTGAGCCGTACATTCAGCATTGCCTGGCCGTGGCCGACATTCTCGCCGAATTACGAATGCCCCCCGTCGTTGTGGCGGCGGGGCTTTTGCATGATACGGTGGAGGACACCGGCGTGACGCTGGAAGACATCCGCCGCGATTTCGGCGATGAGGTGGCTTCTCTGGTGGACGGCGTGACCAAACTGGTTTCCCTGCCGCGGGTCTCGCGCGCCGATGGCAGTTGGGGAGAAGACGAGCTCCCTTTGCCCTCGGCTTCCGAGCGCGAGCGCAAACGCGCCCTTACCAACGAGTCGCTCCGGAAGACCTTCCTGGCGATGAGCAAAGATATTCGGGTGGTGATTATCAAACTGGCCGACCGGCTGCACAACATGCGCACGCTGGCTTCTTTGCCGCCCGAAAAGCAGCGCCGCATTGCCCGCCAGACGCTGGATATTTTCGCTCCCCTCGCCAACCGCCTCGGGATCTGGCAAATTAAGTGGGAACTGGAAGATCTGGCTTTCCGTTACGTCAACCCGGAAGCCTACAAAGAAATTGCCCGCAAACTGGCGGAACGCCGCACGGCGCGCGAGAAAGAATTGCAGCAGGCGGTGGCGCGCATTGAAGAAGTGCTGGCCGAAGCGGGAATTCAGGGGCGAGTTTCGGGCCGCCCCAAGCACATTTACTCCATCTACCGCAAAATGCAGCGCAAAGGGCTGCCTTTTGAGGCCCTGCGCGACATCCGCGGCGTGCGGGTGATTGTGGATGACGTCTCCACTTGCTACCATGTGCTTGGCGTGATCCACACGCACTGGAAGCCCATCCCGGGGGAATTTGACGATTACATTGCCAACCCGAAAGACAATTCCTACCAGTCGCTCCATACGGCCGTGCTGTTTGAAGACGGCAAAATCCTTGAAGTGCAGATCCGCACGCAGGAAATGCACCGGAACGCGGAATACGGCATTGCTGCCCATTGGCGTTACAAAGAAGGCGGCGGACAGGTAGATGAAGCCTTTGAGCGCAAAATCAACTGGCTGCGGCAGTTGATGGAATGGCAGCAGGATGTTTCCGACGCCTCGGAATTCATGGACGGCATGAAAACCGATGTTTTTGACGACCGCATCTATGTGTTCACGCCGCGGGGCGATATCCTGGACCTTCCGGCCGGCGCCACGCCGATTGATTTTGCCTATCATATCCATACCGAAATCGGCCATCGCTGCCGGGGCGCCAAGGTGAACGGCAAACTGGTGCCCCTGAGCTACAAACTGAAAACCGGCGATCAGGTGGAAATCCTGACCGCGCGCCGCGGCGGCCCCAGCCGCGACTGGCTCAACCCCCACCTGGGGCTGGTAAAGACCCAGCGCGCCCGGGCCAAAATTCGGCAATGGTTCAAAAAGCAGGCGCGCGAGCAAAACCTGGCCCACGGCCGGGCAGCTTTGGAAAAGGAATTCAAGCGCCTCGGGTTGGAAAACGTGGACCTGCAATCGCTGGCCGGCTTTTTTGGCTATCGCAGCGCCGAAGACCTTTATGTCGGCGTGGGGTGCGGCGATGTTTCGCTCAACCGCATTATCAACCGCCTGGCCGAAGTCCAAAAGGCCGAAACAAAAGACTACCTCGCCGCGCACCCTGTGCGCCGCGAAACCGGCAAAGACGAAGTGGCCATCATGGGGCTGCGCGGCATGCTCATCCACATGGCGCGCTGCTGCCACCCGGCGCCGGGCGACCCCATTGTGGGGTACATCACCCGCGGCCGCGGCGCGGTCATTCACCGGCAGGACTGCCCTAACATTTTGCGCGTGCGCGACAAAGGCCGCCTTGTGCAGGTTTCCTGGGGCACCCCCACGCAAGCCTATGCCGTGCCGGTGCGCATCCGGGCTTACGACCGCGGCGGTCTGATGAAAGACATCACCATGGTCATTGCCGACGAAGGCGTCAACATTGAAAACGTCAGCGTGGAAGTCAAAGAACGCAACGGCGAAACCATTGTGGACCTGGTCCTCAGTGTCCGCGACATTGCTCACCTCAGCCGGGTGCTCAACCGGCTGGAAAACCTGCCCAACGTGCTGGAGGCTTCCCGCAAACGGGCGGGGTGAGCCTCTTCCTTCCCCTGCAGCGGAGGTGTTTCTATGCAAAATCCACCGGCCACAAAAGCCTACTGGGCTTCGGTGGCGCTGGCATGGCTTGGCCTGGCCGACGCCGCTTACCTGACCTGGATCAAACTCAGCCATCACGAGGCGCTGTGCGCCGGCGTGGGCAATTGTTACACCGTCAACACCAGCAAATATGCCGAAATTCACGGCGTGCCGGTAGCCCTGCTGGGCGCACTGGCCTACCTGGCCATCCTTGCCCTCCTGTGGCTGGAACGGCGCCATCCCCTTGGGGCAGCCTACGGCGCCATGGCCGAATTTGCCCTGATTTTTGCCGGCGTGCTCTATTCGGCTTACCTCACCTACCTGGAAGCCGCGGTGATTCATGCGTTTTGCCCCTATTGCCTGCTTTCGGCTGCAATCTTGCTTTTTTTGCTTATTTTGGCTATCATTCGCCTGCTCAACGAGGCTCCGCCGCAGTGAGCAGATTTTCTTTTCGGAGGTGGCGTTAGATGCCCCGCATTCGTTGTGCTTACGAGGACTGCGCCTTTTTGGATGACCACTACTGTACGGCCTCGGAGGTGGAAATTGACCCCGACCAGGGGTGCCTGACCTACAAGCCCATCGCCGAAGTGCTGGAAGCCTGGGAGGATGACGTGCTGGATGACGATCACCTGCTGGACGACGAAGATTTCCTTGACGATGACGATTTGTGGGACGATGACGACGATCTGTAACCGCTGACCGCCGTTGCGTCCGATGGCAAACCCCGCGCCGTACGCGCGGGGTTCCGTGCCCCTGCACATGCTCGGCAAATGCAGGGGGGCGACGCTCACGGAGGAGGAGCCAGACCATGACCGGAGCCAAAACCTCATGCGGCTGAGCGCACTTTTCGGGCAAACGCAGCGCCGGGCGGGGCGTTACCCGCCGGAAGACGGCCGACACTGGCTGCTGCGGGCGGCCTTCTGGCACGAAACCGACCGGGCCCGCTTCTGGCTGCCGCTGGGCATGGCGTTGCAGGCGCGCCTTTTTCGGCATTTGCAAGCCGCACTGGAAGATGCTTTTCGGCCTCAGCCGGCCGACCTGCCCTGGCCGAGCTACCCCTGGCCGCGCCGGCTGCCCCCCGATGTGGACGCCTTGCTTGAGGCCCACATCGCCTCTTACCGCCATTTGCCGCGGCTGTTGCTGCTGCGCCGCCCCCACGGCCTGGTGGCGCTTTCGCTGGCCGCCGCGCCGGAAGCCGCCCTGGACGCCGCCCGCACCGTCCGCGCCCGCTGGGAGCAGGCCCTGCGCCGTTTGGGGCTGCCTCTTCATGCCGGTGAAGGCGCACCCGCCCCCGAAGGCGCCGCGACGCTCGGCCTGGGGCGCACTGCCGCGGGGGGCGGGGCAACCCTGCGCTGCCCGCAATGCGGCTATGAAGCGCCGACCCCCTGGGCGCGGCGCGCCCGGCCTTCCCCGGCAGCCGAGCCGCCCGCCCCGCTGAAGCCTGTGCGGACCCCCCACGCCAACACCATCCAGGCCCTGACCGATTTTCTCGGGGTGCCTGCCGGCCGCACGGCCAAGGCAGTTTTCCTGCGCACCCAAGAGGCCGCTCCCCGCCTGGTCTTTGCCGTGGTGCGCGGCGACATGCAGGTTTCCCTGCCCAAACTGGCGCGCCTGCTGGGCGTAGACGACCTGACCCCCGCCGCCGCCGAAGACATCCGCGCCGCGGGCGCGGTGCCCGGCTATGCTTCGCCGGTGGGTGTGCATGGCGCGCTCGTGGTCGCCGACGAGCTCATCCCCCGCAGCCCCAACCTGGTGGCGGGCGCCAATCGGGAAGGCTACCACCTCACCGGCGTGAACTACGGCCGCGATTTCAAGGCCAACATGGTGGCCGATATTGTGGCCGCGGCGGCAGGCGACCCCTGCCCCCGCTGCGGCGCCCCGCTGGAAAGCGCCGCCGCGTGGAGGGTAACGGCTTCCCAGGGGCTGGAAACCGCTGCCGCCTACCTCACGCCGGAAGGCAAAACCGCCCCCCTGGGCGTGGCCGCCGCCTGCGTGGACGGCGAAGCCGCACTGTCGGCCCTGGCAGGCATCCACCGGCGGGAAGACGGCCTGGCGTGGCCGCCCGATTTAGCGCCTTATGCCGTGCATCTGATTGCCCTCCGCGGCGGCGAAGAGGCAGCCGAAACCCTTTACGCCCACCTGCAAGCCGCCGGTATGCCGGTGCTTTACGACGACCGCAAGGCCGGGCCGGGCGTCAAATTTACCGACGCCGACCTCATCGGCCTGCCGGTGCGGGTGACGGTGAGCAAACGCAGCCTCAAGCAGGGCGGCGCGGAGGTCAAGCCCCGCACCGGCAAAGCCCAAATGGTGCCCTTAGACGAAGTGTTGGCGTTTGTGGATGGTGGGCAGGCAATGAACGCAAAGTCGTCAAGGGGGGCAAAGAGCGCAAAGTAAGCGATGAATGGTAACTGCCTACGCTGTGGTGCCCTCCATGCCGTTTTGATGCGCTGTGCCTTTGCCATACCCCTCCCCTGGCTCCCCTCCCCGCATGCGGGGAGGGGACGGGGGTGGGGTCAACGCAGCGGCGGCGGCGCCAAAGGAAAACGCGGTGTGAAAACACGCCCTGCATTGCCAGCGCTACGATTTGGGTAGGTAATTACGAAGCGTCGCAGAAACGAGGTTGACTTTGCGTCTTTGTTCCCTTTGCGCTTGGCGTTACGCCGTTGTAGCCTTTGGGTTTCCTGCGTGCTTTGGCGTTTTCATCGCAGGTGGGCTGAACAGTTACAAAATATCATGGTCATGTCATTGCGAGCCCTGAAGGGGCGAAGCAATCCCCTTTTCGGCAATGCAATCAAGAGACTGCTTCGGCGGCTACGCCGCCTCGCGGTTCTTTGCGGCTTTGCGTTATCTCTTTGCGCCTTTGCGTTATCTCTTTGCGCTTTGGCGTTATCTCTTTGCGGCTTTGTGTTACCGCTTGAGTTTCAGCCGCCGCAGCAGGCCGTGTTTGAGGGGGTTGTAGCGCTTGACCATGATGACGTTGACCTCGGCCTGCTGTGCAATGCGTTGCGGGATGGTGCCGAACATGGCTTGTTCCAGGAAGCCTTCTTCGGAAGCGCCAATGACGATTTCTTCAAACTGGCGTTCTTTGGCATAGGCGAGGACGTCTTGCACCACGTCGTTGCCGGGCAGCAGGCGCAGTTCCACGGGGAAATCGGTGATGGCGGTGAGCTGTTCCATGAGGGCGTGCTGATGTTCTTCGGCGGCTTTCACCTCGCCTTCGCGCGACATCAGGTGCAGGGCGACGACTTGCGGCGGCGGCTCGCCGGGTTTGAGTACTTTCTCGGCGGTGTAAACGGCCTGGGCGACCGCGATTTCCACGGCCAGTTGGGTATGGGGGCCTCCTGCCACCGGCACCAGGATGCGCCGCGGCGGTGCAATGGGTTTGACCAGCCGCACCACGGCCAGGTCGCAGGGTGGGTTGGCCGAGATGGCATCTATCACGCTGCCCAGATGGGCATCGCGCGTTTCGGAATACCCGGGCCAGTGGAGCAGCATCAGGTCGGCGCGGCGTTCCTGCGCGGCGGTGATGATGGAGCGGGAGATTTTCCGCCCCAGCCGCAACTGCGTGCGTACCGGCACGTCGTAGTCTTGCCCCACCTCTACCACGGCTTCCAGCAGGGGGCGGCCTTGTTTCAGGAAGGCGCGCCCGTCGTGCAGGCTGAGCTGATGGGGCACTCGCACGACATGCAGCGCAAACAGTTCGCCTTCGTAGTAGTAGGAAAGCATGGCGCCCAGTTTGGCGATTTCCCGCCCTTCGGTAACGGAAACCACCGGCACCAGAATGGAAAAGCGCCGCTCGGCGATGGTTTCTTCCAGCAGAATGGTATCGGCTTCCCGCTGGGCTTCTTCCCGGCCGCCCCAGCGCCGGAAGAGGTAAATGCCCAGCAGAATCCACAAAATGGTGGCAATCCAGGCAATTGGGCTGGCGCGCAGCAAATCTACTGCCAGGAAGCCCTGCACGGCAATGGCAAGGATGGGCAGCAGCGGCACCCACGGCACTTTGAAGGGGCGTTCCAGGTCGGGCTGGGTTTTGCGCAGCTGGATGAGGGAGACGTTGGTGAGCAGGAAGAGCATCAGGAAGGTGAGGGAAGCCCCGCTGGCCACATCGGCCACGGGCAGCGCCACCGCCATGAAGCCGATCAGCAGGCCGCTGAAAAGGATCGCCATGTGC
>Ga0256829_1003601_pt1 | contig 10636 bp, 8 predicted proteins | sample 131447metaG_FD_185979 | JGI IMG/M metagenome (GOLD analysis project Ga0256829, IMG submission 185979) | Hydrothermal vent microbial communities from Lau Basin, Pacific Ocean - 131-447 | ecosystem: Environmental > Aquatic > Marine > Hydrothermal vents | place: Pacific Ocean: Lau Basin | collected...
AAACTTTCTCTTTTTGCTTTATGGCGGCAATGGTGTGGTGAAAACACAAGGCAGTGGAATCAATAGCGCCAACTATGATAATCCTGAATTTAATCGTCTATTTGAGCAGATGCAGACGATGTCAAATAGTCCTAAACGGCTGGAGATCATTCATAAAATGGTGCGGATTGCTCAAAAAGATGCCCCTTGGGTCTGGGGGTTCTACCCTAAATCTCTTACCCTGTATCATCACTGGTATCACAATATTGTGCCGAATCTGATGGCGAATAACAGTTTGAAATATCGCCGCATAGATGGACAAAGCCGTTGGCAATCGGTGCAGCAATGGAATCAACCTGTCTTATGGCCATTTATGGGGTTGGTCATTGGCACAGTTCTCTTGGTTTGGGGGGCTTGGCGGTTGTATCAAAGCAAGCAGCAAAGGCGGGGCCTGTGTCTTGAGGAGGGGGGATGTTAGCCTATATTGTACGGCGGCTGCTCTATGCGATTCCGATTTTGATTGGGGTGAACCTGATTACTTTTCTGCTGTTTTTTACGGTGAATACGCCTGAAGATATGGCCAGAGCGCAGCTGGGGGCGAAACAGGTCACCTCTGAGATGATTGCCGCTTGGGAGCAGGCTCACGGCTATGACAAGCCGCTGTTTTTCAATCCAGAAGCAGCGGGACTGGGGAAAATAGAAAAAACGCTGTTTTTTCAAGAATCTGTGAAACTATTTGCTTTTGACTTTGGGCGTTCGGACAGTGGACGGGAGATTGCGGCGGATATCCAGCAGCGAATGTGGCCGAGTTTGGCGATTGCCTTGCCGACTTTTGTGATTGGGTTGGTGACCAATATCACCATCGCACTACTGCTGGTGTTGTTTCGATACAGTCGGATTGATTTAACGGTGATGGTGCTGGCGGTTATGATTATGTCGGTTTCGGCACTGTTTTATATCATCGCTGGGCAGGTGTTGCTGAGTAAGCTTTGGCACTGGACACCGATTTCTGGCTATGCACCTGGCTGGGAAGGCGTAAAATTTTTGGTGTTGCCTGTGTTGATTGGTGTTTTTGCAGGATTGGGGTCAGGCATTCGTTGGTATCGCAGTCTGTTTTTGGAGGAGGTGAATAAGGAGTATGTTCGCACCGCTTGGGCAAAAGGGCGGAGTGAGTTAGGGGTGCTGTTTAAACATATTTTCCCAAATGGCTTGCTACCGATTTTAACGGGCGTGGTGGTGGTGATTCCATCTCTGTTTATGGGCAGTCTGATTATGGAGTCCTTTTTTGGGATTCCTGGACTGGGGAGCTATACCATTGATGCGATCAATGCACAGGATTTTGCGATTGTGAAGGCGATGGTATTTTTAGGGTCGGTGCTGTATATCGTGGGGCTGATTTTAACCGACCTTTCTTATATGCTGTTTGATCCCAGAGTACGGCTGGGAGGGCAGTCGTGAAGCTGAGTTTGCTTTGGACAGATGGGATGATCTGGTTGCTGGTGCTAAGTCTGCTTGTCTGGGGCTGGGTGATTGGACGGTCACCACAGGTACGGCAGCAGTGGCGACAGGTATTTTTCTCTAAAATTGCCCTCTCTAGTGCCTTGGTGCTATTGGTGTATGTCAGTATTGCCTTGCTTGATTCCGTGCATTTTAAACAAGCCGTCTCCAGCCAAGATGGCAAGGTGCATTACAGTACGGAAATGGTCAGTGGGTTGGATTTAGCTTTTTCACATCTGAAAGCCATGCAAGAACGCACCTATTCCGCCCCTTTTGCGACCCATGAATATAGCCGAACGGTCATCACCAACCCGCAAGGTCAAGCCGAGCAGGTGTTTTTGCCGCTGAAACATGTGGATGCAACTGTCTCCATTGTTTGGGTAGGGGTAAAAGCTTTTGGGGGTGTTGGATTGGTTTTATTGGCAATTTATGGGGCATTTTTTAGGCAAAACAATCAGGAGAATGCCAAAAAATCCCAAAATCCCCAGTCCCGCTGTCCTGAAATCCCTTGGAAAGTCGGCTTTTTCGTGCTTTGGTTAATCTTGGGAGCTTTGTTTTGGGGCTATCTATTGAGCTTTCATTATCATGTTTTTGGCACCGATAAGATTGGACAGGATGTGTTTTTGCAGACGCTCAAAAGTATTCGCACAGGTGTATTGATTGGGGTATTGACTACACTGGTCATGTTGCCGCTGGCACTGTTTTTAGGCATCAGTGCAGGGTACTTTAAAGGCTGGGTGGATGATGTGATTCAGTATCTTTACACCACCTTAAACTCGATTCCAGGGGTGTTGTTGATTGCCGCAGCGGTGTTGATGATGCAAGTCTTTATGGAGACACATCCTGAATGGTTTGAAACTCTGCAAGAGCGGGCAGATTTGCGGTTGCTGTTTTTGATTTTAATTCTGGGGGTAACCAGTTGGACAGGATTGTGCCGACTGGTTCGGGCTGAGACGCTGAAAATCAGTGCCGTGGATTATGTGACAGCGGCTCGTGCATTCGGCGTGTCGCATTTTAAGATTTTATATAGCCATATTTTGCCTAATCTAATGCATATTGTGTTGATCTCCGTGGTGCTGGATTTTAGTGGATTGGTATTGGCCGAAGCAGTACTCTCTTATGTTGGCGTAGGTGTGGATCCGACGATGAATAGCTGGGGGAATATGATAAACCAAGCTCGGCTAGAGATGGCTCGAGAACCGATGGTGTGGTGGTCATTGCTGGCAGCGTTTATTTTTATGTTTGTGTTGGTATTGGCCGCCAATCTTTTTTCTGACCGAATTCAAACTGTTTTAGATCCAAGGAATGCAAAATCATGAGCCTGTTAAAAGTTGAAAATCTTCACCTCCAGTTGGCGGCCTCACCTCATACACCTTTATTAAAAGGCATTAGCTTTGAGGTGAAAAAAGGGGAAGTCTTTGCCTTGGTGGGAGAATCGGGCAGTGGAAAATCGCTCACCTCCTTGGCAATTATGCGGCTTTTGCCCGAGGCGTTGCAGGTGACACAAGGAAAGGTGGTTTTTGAAGAGACGGATCTATTGCAGTTAACCGAAGCCCAGATGCAACGCCTGAGAGGTAATCGCATGGCGATGATTTTTCAAGAGCCGATGACCGCTTTGAACCCTGTGATGACGGTGGGGGATCAAGTGGCTGAAGTGATTCAAATTCATCAACGCTTAGGGCGAAAAGCGATTCAACAAAGGGTGATTCAGCTGTTTGAAGAGGTGGGGATTCCCAATGCTGAAAACCGCATCCACTGGTATCCACACCAGTTATCAGGCGGGCAGAAACAGCGGGTGATGATTGCGATGGCCTTGGCGTGTGAGCCTGATCTACTGATTGCGGATGAACCAACGACAGCTTTGGATGTGACGATTCAAGCTCAGGTGTTGCAGTTGCTAAAAAGCATTCAGCAAGCCCGTTCGCTTTCCATTCTGTTTATCACACATGATATGGGCGTGGTGGCGGAAATTGCAGATCGTGTGGCGGTGATGCAGCAGGGAGAAATCGTGGAGATGGCGGAGACGGCGCACTTTTTTGAATCGCCACAACACACTTATACGCAAACACTGTTGCAAAATGCTCTACCCAAACTGGAAACCAAGCCAGCACCTAAGTCTGATGCACCGCTTTTGGAGGTAAAGGATTTAAAAGTCTATTTCCCTGTCAAAAAAGGGCTGCTGCAACGCACGGTTGATTGGGTGAAAGCGGTGGATGAGGTGAGTTTGTCGATTAAAAAAGGTGAGACTTTGGCTCTAGTGGGGGAGTCGGGCAGTGGGAAAAGTACGCTCGGGCAGGCAATTTTACGCTTAGTGCCGATGACAGCAGGCGAGATGTACTTTCAAAATCAGCCGATTGCACATTTAAAAGAGAAACAGCTCAAGCCCTTTCGCTGTAAAATCCAAGTTATTTTTCAAGACCCTTTCTCTGCACTCAATCCAAGAATGACGATTCAAGAGATCATCCGAGAGGGGATGGTGAGTTTAAAAGTGGGGCCGCAGGATAAAGCGTGGCAAGAGCAGCGGATTATTGAATTGCTTGAACAGGTTGGATTGGAAGCGGAACATCGGCACCGCTATCCGCATGAATTTTCAGGCGGACAAAGACAACGGATTGGTATTGCCAGAGCCTTAGCGGTAGAGCCAGAATTGATTGTCTGTGATGAGCCGACTTCGGCACTGGATGTGAGTGTGAGGGCGCAGGTGTTGCAGATTCTAAAAGACCTACAAGCTCGCTATGAAGTCTCCTACCTCTTTATCACCCACGACCTCTCTATCGTCCCCAGTCTTGCTCATCGAGTGGCGGTGATGCAAAAAGGTAAATTGGTCGAGCAAGGCAAAACAGAACAGGTCCTCTACCACCCCCAACATCCCTACACCCAAACCCTTGTCAACGCCGCTCCCGCCTTGGTACGGCAGTTTTATGCGGATCAGAGTGTGAAAGAGAGGGTTTCAGGTGATGAAGTGATGGTCTGAATCAGTTGTTTGGCCACTTCAGCAGCAATAGGGAGGTGTTCAATCATTTCGCCTGGAAAGAGCTGGGCTCTTAAGCTGGATTGGAAAGGGGAGAGTTGGGCGATGTGGCAGTGTAGGGTTGGGTTTTCAGTCGAGATAGTCTTAACCAACTGTTCTAACCCTGCTTTGGCGACCCCATAGGCGCCATAGTAGGCGGGGTGTTGGTGAATGGTTTGGTCACTGATGGCGATTAGCTCACCGCCCTGTTTGAGTAATGGCAGAAGGTGGTGGATGAGGTGAAAGTTGGCATTGAGATTGACTTGCATCACTTCATACCATTGCATCTCTTCAAAATGTTCAATCGGAGTAAAAGCGGGCAGGATGGCGGCATTGAGGTAGAGGGCATCCAGTGTCTGAAATTGATTTATTAAAGTCTCCGCTAGCTCGGCATAATCTTTGGGCGTTGCCCCTTTTAAGTCCATGGGGTAGAGAAAAATGCGTTCAGGTGTTTGGGTATCTAGTTCATCGTAAAGGGAATTGAGTGCATTTAAGTCACTGTCTAGTAAAATCAGTTGCTGATCATTAGCGGCAAGGGTTCGGCTTAACTCCGCTCCGAGTCCATTGGCCGCACCTGTGATTAAAGTGGTTTTCATTATTCAAAAGCCTGTTGAAAAAAGTGGGTAATTTCTAGGGGGGTGTGAAAAACATAATCCGCATTCATTAACACCTCCATTGCATTAGGAAAGTGGCAGTCTTGGGGAATAAAGCCAAAGAGAGCTGCGCCTGTTTTCATATTGGCATTTTTTCCAGCTTCAATGTCTCGAGGGTGGTCGCCCAAATAGAGGCAGTGCTCAGGCTCGACTTGACACTGCTCTGCGGCGAGGAGCATAGGAGCGGGGTCGGGCTTTTTTTGCGGAAGCGTATCGCCACAAATGACAACTTTAGGGGAAAGTGGGCATTGAGCTAAGAGGTGTTCGGTTAGGTAGGTCGGCTTGTTGGTCACAATTCCCCACGGAATTTGTTTTTTTTCTAAAATCCCCAGTCCTGATGCCAATGTTGGAAAAAGTTGGGTGTGTTGAGCGATATTTTGTTGATAGATTTGGATAAACTCATCTCGTTTGGTAAGCAGCGCATCGCCTTTAAGTTCAGGGAAGGCAAGTTGTGTCATAGCCAGTCCGCCGCTGGAAACAGTTTGGCGGATTTGGTCATAAGGCAGAGGGGGCTTGCCTGCACGGCTCAGCGTTTGATTGAGGGCATAGGCAAAATCTAAAGAGGTATCCATTAAGGTACCGTCTAGGTCAAAGAGAATACATTGAATCGACATGGCTATGCTTTTTGAAAGGCAAGGAGGTAATTGATAGAGAGGTCGTCATTGAGGCGATAGCGGTTGAGAAGCGGGTTAAACTCTATCCCCGCACTGTCTTTTAAAACCAAACCTGCTGCTCTTGCCATCTGCGTTAATTCAGCGGGCGTAATAAACTTTTCATGCGTATGCGTCCCTTTAGGCACGAGGTTCAACAGGTTCTCAGCTGCAAAAATGGCCAGTAGATAGGATTTGAAGTTTCGATTCAGGGTGGAGACAAATACCCATCCATTGGGTTTAGTGGCTTTGGCCGCAGCCTGCAAAATGGACGCAGGGTCTGGCACATGTTCTAGCATCTCCATGCAAGTCACGAAATTATACTCTTCAGGATGCGCTTCAGCGTGGTCTTCTGCTGATTGGAGTTGATAATTTACTTTTACTTCACTCTCTAAAGCATGCAGTTTTGCAGTGGTCAGCACCTCGTCCGCCAAGTCAATCCCTGTCACCTCACCACCTGCTTGAGCTAAAGCTTCAGACAAAATCCCGCCGCCACAACCAATATCTAAGATTCTCTGTCCTTGGATAGGCTGGTGTTGCTGAATAAACTGTAATCGCAAAGGGTTAATCTTATGCAAAGCTCCAAACTCACCCTCTTTGTCCCACCAGCTGTGGGCTTGGGCATTGAAGTGGTTGAGTTCGTTAGGGTTGGCGTTGAGTGAGACTGTCATGGTGGTGTATTTTGAGTTGTTGTAAGATTTTGTATTGTATCAAAGCTTGCATGAAATATAATTGGCATTTGATTTTGGATTTGAGATGGTTATTTATGTGTGGAATTGTTGGTGGTATTGCGGAAAGAAATTTAGTCCCCATTTTATTAGAAGGGCTGCGTTGCTTGGAATACCGAGGGTATGACTCTTCTGGTATTGCCCTTTTAAATCAAGAAAGCCAGATTGTCAGAAGTCGTTCATTAGGAAAGATTGCGGCACTAGAAGAGAAAATTGCACAGATGAAATCTTTAGGTCAAGACTTTTCGGGTCAAGTAGGGATTGCTCACACCCGCTGGGCAACACACGGGATTCCTTCAGTGAATAATGCACACCCTCATATCTGTAACAATGAAGTGGCTGTCGTGCATAATGGCATTATAGAGAACTATCAAACACTTAAAGACTCTCAGCTAGAGAAAGGCTATCGCTTTACCTCAGAGACGGATACCGAAGTCGTCGCTCATGCCATTCATGAAGCACTCCTTGGTCAACAACCAGCAACCGAACAGGGTCATGATTTGTATCAAGCCGTTGTTCAAGCCATTTCAACCTTTGAAGGGGCATATGCACTTGGTGTGATTTCTTCTAAAGAGCCTGATGTATTGATTGCGGCACGAAAAGGTAGTCCTTTAGTGATTGGAGTGGGGATTGGTGAGTATTTTATTGCCTCAGATGTTTCAGCGCTCTTGCCTGTTACACAAAACTTTATCTTTTTAGAAGAAGGGGATGTTGCTAGAATTCAAAAAGATCAGTTGGAGATTTTTGATACAAAAGGTCAGAAGGTTGAGCGACTAATAAAGCAATCTGCCCAATCCGTTTGTGCGGTAGAGTTAGGTGAACATCGCCACTACATGCATAAAGAGATTTTTGAGCAGCCGCAAGCAGTCATGGATACCTTGGAAGGTCGAATTACCCAAGATAAAGTATTAGTGGAAGCTTTTGGACAAGGCGCAGAAAAAGCTTTTGCAGATATCCAACAAGTCCAAATCATCGCCTGTGGCACCAGTTATCATGCAGGCCTGGTGGCTAAATACTGGTTTGAAGATATTATTCAGTTACCTTGCCAAGTTGAAGTTGCCAGTGAATTCCGTTATCGACACCCCGTTATCCAAGATAAAACTCTGTTTGTTACCATTAGTCAATCTGGTGAAACAGCGGATACTTTAGCGGCTCTAAAGAATGTTAAGTCGTTGGTAGATGCTGTCCGAGATAAACAAATCCACACGCTCACAATCTGTAATGCCCCAGAATCTAGTTTAACTAGAGAGTCTGATTTTACTTTTCTAACACATGCTGGCCCTGAAATCGGTGTTGCTTCAACCAAAGCGTTTACCACACAGCTGGTCGCACTTGCCCTCCTAATGACAGCTATCGGTAAAGTAAAGAAAACACTGTCTCAGGAAAGAGAAACGCTCATTGTCAAAGGATTACAAAAACTCCCTGCGTTGATTCAAAATGCCTTAAAGCATGAAAAAGAGATAGAACAACTAGCCCAGCAGTTCGCAGATAAACATAATGCACTTTTCTTAGGTAGAGGAACCATGTATCCTATCGCCATGGAGGGTGCGCTTAAACTAAAAGAAGTCAGCTACATCCACGCCGAAGCCTATCCAGCAGGCGAACTCAAGCACGGACCTTTAGCATTAATTGATGAAACTATGCCTATCATTGCTATTGCACCACATGATGATCTGCTTGAAAAGTTGAAGTCTAACCTTCAAGAAGTTAAAGCTAGAGGTGGAAGAATGATTGTTTTCGAGGACGAAAAAGCTAATATAGGGGCAGAAGAAGGTATTGAAATTTTAAAAGTTACCACTAATGTCGGCAGAGTGACGACACCTATTACATTCAATATCCCCCTTCAACTTTTAAGCTATCATGTTGCCTTGAACAAGGGAACGGATGTAGATCAGCCTAGAAATTTAGCGAAAAGCGTGACGGTGGAATAAAAAAGGCTGATGATAATAACTCTTTATCTTTGACCTATTAGTTGGTTATTGATACTCAAATAATCATGAGTAGTCGTTTGGGTTTTGTGTCTGCCATCGCCAAGTGTCTTGACACATGGTTTGGATGTCTTTTTCGGTTTGCCAGTTGAGTTTTTGTTTGGCTAGACTGGGGTCAGCGTAGCAGGTGGCGATGTCTCCAGCTCGTCGTTCGACGAATTGGTAAGCAATGGTTTTGCCGCTTGCTTGTTCAAAGGTTTGCACTAATTCGAGTACGCTGGTGCCTTTTCCTGTACCTAAGTTGACGGTCAGAAGTTCTCCTTCTTCTTTGCTGAAGAGATATTCGAGAGCCTTGATGTGTCCTTTAGCTAAATCGACGACATGGATAAAGTCTCTAACGCCTGTACCGTCCTGGGTGGGATAGTTATTGCCAAAGATATTGAGGTGAGGGCGTTTACCGATGGCAGTTTGGGCGATATAGGGCATGAGGTTGTTTGGAATGCCATTTGGATCTTCACCGATGAGTCCAGATGCATGCGCACCGACGGGGTTAAAATAGCGGAGAATGGCAATGTGCCAAGATGAATCTGCTGTATAGAGGTCTCTTAGTATCTCTTCAATCATCCACTTTGAACGGCCATAGGGGTTGGTGGTGGCACCTGCTGGATCGGTTTCTTTGATGGGAACGGTTTCGGGGTCGCCATAAACGGTGGCGGAGGAGCTGAAAACAAAATGTTTGATATTCGATTTTTGAAGGGTTTCTAGCAGGGTGACGCTACCCGCAACATTATTGTTGTAATATTTAAGTGGTTGTTCAACCGATTCGCCTACCGCTTTTAAGCCTGCAAAGTGTATGGTGGCTTGGATTTTATGTTGATTGAGGATGGTTTCTAAAAGTGCGGTATCACGAATATCGCCTTTGTAAAAAGGGATTGAGTGCTGAGTGATTTGTTCCACACGACGAATCGCTTCTTCTGAAGAGTTGCTTAGGTTGTCTAGCACAATCGGCTGATAGCCAGATTCGATCAGTTCAATGCAGGTATGTGAGCCAATATAGCCTGCGCCGCCTGTAACCAATATTTCTTTCATTTTTTATCCTGTCTTCATGATTAATCAGTATTTTACACAATAAAATTGTGAATGTGTTTGTGTTTTGCGATCCATGTGTTCTAAATTTTGAGCTATTTTCAGGTATAATGTCCTTTTATTTTGCGTAAAGGAAACGGAGACGGATGTCTGAGTTTGCAAGAGAGATTTTGCCTATTTCATTGGTTGATGAAATGGAGCAGTCGTATTTAAGTTATGCGATGAGTGTCATTGTGGGGCGGGCTTTGCCTGATGTTCGGGATGGGTTGAAGCCTGTGCATCGCCGTGTATTGTATGCAATGAACGAGCTGGGGAATAGTTGGAATAAACCCTATAAGAAGTCAGCTCGTATTGTGGGGGATGTGATTGGTAAATATCATCCTCATGGCGATACAGCCGTATATGACACCATTGTACGGATGGCTCAACCGTTTTCTTTGCGCTATATGTTGGTGGACGGTCAGGGGAATTTCGGCTCAATTGATGGGGATGCGCCAGCAGCAATGCGTTATACCGAAGTGCGGATGTCAAAAATTGCCCACGAGTTATTGGCTGATTTAGATAAAGAGACGGTCGATTTTACCCCTAACTATGATGGATCTGAGTCTGAGCCTAATGTTTTGCCAACACGCATTCCTAATCTTTTAGTCAATGGCTCTGCGGGGATTGCAGTGGGGATGGCGACCAATATCCCACCACATAATCTGACCGAAACCATCAATGCCATCTTGGCTTTAATTGAAAATCCTGAGATTACCATTCTTGAATTGATGGCTCATATGCCTGGGCCTGATTTTCCAACTTATGGATTGATTAGTGGTACAGGTGGTATTCGTGAGGCCTATGAAACAGGGCGAGGGCGAGTCAAAATGCGTGCCAGAACCTTTGTGGAAGAGGATAAGTCGGGTAAAGCCTCTATTATCGTGAGCGAAATTCCTTATCAGGTGAATAAAGCAAAGCTCATTGAGCGCATTGCGGAGTTGGTGAAAGAAAAGAAAATTGATGGCATCACCGCTCTAAGAGATGAATCGGATAAGGATGGAATGCGGATTGTAATTGAGGTGCGGCGAGGAGAAGTGCCTGAGGTGATCATCAACAACCTCTA
>Ga0256829_1003602_pt1 | contig 10636 bp, 9 predicted proteins | sample 131447metaG_FD_185979 | JGI IMG/M metagenome (GOLD analysis project Ga0256829, IMG submission 185979) | Hydrothermal vent microbial communities from Lau Basin, Pacific Ocean - 131-447 | ecosystem: Environmental > Aquatic > Marine > Hydrothermal vents | place: Pacific Ocean: Lau Basin | collected...
TATGACTGGCAACAGTCTAAGTGAAACTCTTAGTGTTGGAGACAAAAAAGTAAATATAGAGCTTTTAAAGTATCTTCCCACTGCGAATGAGCATGCTGTAGCTGACAGTAAGGGCAAAAAACTCTTAGAACTTAAAATTTCAGCAGGAGGAAAAGGAAAAATCCATTTCCTAGCCAAAGGTGAGAAGATTGACTTTGGCGGATTTTATGTAGGGTATGATATTACACCCAGTACAGATAAACCAACCTTTCTGATAAGAGAAAAAGGTGAGGGGTATGTGGTTGATTTTCCATTTTCTATGAAAACACTCAATATGGATACAAAAACACCAGGTGAGATGAAGGGTGGAGAAAACAGCTTTACACGGCGTATGCTCTATCGTTTTGGTGGTAATGCGGTGGTACTCAAAGATATTCATGAAAAAGCTATTGTAAAGATTGATTCTAACGATATTAAAACACAGCGTGGTGAACCTGAGTATATTCAATGGAAGGTATCTGTTGGTGATACATCAAAGATAGTGACAACGATGCCACATAAGGGTAAGGTAGGTAAGATACACCGTATAGATTTAGATGGTGTGCATATTGATATGAGAGTAGGGGCAAAGATTATTGATGTACCATTTGCCATTAAGCTTGTAGATTTTAAACTGGAGCGTTATCCTGGGTCTATGACACCTGCTTCTTACTCTTCAGATGTGATACTCCTAGATAAAGAAGAAAATCTAACAATGCCATATAAAATCTATATGAACCATATTTTAGATCATAGAAATTACCGTATTTTCCAATCTTCTTATGATCCTGATGAGAAAGGTACAATCCTTTCAGTCAATCATGACCCAGGAACACTGCCAACATATATTGGGTATGTGCTTCTTGCTATTGGTATGCTATGGTCACTTTTTCATCCTAACGGACGTTTCCAAAAATTGCTTAGGGGTGCTAGAAAACTGCAAACTTCAGCTGCTGGATTGGCTTTGGTGGCTCTGTTTGCACTCTCACCACAACATGTTGAGGCTGCTTCACCTAAGATAGATGATGCTACATTAAAAGCGATGCAGGCATACGATTTGAACCATGCACGTCATTTTGCTACACTTGCTGTACAAGACCAAAAAGGGCGTATGAAGCCTGTTGATACCGTCGCACATGATGTAATTGCCAAAATTACAAGACGCTCTTCATTGTATGATGTAGAACCAGTACAGATGTTCTTAGGTATGATTATTCAGCCTGAGCTTTATCAGAACATACCAATGATTTATATTGGACATAAAAAAATTGCATTAAAAATTGGTTTACCTAAAGATACCAAATATGCGAAGTTCTCTGACTTTTTCTCTAAAAAAGATGGTTCGTATAAAATTTTTGATGATGTAACCAAAGCAAGTAGAAAAAAACCGTTGGAGATGACCCAATATGACAAAGAGCTTATTAAGATAGATGAACGTGTTAACGTTGCATTTATGACATATCAGGGCTCACTGTTGCGTATTTACCCGAAGCCTCATGATGCAAATAACAAATGGGAAGCACCGCTAGATGCGATAAAAACATTCCCTAAAGAGCAGGCTGAAATGGTGAAGATGAGTATATCAGCTTATTTTCAGATGATTGAACAGGGTGTCAAAACAGGTAAGTGGGACAATGCAAACCTGGCACTTAAAGGTATTCGTGCCTATCAGAAAAAGTATGGTGCTTCGGTGATTCCGAGCCAAAAACATATTGATATGGAAATCAGATACAACAAACTAGGACTCTTTGGAAAACTGGTACCTTTATATCTTATTATAGGACTTGTGTTATTGATATTTGCATTTATTAATGTTATTAAGCCGAGTTTTTCTATGAAGTGGGTGATGCGTATTGCATGGAGTTTGTTTGCCATAGGATTTGTTATTCACATTACGGGTCTTGGTATCCGTTGGTACATTGCAGGGCATGCACCATGGTCCAATGCTTATGAATCTATTGTAACGATTGCTGCAGCTACGATGATAGCAGGGATTATTGTGGCACGTAAGTCACCGTTTGCACTAGCAGGTGCAGCGATATTAGCAGGTATTACAATGGCGGTGGCACATATGAACTTTATTAACCCAGAGATAACCAATCTTGTACCGGTACTCAAGTCCTACTGGCTTATGATACATGTAGCGACCATTATCTCTGGAGATGGTTTCTTTGGACTTGGTTCTATCTTGTCACTTCTTGTGCTTATTTTGTATATTCTTAGAGGCAAAGAGGGCAATGAGAACATAGATCGTTCGATTAAAGAGCTTACAAACCTCTCTGAGATGGGACTCATTATCGGGCTTATGTTATTGACTATTGGTAACTTCCTTGGTGGTGTCTGGGCAAATGAGTCTTGGGGACGCTACTGGGGGTGGGATAGTAAAGAGACCTGGGCAGCTGTAACCATTCTTATCTATGCCACAGTGCTTCACTTACGTTTCATTCCTGCGATGAAGTCTAATTTTACCTTTAATGTAGCTGCAACATGGGCATATTCATCCGTGCTTATGACATACTTTGGGGTAAATTACTACCTCTCAGGTCTTCACTCTTATGCAGCAGGAGATCCTGTACCTATTCCTGTATGGGTTTATTATGCTGTGGCAGGGCTCTTTATATTAACAGTATTGGCTGCTCGAAATCGAAAATTAAAATAACTTTTTTGCTACCTCCTCGGGGTGAGGTGGCACTTCTAATTCTCTAAGCATTTCAATCATTACATTATATTATAATATGTCATACCAATCTATAGGTATAATTAACACTAAGGGAATAGAATGTTAGATGAGTTTAAAAAATTTCTCATTAAGGGAAATATGGTAGATATGGCGGTTGGTTTCATCTTCGGTGGAGCTTTTGCAACAGTGGTTAAATCATTGGTTGCCAATGTGGTGATGCCACCTGTAGGCTTACTTATGGGTAAGGTTGACTTTTCTCAACTCTTTATAGCACTTGACGGCAAAGAGTATGCTAACATGGCAGCACTCGATAAAGCAGGGGCTCCTGCTATCAAGTATGGAGTCTTTATTAATGATATTATCTCATTTGTCATTTTGGGGTTTGTAATCTTTATGTTTATTCGAGCCTACAATAAAATGAAAGAGCCAGAAAAAGTAGCAGCACCAACAACAAAGATATGTGATGAGTGTGCAATGGAGATTCCGCTAGCGGCTAAAAAATGTGGACATTGTGGGAATACTGACGTATAAGGCAATTAGTGTATAGGCTTTTTAGCCTATACTACTTCAATATCTTCTTTATTGCTTCAGAACATACCGTAAGACCTACTGCTCCTGTGACTGCAACGCACGAACCTTTCTCTTTACATTTATCTTCTTCAGGAGAGAATACTACGGTAAAGTTCTTATCAAACTTGGCTTTTTTGAGTTCATTGCGTATTTTACGTGCCAGTGCATCGCCATGGGTTTTCCAGATGGAGGCTACTTCTATTTTGTTTGTATCCCAGCGTTTTGCTGAGCCCAGTGCCATGATGAGTTTTTTGTAACATTTTTTTGCTACTTCTATCTTGACTTTTGTGGTGTCTGCCGCATCTATCACAAGGTCATAAGGCTCAAAATCAAACTTGGCTACCCATGTTATATCCATACGTTGATGGATGGTCTTTACTGTAGGATAAAGCTCTTGAAGTCTTTCTACTTTTACCATACCTACAGCTTCAGATCCTATCTGTCTGTTTTGGTTGGTCTCGTCATACACATCAAAGTCCAAAATGGTAATGTCACTCACACCTGAGCGATATAAACAATCCAAAGCATAAGAGCCTACACCACCAACACCTAAGATGAGTATCTTGGCATTTTGCAACTTCTGAAACTTCTCTTCTCCAAAGAGCATTTTACAACGTTGGTATCTCATAGCCACTCACTTAATGTTTGTATCTCTTCATGCGCAGTCATATCTAGTTTAACAGGTGTGATAGAGACATAACCCTCATTGATTGCTTCAAAATCTGTGGTATGCCCTTTGGTATCCATCCAGCCTAACTCTGGTAACCCTATCCAGTAGTACTCTTTGCCTCGTGGGTTGTAGTGTACTTCTGCGTTGTGTGCATAGAGTCTGTTTCCTGCACGTGTGACCTTAAAGCCTTTACACTGAGAAGAAGGAATGGGAGGGATGTTTATATTTAAAAATTTACGTTCTGGTAAGGGGAATTCATCTTCAAATACTTTCTTGACTAAAGTGAATATGCTCTCCCTAGCCAAACCATAGCCAAATGTATCGATGCTTTTTCCATGTTCTGCATAGACTTGAGAGATGGCAATGGCAGGGATGCCTTGCAGTACAGCTTCCATCGCAGCTGAGGCAGTGCCAGAGTAGGTGATGTCCTCACCCATGTTTGAACCTATATTAATGCCAGAGATGACAATATCAGGTCTGTTCTCTTTGCTAAAAAGTTTGTTGAGTGCTAAAAATATACAGTCAGAGGGTGTACCGTCATCTAGTTTATAAAAGTTTTTTTGTATCTCTATGAAGTGTAGTGGTCTAGTTAGGGTGAGGGAGTGACCACAGGCAGATTTTTGTGTACTGGGTGCAACGACAGTGATTTTTCCCAAAGGTTTAAGTGCTTCTACTAAAGCCAAGAGACCATTAGAGTCGTAGCCATCGTCATTGGTAATTAAGATATGTTTCATTGATATTCTTTAATTTTTTTACTGCTATTATAACTTATTTGATATAATGTCTATAATCAATCAATAAACAAGGATAAATCGTGCAAAAAGAGCCGATGTTAGCAGTAACCTATAAAAAATTAAGTGAAGAACTAGAACAATTAAAAACACATGAACGTGGCATTATCGCTAAAGTGATTGACGAAGCCAGAGAACTTGGTGATCTTAAAGAGAATGCTGAGTATCATGCAGCCAAAGATAAGCAGGGGCTTATGGAAGCACGTATTGCTGAGTTGACCGACATTGTGGGGCGTGCACAGGTGATAGACCCTTCTACTTTGGCACATGAGAGAGTTAGTTTTGGTTCTACGGTGGTGATGACAGACCAAGAGACAGACGAAGAGCTTACCTATACCATAGTGGGAGGACAAGAGTCCAACCCCTCAAAAGGATTTATCTCTTTTCAGTCTCCTGTGGCTAAAGCATTGTTAGGCAAAGAAGAGGGGGACGAAGTAGAGATTACTTTACCTTCAGGGAAACGTACTTATGATATAGAAGAAGTATCATATGTTGAGATTAAGTTAGGATAATTTATGGTAAAAGTAGGCATTGTAGGTGCGAGTGGATATACTGGTTTAGAACTGGTAAAAATGTTAGTCAATCATCATGGATTTACACTTACTTATTTGGCTACCACGCAAGGGGGCATCAAGGTAGAGGAGTTACACCCCTCACTGGTAGATGTCATCTCTCTACCTGTAGAAAAAGTAGATGTAGATGCAGTTGCAGAGCGTTGTGAGCTTGTCTTTTTGGCACTACCACATAAAGCTTCTATGGGCTTTGCAAAAGGACTTTTGGAAAAAGGTGTAAAAGTGGTTGACCTTTCAGCTGATTATCGTTTAGACTTAGAAGCGTATGAAGCAAACTACTGTCCACATGAAGATAAAGCACATTTAGATGATTCTGTCTATGCACTGATAGAGTACTACCGTGAGGAGCTGAAAAAGACAAACTTGGCAGCAGGTCCAGGGTGTTACCCAACGGCAACACTTCTAGGTATATTGCCCTTTATCCCTTACCTTGATGAAAACAGTCCCCTCTTTGTAGATGCAAAATCTGGTGTAAGTGGTGCAGGGAAGAAGCTTACTGAGCTCAATACCTTTGTCAATGTGAATGAAAATATCTTTGCCTACAATCCACTCAAACACCGTCATGCACCTGAGATTGCTGAGAAGATAGAGAAGGTACATGGCGTAAAGATGAACGTAAATTTTGTACCACATCTCATCCCTGCAACACGTGGTGAGTTGGTGTCAGTGTATGGTGTGTTGAAGGAGGGCATCGACCCATTGGAGATACTTAAAGAACAGTATAAAAATGATCCGTTCATACGCATAAGAGAAACACCTGTGGACATCAAAAGTACAGCAGGTACACATTTCTGTGATATCTTTGCAGCTAAAAATGGTAATGCTTTGTTTGTGAGTTCGGCTATTGATAATCTACTGCGTGGTGCATCTTCACAAGCATTAGCCGCGGCAAATCTGATGTGTGGGTATGAAGAGGGGATGGGATTACCAGTGATTCCTTATATGCCATAGAAATCACTGGTAAATTGGTAATATATAAAATTTGTTTTGTATTTCCTTTTATTTGAGTTGAGGCGTTGTTTCTCTCTTCATTTTTTTAGAAAAAACGAAGCAAAGCTAGCAAATGCGGTTCACGAAGTGAAAGCTTCTTTGGAAAAAAGCGTCGTGGCTCTCGAATCGCTTCGCTTTCAAGGGCGTTCGCCACGACAAGGCACACATTCGTGTGATTAATGGGAGAAGAGAAAATGCTTACAATCAAAGAAAATGCTTTATTTATAGCAGACTCCCACTACCCCCACCATGGCAATGCCTTCTTAGAAACATTACAAAAGTTAGAAAGTGGTGAGTTACAAACTCCTCAACTCTTTTTGATGGGTGACAACTTCGATTTACTCTTTGGACATAATGACTACATTCAAACTTTTTCCCATGAAGCCATAGCCCTCCTTCAAAAACTTTCAAAAACCATAGAAATACATTATTTTGAAGGGAACCATGATTTTTGTTTGCAAGAGGTATTTCCAGATATGCAAGTTTATAGTAGAGCCCAACAGCCTATTGTCTTTAAACTTGGAGAGAAACGTGTTGCCATCTCTCATGGAGATAAGTATGTTACTGGTTTTGGGTATGACCTTTACTGTAACATATTGCGAAACAAAACGACACTTACGCTACTCAAACCTTTTGAAAAAGCCATTATCGACCATAGGATGAAAAAACTCTCTGTTAAAAATATCTGCCATGCTTTTTGTGGTTTTGAAAAGCGTGTAGAGGCGATACTTGAACACTATAGCGAAGTAGATATGGTGATTGAGGGGCATTTTCATCAGGCTAAAGTCATAGGTAAATACATCTCTCTTCCTTCACAAGCCTGCCAAAATAAGGTGGCAGTGGTAGAAGGGGGTGAAGTGGTTTTTAAAAGTCTCTGATGACCTACCTCACGCTCTTTATAGTCTCTTTTTTAGCAGCAACACTCCTGCCTTTAGGTTCAGAAGGGCTATTGCTTTATGACATATCTCAAGGTAATACTATTTTACTTTTATGGATTTTTGCAACATTGGGAAATACACTGGGGTCAATGCTTAACTATTGGCTAGGACTAAAGGGTGAAGTGTATCTTGAGAGAAAAGGACATCTTTCTTCTGAAAAGATGGCTAAGGCAAGAAGTTTCTTTGCCAAATATGGAGGATGGAGTCTGCTGTTGTCATGGTCTCCCATTATCGGAGACCCGTTGACATTTATCGCAGGTGTATTGCGCTACAACTTTAAGTACTTTACACTTATAGTCTTTGTAGCTAAAGGTTTGCGTTATGCAGTCATCATTTTTTTAGCAAGCAGTTTATCGGTGTAGAAACTTCCAAAAGGAATGAGTGACAAGATAGAGTAGATTGCAGTCTCTTTAAGTGTAAACCCAGCATCTTTTTTGGCTTCGATGATTTGATAGATGAATGCAAAAACAAGTACACCATGGATAGAACCCATGATTTTAGTGGCTATAGGATAACCAAAACTATACTTCAACGGCATGGCTACAAAAAGTAAAAGAATGTAAGATATCCCCTCTATTTTATTGATAAATTTAAACTTTTGTAATTCGGACATATTTTCTCCTAAATCATTTTAAAGAAGTATAACTAAAGATGTTTAAAAAAGGGTATCACCTATTGTTAGAGGTTCTCTAAAGACAATATTTAGGTTATAATTATTGCATTACAATTTAAAGGAAGAATATGAGAGACTATGACTTTGACATTATAGAGATGGTAAAGACGGGTTGGGAACGTATAAATGGTGTAAAAACACAGTTCATTGCAGGTTTTGCCATTTACATCGCTGCAGCTATTGTTGTGCAATTGATACTTGGTTTGGTTTTTCCTCAAGGGACAACAGAATCACCAAATCTTCTCAATCAACAGATTGTAGGTATTTTAAGTTACCCTGTACTTATGCCGATTATGGCAGGTATCATGATGATGGCTATTCAACAGTACCGTGGGGAAACGATTGATTTCAAATCTGTATTTAACTATTTTCATATCACAGGAAAGTTAGCATTGGCAGGTGTTATAATCTATGTGTTTACTATTATTGGATTTTTTCTCTTGATATTGCCTGGTATTTATGTCTCTGTGGCGTATGCATTTACTGTTCCGCTGATTGTCGATAAAAATATGGATGTATGGGAAGCGATGGAGCTTTCAAGAAAAACAGTGACAAAGCACTGGTTTAAAGTAGCAGGGCTTATGGGATTGCTTAGTATTATTATCTTTATTAGTGCTATCCCTATAGGTATTGGACTTGTATGGACTATACCACTCATGTTTGTCACTCTATATGGATTGGCATATCCTGTGATGTTTGAGGGTGAAGCATCTGCATAAGTTCAAAAAATCTGGCATAAATTTACTGTGGCTGGAGATATATTTTATCAGTCTAAAAAACTCATAAAAATACACTAAGGAATTACTAAGAATTTGAAGTTAGGATTGATTGGAAAATTCGGATATTAAGCGAATTTGCCATACAAAACTCCACACCAATCCCACACCACAAACGCTATCATAAATCATAAACAAATTTAGGAGGACATAATGGCTCTTATATTTTCGATTCTTATCGTTTCTTTGGCGTTGGCATTTTTTGTTGCGCCTTTGTGGGCTTGGTTTTTTGCTTTGGGTGTTTTGTTGCTTGGTATAGGAGCAGGAGTGTTTTGGTGGGTAATTGCTGTGGCACTTGCTGTGGTATTTTTACATAGACCTACACGTGTCAAACTCATAACCAATAATCTCTTTAAGTTCATAGAAAAAAATGGCTTACTTCCTAAGATATCTGATACCGAAAAGACAGCCCTAAGAGCGGGTGATGTGTGGGTAGAAGGGGAGCTTTTTTCTGGGAAGCCTGACTTTAAGAAAATATTTGCCAATCCTTACCCGACTCTTAGTCAAGAAGAACAGGACTTCATAGACAACGAGGTAAACGAAGTCTGTGCTATGACTTCTGACTGGGAAGTCTTTGAGAAGCGTGATTTGCCAAAAGAGGTGTGGAAGTACATCAAAGAGAAGAAGTTTTTTGGGATGATCATCCCAAAAGAGCATGGAGGTCTTGGGTTCTCTGCCTATGGACACTCTTGTGTCATAGAAAAACTGGCTTCTCACTCACAAGTGCTTGCCATTACGGTGATGGTACCTAACTCTCTTGGCCCTGCTGAACTGCTGTTGCACTATGGGACAGAGGCACAAAAAGAGCACTACTTACCTAGACTAGCAGATGGTAGAGACATCCCTTGTTTTGCTCTGACTGAACCTGAAGCAGGTTCGGATGCAGGCTCAATTCAGTCTGAGGGTGTGGTGTTTAGAGATGAAGATGGGGAGTTAAAGATACGTTTGAACTTTGAGAAGCGTTACATTACCCTCTCTGCCATCGCTACTGTGATAGGACTTGCCTTTGTACTTAAAGATCCTGAAAAACTTTTAGGAAAAGGTGAAGAGTGGGGCATTACCTGTGCGTTGGTGGATGCGAAGAAAAAAGGCATCGACCAGACACGCCGACATGATCCTCTCAATGTGCCGTTTGTCAATGCACCGCTCATCGGAAAAAATGTCATCATAAGCATAGATGATGTCATAGGTGGAGAGTCTGGACTTGGTAATGGTTGGCAGATGCTTATGGAGTCTTTGGCTGTGGGGCGTGGTATATCATTACCAAGTACGAGTACAGGTGGATCAAAACTTGCTACTTATGTGGCTTCTACCTACTCTGTAGTGCGGTATCAGTTTGGGCTTAGCATCGCTAAGTTTGAAGGTATTGCCGAAGTGCTTGGGCGTTTGGGGGCGAGTACCTATATGCTTGATGCGGCAAAAATCTTTACGATTGGGGCTATCAACGAGGGTAAAAAACCTGCTGTTGCCAATGCCATCATGAAGTATGAGAGTACAGAGATGTTTCGTAAAAATGTGATGGATGCTATGGACATACAAGGTGGAGCAGCCATAAGTAGAGGCCCTCGTAATTTACTTGCGCATGCATACTTTGGTGCGCCTGTGGCTATTACGGTAGAAGGAGCGAACATTATGACTCGAACGCTCATTATGTTTGGGCAGGGGATGATACGTTGTCACCCTTATGCATACTCTCAAATAGAAGCGTTGGAGTCTGGAAATGTGCAGTATTTTGATGATTTGCTCTTTACACATATAGGACATGTGGTACGTAACAAAGCTAGAGCTTGTGTAATGGGTGTGACACGTGGGTATGCACATGCGACAGTGAGTCAAGGTAAAGCTAGACGGTATGAACAGAAACTTGCTTGGGCTTCTGCGAAGTTTGCTTTTTTCTCAGATGTGGCATTGGGTATGCTAGGTGGAACGCTTAAACGTAGAGAGTCAGTCTCTGGACG
>Ga0256829_1003603_pt1 | contig 10634 bp, 14 predicted proteins | sample 131447metaG_FD_185979 | JGI IMG/M metagenome (GOLD analysis project Ga0256829, IMG submission 185979) | Hydrothermal vent microbial communities from Lau Basin, Pacific Ocean - 131-447 | ecosystem: Environmental > Aquatic > Marine > Hydrothermal vents | place: Pacific Ocean: Lau Basin | collected...
TACTTGGTTGGTAACTAACAACTCTTCATATCTGGTTCTGTACGATTTATTATTAGTTACCCTACCCTGTCTGGTAGCTGTTAGCGTATTGTGCTGTGTATCAGGAACCCTGATAACCGAGGATGTGGCGGTAGGTGTTACGATGGGTGTTATACCCATAACTGTTTCAACATCAGCTATGATGTTAGCGGTTATGGTTGCGAGATTAGCGTCCACCGGCAGGTGCCCAAGAGTTACGATAAGGGTCTTCTCCACATAAGCCACGCCTGTTAATTTAGCAACAGACATTACTTTGTTGGCGGGAACGTATATAAAGTCTCCATCTACTGATATAAGCACGACTATAGGAACGGAGTTCTTTACGTCATTCTGCATGTCAGCGTCGGTGGCGCCTGCTTTAATATATATGTTATTAAGTGGGTCATCGCCAGATGCAGCTAACTCCGGTAGGCTGCGTATGGAGCCTACGGTGTATTCTTGATCCGGGTTAGTGAGCGTGTCAAAGGGTGCGGCTAACGTAAACAGCCCCTTGGTGCTAATAGTTGGTACCATTATACCCTCCTGTGTAGTAATCTAGATATCATGAAAAACAGGATAACATGGGATTTTGTGAAATATAAGCCACTACGGAGATACTGTATGATAAGTGAGTCATTACTAAAAAATGTCAGTATGGGATTAGTCGCTAAAGATATCCTAGAAGATGAAGTTTATGTAGAAGTATTCCCGTTCGAATTACAAGTTACCAAGGACGGGGAAATCACTGCGGAAACACAGCACGCAATTAAGACAACTGACAACCAAGGCAATGTTGCGGCTGTGAATGTTAGGCAAACAGATCTTATTAAAGCCCGATGGCTACCTAACGGGGACACCAACCGGTTAGAGCCACCAACTGTCTGTAAGAACGAGGTAGTTATGCTGTGGAAGTACTCGGATGCTGATGAGTACTACTGGACAACGCCATATAACCAATTAGAGCTAAGGAAACTAGAGAAGCGCACTATAGTGCTTAGTAACAAGAGCAGTATAGATGTACCCCCCGACACACTTATGGAACACAGTTACTTTATAACATATGACACCATAAATAAAAGAGTGCACTTACACACCAGTGATACTGATGGCGAGTATACGACTTATGATATTAGTCTAAATACTAAAGATGGCACGTTTACGCTAGTTGATGGTAAAGAAAATCACTTCATGTTGGACTCCCAGACTGACACCTTCACACTGACATCTAACAAGAAGATCTTAACTAAGACAACTGACACTACTAACAGTCCCAGTAATAGTCTTACTAACAACACCAACACCAAGAAGGATAACGTTGGTAAAGACTATGCTATCAACACACCTAAGTTCCATGTCACTAACTCCACATGTGAGTTAATAGCCACCATATCAGATTTTATACAAGCGGTTAACGATGGGTTAGGTATTGGTAACATGAACATGTCTGTGCCGTTTGACTCGACCACCCAGAAGAAATTCATGGCTATTAAAGCTAAGATCGATAGTTTTAAATAATTATGTTAGATATAACAACCGCCGCTAAGTACCTATATTCGCAACTACATGGTCTACCACAAGCCGTCGACCAAACTAAACTAACCATATTATCTAAAGCTTTAGACACCCAGTTCCAACTAGGCAAAGTATCGCAAGCCAACGTAGACATAACTGTTGCTGCTGGGACACTTATGATACCGTACAGTGTCGCAACTAGGCCTATGATGCCTGAGATCATAGGTCAGCACTGCGCTGATTACTGGAAGGCTGCTATAGGCCCAGATACTGCACAAAGTTTAAGCATGATCAGCTCAGTTACTAATGACGCCGCTAAGATTGCAGCGCCTATAGCTACTAGTCTGAGGGCTGTGCTAGCTAGCCCGGTATCTACAGTACCTTATGTGGATTTTATAACAGCCATATACACAGAGGTTCTAAAGATAAAGTGGAAGGTAGTTGAGACTACGCCACCGGTAAAATCCACACTAATAACAACCATAACTTAGAGGTTCAACATGTCTACCCTTAATCTTTTAATATACGCTAAAACTATGGGCGCTAAGCCATCTAAACGACCCAGCATAGACCGTGATGCTAGGCTTAAGCTTAGGATAGACGGGCTGCTAGGGTTGGCGCTAGCTAACAAATATAAGAACCATATCATTCCTAAAGACACCCCGTTAAAACCAGTGTCTATACGCACAGCCCCGACAACGCCTGCTGTCAGTGCCCAGGTTAGTAAACTTATATCTAGTGTAGCTAGAACCGCACTAGGTGCTAACAAAATAACATCTAAAGTTATAGCGCAAACAGCTAGGGTGTATGTCTTACAGCGGCGCCTGTACCGCATGGACAGGACTGGGGTGGCCAACGCGATATATAAACGAGTTTATGACCAAGTCGTGTACCATCCCAGAGATTTACTGCGCGATGTTGTTACAGAGGATGATACTATTAAACTCATTATGTCGTTACTTAGATTCGTGGCTGTGGATAAAGCCAAAGACGTTGTTGTAAAACACACACTTCTTAACCTCTTCCTAGATAAGGACTTCTTAATACCGTATGGTAATAGATTAGACATGTATATCGACTTTATGCCTAACGCCTTATACGGTCATAGAGAAGCTTTTGTATATTGTGCATTACGCGCCACCACCGGAACGTTTAGTAAACAGGACGCCAAATTACTTAAGACTATGCTTAGTCTAGACGCGGCGTATAGTAACGATACTGCTAAACAAGATACCTTATATCTAAGGATCTGCCTGGACGCACTAGCACTAATAACCCAGTGTGCTAGGGCTGGCATATGTAGAACGTATGAAGCCTCACCACTTATTCATAGTTGGGTAAAACGCAATAAGTGCGTAATATCCACTAACGACACTATAACTAAGTCGCATGTGGTCACTATCCTTAACGGTACTGATACCCCGTGCACGGCACTAGCTATGTATACTGCAGGCGCAGCAAATGTATATATAACTAACCCTAGTAAATCAGGTCCGCCGTGGCTGACTACAGATACTGATGCTACATCAGCAATACTAGATTACCTAGAGATTGTTCAGCGAACCAATCCTAAGATACTAATGTAACAACACCACTACCGGGCTGTTGCCCGGTAGTGGTCAGTTATTGCTTAATACCCCATCTCGCTGATAAGCAGTTTCTTCTTAGGGAAAATACCTAAGGTCTCTAGGAAGATTCTATACACATTAGTGTTATCTAACACGATACGGTGTTTATCGATACCAGCTAACAGTTCCCTAGGAACACCAACTGTTCCGCCGGCGATGGCTAATGGTACTCTGAATGTGCCTAATGCGTCCTTACCATGTTTAGCTAAGAAGTTGGCTAGTTTATCACGTATCTCTATATCTTCGATAGTACCGAGGAACTCCTTAAGAGTTCGTTTAGTCTTAGCAGTTGATGGCACCCTAACACACATGTACGGTGGATCGCCAGGAGTACCATATTTATCAGCGTACACTTCTTCCCATAGCATATGATGGAAGTAAGGTGTTTTAGCTACCTCTGGTGATTTATACGCAGAGGCCTCTTTGATCTTATCAGTCTTGAACATCTTGATGTCCCCAGCTTCTAACCCGCTAAGGATACTTCTCTCGATGTTAGCGATTTTAGTTATAAGAGCCGTCTGGTCTATCTCTTTACCTTCCGCCATACACTCCATGGCTTTAACCATGTCGTCCTTAGCAGTATTAACTATATCTTGGTTAACTGTGGAGGCTATGAGATGCACCCCCTTCAACTCCAACTTAGGTTTAGCGAACACATTACCCTCCCGAATAACGGTGTTAGCGTAGTAGTGTTTACTAACATTAGCTGCCACGAACACGCTCCAGAAGAACTCGTTCTTCATGTTCAACAAGCACATAGCCTCATGTGTTATGTTCATGTTCTTAGCGAACACTTTAATGTTGTGGTCCATCGCTTGGGTGTTAATAGTCATGACCGCAGCGGATAGCCCAACAGCTTCCGACGTAAACTTAGTATTACCATAGTACCACTCTACCCATTTATCATAACTACCGCATGTCGAATCCGTGTCTGATAACCCAATCGAGTCACGTAGTAGATCTTTTACGTTAGCCGTGTCGATTGGCAATATGTCACTGGTAAAAAATGTTTTGATAAGTAATCTGTGTTTATCAAGAACTCTATATATGTTATCCGCTGTAGAGCCTAGTACTTTAATAACTTCCGGGTTCTCTAACGATAGCTCTGTGTAGTTAACACGCATACCGCGGATGTCGTCCATGCAGATGTGGTGCACCAGATTATTTATGCCGTCACCGTCTCTACGCAAAGCTTTGAGCGGCTCTGCGCAACCATTAGGAACTCGTCTGCCAAGATCACCGATAAAATTCCTAACGAACTCTGGGTTATGCTTCTTAAGATGGTGTAGGTCGTTAATATAGAGTATCGCTGCTAACTCATATTTATTTAACTTGTTAAGGTACGTATATATTTTATCGATAACACATTCATCGTTCCAGTACCTGTCGGTGCTGTGCCTAACCATCGCAATAACATCTTCAGATGTCGGATAGTGGAGTCTATAGTGGTTAACCGTAGATTCCACCTTATTCATATCCACGGTGGACACCACCGCTACTAGGTAGTTCATAGAGGCATCTGGTGTGTAGAAACATCTGTTACCAGCTACTATGGATTCGGTAATAGCGTTACCTATGCTGGCAACACATCTGGTTATGCTAGTTAACGTGTAGTGTGCGCTAGGATTGTATATGGCAGTTGACTTACTAGCGTAGGTGCCCGACAAACTGTTATTAAAGATCTTCATGACCTTCTGGATAACATCGTTATACTTATGACCGTCCCAGTCCTCGTTCTGGTAACAGGCGAGAGCAGCCTTCTTATGTTTAGAACGTTTCTCAACATTGCCAGCCAGGAACCCAGCATGTATGGATTTAATCTTCTCAGGAGCGTCGTATACCGTTAGTGTGGGTGCTAATACATCCCCTTCTTTAATAACGTTGTTAAGATACTTAGAGAGTGAGATCTTATCCATCTCACGATCCCCCTTAGGGTCCCTCTTCCTGAAGGTCACCATGGGGTCTCTTGGTTTCTTATGGTCTTTCATAAATTCTTTAAGTAGCGCAGTAGCTACATCATCACTAACACCGCAATACTTAGCTATAAAACTCTTCAATTGGGTAACGCTGTTCTTAACCGGAGATATGTCAGTTACATACTCGTCCGGAGCCCTCTTAAAATACTCCATGTAAGCGTCTCCTAGTGTGTTGTCATTCATCAGTGTGTGAATAAAAAAATAACTATAGTTCACCGGGTGGCACGTGCCACCCGGTGAACTACTCATACTGCGGTTAAAGTAAAATTGTTGATACCTAACTCTTTCAACCGCATACGCAACATAGGTTCCATAGCTGTTGTTGCGTTATTGATCTGGATGTTAATAGTGACAGCAGTAACTAGTGTAACTGTGGCCGGATCTATGTAATCCTGCGACATAACCACACTATTACCAAGTGTGTCCACGAATCGGATGAACACCATACCGCTAGGCGTAGCCGGTAACCCAGGTATGACTGCTTTAACAGATTCATGTGTTGTTAACACGTCACTGTATTTCATGGCATCGTCAATGGTTAATACGCCCTTGACAGTCAGGTTATTATACTGTGCTCCAAGGATGGTTGGGGCCAGTGTTGCGAAGTTATAAACATTATTAATCTGGAACATTAGTAAAAATCCTCTCTATTATCTATAAACATGCCGCGTGTGTCGTAGTCTACTACATATGGGTTATTTATTCCGTCTAACACCATAGCATCAAGAAGTCCAGGTAGGAACTTATTAACAGTAGCCTCGACCTCAGGTGACTTGAAACAACCAAGCACCTGTGGGTCTGTGTTCCTGTTATGAAGTAAGCTATCAGCAACGCCAGCCTGTAACGCTAGAGCAGAATCTAACATTAACTCTAGCACGGCATATTTATTATTAAGATTGGGGATATCCCAACTCATCCTAACTGCCATGTTGACTACTCTGGGTAGTTTAACGTATATCATGTTTCCACCCTCAGTGTTCTAAGTTGTATAATATCCTCACCAACCCACCATGAGTGTGGGGCGTAGTGGATACTGCAATCTAAGTTGAGATCATACCCATTATCATCTACAGTTGGATGTCCCGATACTAGTGCGTGTGACATGTAGGGTTGGGTTAGATAGAGGTCACTAAGACCCCCAGCTAACTCTACCAAACTATGACGTAATGAGCGGGTCTGTAACTCGCTATCACGCTTAAGCTCCGACAGAACAATCTCACACAGGACAACCTTATCCATGGGTGACGGATACCTAGATGTCCCAGCGCACACCACATACACCTCACCAGCGATCATGAAGAGCCGCATGCACTGCTCATGGGTTAACCGTCCACACATGGCATTGATAGCTGCACGCATATATGCGTAGTAGCTACGAAGTGACACTATGGACACGGTGATGTGTTTACGCTCTTTGGAAGCTAGTCTAGCTAGCTGCGCCGCACCTGTTTCGGTTACTGGGGATATTACCGCGCACCCGGTTATCATAGGTACACCTTAGACATACACAATTTGCCCGGAGCCGGTTCCTCCCAGATATCCACAGCAGCTATATGGTCCTCTGTGTCACATATTCCACATATCAGATTATCAGTTCTATAACGTTTATCCAACATCATAGCCACATCCATGCTAAGCTCAGTGCCTGGGTAGCTTCTCCCCAATTCGGTTAACAATAGCCTAGGAGTGTTATTGAACGTGTTAACTTGTACATCATAGGTTCTAAACATAACCAGCTCAGTAAGTGCTTTAAACAGCCATAGTGCTAGTTCGTCATTAACTTCATCAGGCACAGCTTGTTGAAATCTAACGTACCTAGTGTTCATATCATATACTGATATCTTAAACCCCTCTTGTTTAATAATGTGCTCTGCTACAGCTCGATTATAATCAGTAACCGATGATCTTTCAAATTTATTAATATTTCCCATAGGATTCTCCTTGTTTAATCTTGCCTAAATGAACGTATATAGAACCAGTGGTCTCGGTCCAGCCAACTGGTAAATAGTGTACTGCAGTATCGATTATGGTGTCTAATCTAGCCGCCTCAGCGATCATAACTATTTCATAAGCTGTATCTATGTGGTCGGATATATTAGTTACTTCACTGTACTTGCTAAGGACACTGAGTTCCGTAGTCATGATCTGCACCAACGTAGGCGCCGCATAGCTATTCGCGCCCATAGTATCGGCCATGTCTCTAGCGTGTAGCATGCACACTTCTGCAGTGACCATGAACAGCAACTTGTGTTCTTTATTAGTTAGCTCGTAGCCAGCATCGTTTATAGCTTGCTTAAAAGCCACGTATCTAGATTGTACGTTAATCACTACCACATCATCGATCTTATCGAACACATCGCACATAGGACCCACTTTACTGCTAATATGTTCAACCGCTGCTATTGAGATCGTGTTAAGTAACGACATCGAACACCATGGTGTCTTTATCAGATTTCATACTCGATAACTCCTTGAATTTAGCATTCTCTATAAGCCCCACTGCACTTAAAATATATGTGGTTATACATTGTTGCACTTTAATAAGTGTGGTGTTCATAACCGTTACATCTACTAGTTCGTGCAATTTGAAGATACCGCGTTCATCATCACTGTGCGACAGTAGTTTATAGGCCTCCTGATGACAGCTGCTCAGGTAGTCACCCGTGCTAGTGGGGTACATCTGATAGCAGCTCATGCCGATATATAGTAGCTCATGTGCTCTAATGTCTTCACGGTCAAGCAGTTCTAACTCTTTGAGTATCGCGGTGGGCATCTTAACGGTTGTGTTCATGTGGATCTCCTATGTTCATAGAGTAGAATCTAAACTCTATAGTTCTAAAATTAGATAGGTCTATGCTGTATGGAGCGTATACCATATTCCTGCCTGATATACTATCCAGCGTGCTAACTAGCACATATTCGGTGTCTTTACCAACAGACCTCATCTTGGTGTGTATGTGGTTAACCATGAACAGCATCCTGTCGTTGACTAGTGATGCGGTATGTAAGCTAATATCAGGGTTGATACGGTAGTCGTCCAACAGCACCGCTGACAGCATGCCGCTATAGGCATTACACGGTATATGTTGATTAACCGTGTCCATGATGACTGAACTTACAGCATTCTTTACCATATCCACCTGGTCCGCACTAGCTTTGTACAGACGGATAACCTCGTTAACCTTCGCGCTTAGCTCCTTGATGGTTATAATAAGTATAGCATCGATCTTATGTGTTTCTTTAAGAACCTGATCGGCAATGTTCTTGTATCCCGTTGCGTACATCAATGGCCTCCTTAAGTCGATATGTGCCGATGTCACAGTACTGCTCTAACAGGTAGTCAGAGCTATCGGTGTTTAAAACAAATATGCTATTAGGGTTATTCTCGAAGATATCCCTTATGCAGTGGTTGTACATGTCTAGAAGCACATCCTCGACGACAGCGATTTCTTCTAACGGTGTATCGCCAAGATAACAGTCTATGACGTCTGTTAATGATGCCTTAGTGTGCGTTCCGTACACATCACGCCCACTGGGTTCGGCGGGGTTATGTGTGAAGTACATGGGGTCATCTGCGTGAGTATACTGGAAATACTCTAAGGCAGACGCTACTAACGGAACAGCTAACACAGGGTGCCACGGTTTGTTAGACAACAGCTTACTTCCTGTATATGCTGCGGCTTCAGCTCTGGTAGGTAACGGTAGCCGCCTACCCTTAAGATAAAACACTCTATTGTCGATAGGTACACCTAGTGTTCGGCTGAATATATTCTCTAGGGCAATAACAAAACCGTGTATACGTAAAACGTGCACAGCCTTAATCCTACCAAGAAATTCTTTATTTAACGTATTCACTACACCACCTCATACCTTATAAGAATATGTATGTTACTAGCTATAACATACACTGTTACGTGTATACTGGTTACCCACTCTATCCCACGTAACCCACCAATGGTGTTCACTAACTGCCGGTCCAACACGACGCGAGCAGCTTTAGCAGCAACACAAGTGGATGATAGAGCTGAGCTATGCGCAACAGATATACCATAGTGTTCTGAGAACCATCCGGCGATAGCCGCGGTCACCATAGCGTCCATTACGTATGTGGTACACGCAGTGGAGCTATCGGTAGTTAACCAGTTATCAGCATTTTCAGCGATGATAGCCAGCCCAGGCGCCTGCATAACGTATAGTATAGACCTTACGTTAGCTATCATCGGGTAACTCGTTGCCGACGGTTAATATAATATGCAGGCTAGTGTTAATAATAAACACTCTCACATACTGAACGTTATTACCACGAATGTTATTGAATACCCGACATAACGCGCTAGTTAACTCGATATACAACCACTCCGGTGGAATTGATAACGGGTGGTTAGCGTTACCTTTAGGCACACCGCACATATTAGTTATAAACCCGACGACTATAGATAACATAGCCTGTTCTGTGTTGATGAGTAACTCTAGGTTGGTGTCCCCCTGCATGCCGTGCACTGTTTTAGGCATAGTGTTTATATGCGTCAATAGTTGTTTTATATTAAGTATCTGGATAATGTTAAACATGTAATCTCCTTTAATATGGTATTAGAGTCTGGTACCCTCGTCTAAAGTATATGTTCGCAAAAAAATATGATGTACTACAGGGACCGTGGAGGTCCCTGTAGTAGGTTTTTATTTACAGCACTAACCCATCATCACCTTCATCACCCGCGCCGCCTAAATCAACTGATTCCATAGCGTTAGCGATAGCATCATACTCAGCTACGGTCTTCAAAAGACGTTGATGTTCTGCTACCATGAAGTTACCCATTAATAACATATGTAACGGTGTAATCTCTCGAGCCGTAACAACCGCGTCTGATTCGATAACACGACCATGTTTATGGTGTAACAACACCATATCGGTTGTGCTATCTTGACCGTCAGTGGTTAGAGTGCGCCCAATCAAATTAACAACACCGTCATCGGTAGTGACAGCGTCACCATCGAAGATGCCTACGTTAAGCGCCGCTGGTTTAATATCCAAAGAGGTGTAGTTCTCAGGTGCTAAGAAGTTAATCATGTCCTGTGTGTCGATATCTACATTGGCTCCGGATAAGAACAGTGATACCACAGATAATGCGTTAAAGATCAGGTCATTAACTTCCTTCTCTTTAGCCAGAGAACCTTTAGCCTTAGCTGCGTGGTTATTGTAATATACAATAGCCAATGGCTTCTTAAGAACCCGCTTAGCGATAGCATCCAGCGTGGCGATTACCTTAGAAGTGTTCTTGGCAGATAACGCATTAGAACTGTCGCCAATGAACGCGCCTAACACAGGTATGGATCGACGGCGTAACTCAGTCACCAGCGATGTGGCGATAATATTCCCAGTCCCGCCGCTGGCTGAGGTTACTACGACATGGAATGTTCCAACAACTGGTTCTAGCCAACCCTTCTCAGTTAGGTAGCTGCGTGCGGCACGAGCGATCTCTTTGGCGTTGGTGGCTCTTTC
>Ga0256829_1003604_pt1 | contig 10633 bp, 22 predicted proteins | sample 131447metaG_FD_185979 | JGI IMG/M metagenome (GOLD analysis project Ga0256829, IMG submission 185979) | Hydrothermal vent microbial communities from Lau Basin, Pacific Ocean - 131-447 | ecosystem: Environmental > Aquatic > Marine > Hydrothermal vents | place: Pacific Ocean: Lau Basin | collected...
CTTTTAACTTTTTGTCTTTGTAAAGGGCTGTTGGCACTGATGTCATTGCACTCATTTCTTAATCTCCGTATTTTAAATTTTTATGATTGGTTATGAGTGCTTTTCACGGTGGAATGATTGAGGAATTGCCGTTTAAGGTTTGAGCCGTTTTTTTTCGTAACCTTAAACCATTTTTGAAGTATTTTGTTAACCAATTTTTTAATGAAGCCCTTAATTGCGTGAGGAGTGACAAATTTTTTTCAAGAGAATTTACATTATGTTCAAGAATTTCGTTTAAGTTTAAGGATAAAATAAGAGGGTAGTGTGCTATAATGCTTCTTATGAAAAACAAGTGTGTCCTTTCTTTTAGATTGGCGTGTGAAGCCTTGTTTTCTGTCTCTTAGTAATTGCAGTTACTAAGCTACAAGCTCTTGCAGGAGCTTGTAAAATCGTTTATCCGCATTGTATCATAAAATTCCCGTGGGTTTTTCTAAAATTCCAATATACTCAAGAAATTCATCATCGTTCATATACTCTAGCATTACTTTTCGTAACACTTTGCTCATTGTTAAAGCTTTGCCTTTGTGCCTTTTTTTCATATCTTCCATATTATCACGCACTTTTAATCTATCTCGTAAAGACATCGTTATATAAAACCTATGCTCTGTTACTTTAGATAGATCCTCTTCAGTTAATAATGCTTCTTTCTCTGCTTGTGTCATCTTCTCTCCCTTATAAGCCTATTATACAGCCTTATTGTATTGATTAGCAATAAATATACCCGTGGTATTATTCCGTTTAAGTTTAGAGGCTTATTTTAATGATTTTGAGCTATTTGTTACCCCGTCATTTTTGTCGGGTTACCCCGTCATTTTTGTCGGGTTCTATCCTATTAATATATTTATATTTAAAAAGTACCTTTAAAGAGGCATTGACTTTTAACACGGAAAAAACCGCTTAAGGTTCACTGCGTGACCTGATAGGAAAATTGCCACTGCGTGTCAATGTTTCTATTTATTTTCGCTTCGCTCTCCTGAAATGGTCTTGACATCAGCCTAAGGGCTGCTGTCGCTTTTTATTTATTTTATTGTCGCTGCGCTCCGAGTGGTTTAGTGTAACGATGTTTCTGTGTCGACTTTTGAAACTTGTCGGCTCTTGTAATTTTGCTGTCTTTTTGAAACTTTTTGTTTTTAAGAGGGAAGATGTAACTTATAAGACATCATCAGCTCTTTGCTGTTATGCCAATTTCGCATTTTTTCATTAAAAACGACCTCGTGTAAGCCTAAGACCTTTTTTGAGCTTGTAGGGCTTTAAAAATGAAGTGATTTTTTGAGGCGGCGGCGGCCAAAAATGTTTTTTGATATAATACTTTTAAAAAGGGGTGTTGATGTATGACTTTTTAACATCAGCAATGGACATTTTTAGAGGCAATGTGTTTCTATTCGCCTTTTTAATATCGATGTATTTCAATATAATGTTCATGAAGCACTGCATTAACAAGGAAAATAAATGAATTTATGCAAAGTAATGAGATCACTCGTTGATATATTCGGCATTGTGGCCGTGTCTGTAATAATTTTGATGTATGTACCTGGTGTATATGGAAAAGTTGCGGCCATTGCATGGGCTTTGCTTTATAGTTTCGTTTTTTCGCTCAACATTAAAGATAAAAACTGCTCAATAAACGACTTTAGTTAAGCGTGAAGTCTATTCCCCCGTCCAAATAATCGTAAAAAATAGCTATTGCAAGTCCTAAAAGTGACGAAAATAAGATAATAAGTGAGTTTTTGATGTATTTATTCATGAGGATCTCTCTTAATTTGGTTTGTGTATCTTAACACAAAGCACTTAAGAGAGATTTTTATTATTTATCATCTTTCAATGAGTTAAATGTTTGTTTAGCTCCGAGCTTCTCTGCGATTATTAACTCCATGATATAAAATGAGCGTGTTCCCTGATGTCCTAAGAAACCAGCGACCGCAACACTCAGCAGATCATTGAAGCCATAACCAATGCAGCCTATGTAAATGAGCATAGTTATACCGATGTTCACTGTCATATCTACTACAAAAGTAAATATCTTGCGTGAGATAGAATGTAATTCAGTATCACGCTTGATGAAATTCAGTATCGCACCCCATAGACCAGCTAAAAAAGCTATTACAGAAGATGTTAAGTCCATATCTGAAAAGCTGTTATGTGGCATTATTTCCCCTTTTTTTTGAAAAAAGAGAAATAGATCATGCCACCAGCTGCCAAAAGGATCAAGAGTTTATAAGTATCTTGACTTACTGCCGTTGAAAACTCATCAGCACTCTTTTTTATTCCTTTTTTAGTGGCTTCTGCGACTATATCCGGGTTTTCAACACTCCAAACTACTGTGTCAACTGCGTCACTGACTGCATTTTCCTTTGTCCAGTAGTTTATTGTTTCGTCCCAGGTGTCGCCTATGCCACTAGTGAAGTAATCTATTACAGAGCTGCCCATTATGCTACCCTGTATTTTATTGAGCTGTCGATGTAATGCTCCGGTGTACCTTTTCCAAGTTCCGAGTTATACCACTTTTTCCAGTAGTTCGCTCTGCCTTGAAGAGTTGACGGTATCGGCGACGGCACAAGTCTGTATTTAAGTCTAGCAAATACCAGGCTTAAAAGCGGCGACCATCTTAGATCAGTATGTTCTGCTCTTGAAATGTCAATGCCGAAACACTCACGCACTTTCTGTCGAATGTGTGCCGGAGTTCTCTGTTTTACATCATCAAAGCCGATTTTATCAAACTGCATTAAGCCGATACCAGTCCACCATGACTTATCTATCGCTTCGCCTAGTCCGGTTTCAGCCGCAGCAGTTTCGAGAAGTAGCTTTTTGGCATTGTCGCCACCGCCCAAACAGCCCACAACATCATCAACCATGTCATATAAATGTGTTCTATTCGTGAGGCCATATTGCATAACGCTCCTTTTAAAGTAAGCAGCCGCAAGGACTGCTAGAGGGATTAGCCACCAGATCTTAAACTGTTGGCGGGACATAGTCCAAATCTTCCAGGACTGCTAGTTTACTGTCGGGATCGATATGGACTAGCTTGAAGTTTGTAGGGTTAGAGATATAAACGATCTTATAAGTCTTATACCCGTTCTCATCAACTCCGTTTTCAATGTATTGAAAATCGCTTACAACCTCGTTAGGCTTTGCGATTGCTTCAAGTTCTGTACGTGTCATTTTTTTCCTTTTTTTATGGTTTTAGTGTGTATTCTTCTATGTTAAAAAACATATAGTGTGAAGCGCTAGTTAATATTTTTATCTCTATTAGGTCGCCACTATTGACGAAAAATTCTCCGTTATTGTTTCCGCTGTCGCGACCTGCGCTATCATTAATACCACCACCGGTAAGAATTACATTTCCATTTAAAAATAATTGACAACTACCACTCAAAAAGAAAGCATTGTCATTGCGTATGCCTGAAAAATAAACTTTTATTTTGTCGCAAGTTACTGTTTTGCTGAATACTGTGGTAAGGGTTGTAAGTTCTCCACCACCATTTGTGGAAATAGGCTTTTGATACGGATTAATAATCTTGTCAAGCTGCTCCAAAGCAGTCGTTTCATATCCTCCAAGAGTTGATAACTTGACATCACTTGCCGGTGTTATCATTCTGAAGTCTGCTGCCGTGTTCGCCTGGACTATTTTTATAACTCCACCAGCTACCGCATTACAAGTGACATATATTCTTTCGATATTTGTCGCCTCGATCGCATGGTAAACTTTCAAAGGTATAGGATCAGCGTTCTTTTCGTTCAAGTGTATTTCTACATTTGCAGTTGCCGGAGCATCGAGCAGTCGAATATATCCCCCGGCAGTTCCGATTTGTACTGCGTTCAGTCCGTTCTCGATTGAGAGTGGTATTAAGTTGTAATTCTTTGTTTTCAAATTACCTCCTTTTCTGTTTTTTAGATACATAGATGACAGTTGCAGCAATACCGCTCAGTATCAAGCCGTTTTTTGCGTGTTCCAGGTATGTATCAAATTTGTTGAGCTTTGCGACTTCTAGCTGCCGTTCTCGTTCTGCATTAATGAGTGCTATTTGTTGTGCCTCTTTTTGGGCTTTTGCACTTTGTGCGTTACTCTTTGCAAGAATTTCGGCGACTGGCTCTAAGTCTATTTTGTTGGTTACGTTTGTTACAGGGTTTACACTTGTAGATGTGGAGGTGTTTGAAGTTTGACCTCCGCCACCTCCGCCACCAAATATTCCACCTATTGCGTGTGTAATACCACTAAAGAAGCCCATTACTTACTCTTTTTCTTTTTCACAAAGTAGTAACCAACTCCAACAACTGCAATAGCTCCAGCTGCATACATTGGATTGATTTTACTCATTATCCCGTCATTGAAAAAATTATCATTTCCTGTGTCCTTTTTTTTCATCGGTTGCACATCTCCAATTCTTGAAGATGTAGCCGGACCACCTTTACCAGTTCCGCCACCAACACCAACACCGACACTTGCAGTCATGCCAAATTCATCTTTTGTTGTTGCCGCCGCCTCAGAAGATCCTTTTTGTTTATTTCTGCTTTCAGCACTGTTTGAGTCTCCGACATTAATTACCGGGCTAAAAGAGAGCGTATTATTTAACGATGAAGAACTAGCAGCTGTTCCACCGAATGAAAATAAACCAGCCATTATTTAGCCTTGATCGCAACAATGGCAGTAAGAAGCACGACTGCGCCAATACCACCATAAATGAAGAGTTTATTATTAATCGGACTTTTTATAGGAGCTGCCGAAGATCTTTGCTGTATCTGCTCATACTTTTGTGCTTGTTTCTCTTTTTGTGATGAGTTTGTATCTTTAGGATCAACATACTTATTGTCTAGATATTTTAATCCTAAGTTTCCAGCGTCATTTAAAAAATTTTCAAACATGGGTTACCCCTTGATTTCTACGGATTGCTCCACGTCAAATACGTCAGTCCATACTGTTACGTTATTTGTTCCAGACTGTTTTGTGACATCAAGTACAAGTTCAAGCGTGTTGAATTCGCCACGAGTGTCAAGTGCGTCTGAATTTCTACCACGTCCAACAAGATCAAGCAAAAGAAGTCCGTCTGCATTTGCTTCCGTGATTACTTCGTGTCTGTCAATGTTGTCAGCTCTTAGATCATCAGCTCTCCAATCTGCGAAGATTGTCGTACCACTTTTTAATTTCACGCCATTGATTACAGCGTTAGAGCGATTTCCGTCAACGAATGCACCAATAAGGATCTGTTGATAGATCTTTTTAACCGGTAATGAGATTTGATACTCAGTTGTTGAGCTTGTGATCTCCTCAGTTAATTGCGTTTCAACATTGTGCGCAATTCTTTCGTTTGGATTACGTGAATATCCAACGAGTTGATTTGAAGCCACTTCAATAGTCGCACTGTCGATTGTTACATCAGTACCAACTGCCGCAGAGTTTGCCCAGTCAATCATCATGTCAAAAGTAGTGTAGAGTGAAGAGTTTTCAATAGTGTCTTCAGGTCTTACCATTCCACGCTTAGAAAAATCAACTGTAAAATAAAGAGTTGATGTACCAGCAGTCGAAGCAGTAGTGAAGAGTGAGTTCTGCATAGGTTTACCCTTTGCATACAATGCGTTAAACACTAGCTTTTTAGCGTCAACGTGCTTGATAGTTTTGTTTCCGTTCGCTACGATCTGCACCGCATTGATTAGGTTTGCCATTCCGTCAGTTTTAAAAACTGGCGCAGCACCATTTGTGTGGTTAACTGTCAATTTACAAAGCAAGTAACGATTGTGATAGTTACGGCTTAATTGAATGCGTGACTGTGTTGAAGCTGTATAAGAAGCTTGACCTTCTTTTCTCAGGTATGTTCTAGCCATTATTCAGCACCTCCAGCAATTGCTTTGTTAATGTGTTTTTCAACAAACTGTTTATAGACGAAAAGACCGCCAACGATTGCAAGAGAAGAGATAATTGTCGTTTTGTTTACTAAAGTACCCATTATACATTTACCCCCGTTTTTGCTCTTAAAATAGTTGATATTGCACCAACCAATAGACCAGTAACAAGACCGGTAACTAATACTTTTTTACTCATGTTCGCACCTCCGTGTGCTATATCCCTTAACTTCCTTGTCAGGGTTAAAAAAATGTAGTAGTTTAACGACCTCTCCAAGTCGTACCTGGACTATACCAGGTCGGCCACTTTCTTCGTAACCTCGAATATATGGGCTTTGTAGTTTTCGTCTATCATCAAAAAGTGAAACTTCTTAAGGATCTCTGCGACTTCAACGTACTCTTTTCCTATATAGTCTTTTATATATTTTTTGTCATTCGGCTCACGTACACGGCTATAAATCACGACATCTGTCTGTGAAGTCAAGTTACGTGAGATGTTCGCTGATCTGCGTGAGGTCGTGATGATGTCTATCTGATTATGACGGCCATAATGTATGAGCTTATAAAAACTCGCTTTGCGTGTCATTGACGGCGGCGCAAACATATCTATCTCATCAACTAAAAAAGATATATTTCTCATCTTATAGACGAGTGCTGCCAACTCTTCAAAGCTCTCTTCATCGAGGCCGTTTACAACCAGCTCCAACTTGCAGCGATAAAACTCTCTTCGATTGTTGCTGTTTAAAATGTACTTTCTAAAGTGTCCAACGCTCTTAAAAAATCTTCTATACTCTTTTTGCTCATACTGGTAACGAGGATCCGCAATAATAGTCGGCTTGTTATTGAGAGTTATAATAACTTCCGTTAGCTTTGTCTTTCCGTAACCTTTATGGCCGATTATAGAGTATATTTTATTTTGTATCATCGCTCTTTTTACTCTTGTTAAAATATTTTTTCTTTATTTTGTTGAAGAGGGCAGGGGTGTTTTTGAAGCCAATTACCCCATCATAAAGGATTGCTGCACCACTGATAAAGAAGAGGGCGGTGTTCGCTTTATCTACATTCATCTCATTATTTTTGATTTTTTCGTCTGCATAAACTACCGCTTGTTTCTTGAAGATCTCTTTTGCAGTTGCATTCAATGGCTCACTGTCTCTGTTTTGTTTTAAAACATCGAGCATAACAAGAGCAGTTTCAATAAACTGTTCAGTTTCGCTTTGAGTTCTTTCAGTTCTTGCGTGAGGTTTCTCTTCTTGATCTCTCTTCTTATCTGTCTTGTTGAGTATGATGTCACAAAGTTTGGCTTTGCTCATACGCTGCAAAGAAGTCAAATTTAAAGTAGAGTAGGGCTGCGCCATTTTTGCCAACTCTTTACCCGTGAGCTTCATTAACTCATTACGATTTAGGGCACTTGTATTTTCTTCCGCCTCGAAGCCCATACCCGTTCCGTTATCCGCTCCCATATCCGCTCCCTTATCCGTCATTTTGTGTTTCCGTGTCGTTAGGGTTGGAAATAGGGCGGTTTTTCATGATAATTGAGGCGATACCAACCAAACCAACTCCAGCGATTAAGATCATCGGAAAAACTCCTAAGCCTTTTGGCTCTTCTTCTTGTTCCTCTTCTTCATCATCTTCATCGTCTTGTGCAGTTCTTGCGAGTTCAATCTTTTCATCAACGAGTTTTTCAACTTTGTTGAGCAGCTGTGCAGATGTGAGATCATCTGATACATCATCTTTTTTTTCTTCTACCGGTGGAGTTTCTTCTTCACCTGGTGTAACTTCAATTTCAATTTCTTCTTTTTGTTCTTTTGACATTTTTAAGACCTCCTTGTCTTTTTATCCCTTTTGTGACGTCCTTGTCGGGAGAAAGTAGCCTATATCTTCGATTTAAGGCACCTAAAATTTTTACCGCTTGTGTTTGTACCTATGAAATTATCCTCTTTTTCTCTTTTTGAATTCTTTTTCCATTTCAGATAAAAGCATTCCAAAGTTTATAAGATTTAATTTCTTAGCTCTTTTTAGCAGCTCTTTTGCAGCTTCACTCATTTCTATCTTTTGAGTTCCCATTATTATCTTTCCTTTTTAATTTCCCGTGTAATCTTCTCAGCTCCACGGCTTCCAAAGTAAGCAACCGTTACAGTAACTAAAAGCGTTTGCAATACTGGTATGTATGCAGAATTGATTTTAAAATGTCCTATGTTCCCGTCAGATATTACCACTGCACCAAAAAGTACAAAGAGAAATATAACGATAAGAGGACGCACCAATCTTGTAATGAAATGCTCATTGTCGCTTAACCACCTTTTATTTATCGATTGCTCATAAGCGTTCGCCAGTTTGAAGCTTTCTATATGAGCGTCTTGTCTGATCTTCATCAGTTCAATCTTAGCAGCTGCTCTCTCTTCGTCACTTGTGAAGAGATTATCTAATGCGCTGCCAACGCTGTCTATCACTTTGTCAATTCCGCCAGTAAATAGGCTAGTTAAATTCAAGTGTCTTTCCTTTCGCAATAGTGAGCAATATCTTCAACTTGTTCTTAGTAGTTTCAATAGCCTCACGCAGCTCCGCATTACTTAAAGAGTTAAAGTAATCTTCATAAGCCTTTTTTCTTTGCTTTTCGTTTTTCTTAATGCTCATGATCTAAACCTTTTTGTTCTTTGCAAGTTGCATAATGTTCTCATGCGCTCTGGTATCTTCCATTTGCTGCGCTCGTTCAATGATTACACCTTTGTTTCTAAAGAGTTTCAGATAAACGTCTTTGCTGTCGTGCTTGTCAATAGGTATGAGTTCGCCGTCACGTTCTACATGAAGCAGGGCTTTTCCTTTTTCATTTGTCTTGATGATGTACTTTTGAAGTAGTCCGCCAATAGTTACAGGGAATGGCACACCTTTGAGATCACTCTTTAACCACGCTACAAATTTGTTGAAGTCATTTGTTTTGTTTTTCTCTTTCGCTCTGCGTGTTCTGTAATTGTGCTTTCTATAAAACTCTTCAAGCCATATTACACGCTTACACGCTTGATCGTAGATATTGTTCTGCTTTACATCAAACTTTGTTTTCAGCCAACCACGTTCAATAAGTCTTTCTAGGCTTCTTTGGAGTGTTCTTTCATCTTTTCCTGTTAGGTAACTCAATGTATCATTATGTATCTTGCTGTACCCGTATTCATTGACGTTCTCTGCGATAATTAGATATAATCTTATGTCAAAGTCTTTTAACTTTTTGTCTTTGTAAAGGGCTGTTGGCACTGATGTCATTGCACTCATTTCTTAATCTCCGTATTTTAAATTTTTATGATTGGTTATGAGTGCTTTTCACGGTGGAATGATTGAGGAATTTCCATTTAAGGTTTGAGCCGTTTTTTTTCGTAACCTTAAACCATTTTTGAAGTATTTTGTTAACCAATTTTTTAATGAAGCCCTTAATTGCGTGAGGAGTGACAAATTTTTTTCAAGAGAATTTACATTATGTTCAAGAATTCCGTTTAAGTTTAAGGAAAATAAAAGAGGGTAGTGTGCTATAATGCTTCTTATGAAAAACAAAGGTGTCCTTTCTATTAGATTGGCGGGTTAGGCCTTGTTTTCTACTTCGTTTAACTGTTGGCGCAGTTAAACATCATACTAGCCTTTGGCGAGGCTAGTATTTTCGTATATTCAGCATTCTATCATAATTAATACCACGGTATCATAAAACGCCTATATATTTTAAAAATTCTTCATCGTTCATAAATTCTAGCATTACTTTTCGTAACACAGCGGATTGACTTAGATCATACTTTTCTTTTAGCTCTTCCATGTTGTCACGCACTTTTAATCTGTTACGCAATGACATCGATATATAAAATCTATGTTGTGTGACTTCGTCAAGATCTTCTTCTGTCAATAACTTCTCTTTGCCTCTCATGCTCATTATATCCCCTTTGTATGCTCTATTATACAGCCTTATAGTATTGATTAGCAATAAATATACCCGTGGTATTTTTCCGTTTAAGTTTCAAGCCTTATTTTGATGATTATAAGCCATTTATTACCCCGCAATTATTTTCGTGTTACCCCGCAATTATTTTCGTGTTCTATCCTATTAATATATTTATATTTAAAAAGTACCTTTAAAGAGGCATTGACTTTTAACACGGAAAAAACCGCTTAAGGTTCACTGCGTGACCTGATAGGAAAATTGCCACTGTGTGTCAATGTTTCTATTTATTTTCGCTTCGCTCTCCTGAAATGGTCTTGACATCAGCCTAAGGGCTGCTGTCGCTTTTTATTTATTTTGATGTCGCTGCGCTCCGAGTGGTTTAGTGTAACGTTTGTTCTGTGTCGAGGTTTGAAACTTGTCGGCTCTTGTAATTTTGCTGTCTTTTTGAAACTTTTTGTTTTCAAGAGGGAAGATGTAACTCATAAGACATCATCAGCTCTCTACTGTTATGCCAATTTCGCATTTTTTCACTAAAAACGACCTCGTGTAAGCCTAAGACATTTTTTGAGCTTGTAGGGCTTTAAAAATGAAGTGATTTTTTGAGGCGGCGGCGGCCAAAAATGTTTTTTGATATAATACTTTTAAAAAGGGGTGTTGATGTACGACTTTTTAACATCAGCAATGGACATTTTTAGAGGCAATGTGTTTCTATTTGCCTTTTTAATATCGATGTATTTCAATATAATGTTCATGAAGCACTGCATTAACAAGGAAAATAAATGAATTTATGCAAAGTAATGAGATCACTCGTTGATATATTCGGCATTGTGGCCGTGTCTG
>Ga0256829_1003605_pt1 | contig 10632 bp, 13 predicted proteins | sample 131447metaG_FD_185979 | JGI IMG/M metagenome (GOLD analysis project Ga0256829, IMG submission 185979) | Hydrothermal vent microbial communities from Lau Basin, Pacific Ocean - 131-447 | ecosystem: Environmental > Aquatic > Marine > Hydrothermal vents | place: Pacific Ocean: Lau Basin | collected...
CACTATTCTTCATTCCCTATTCTAAATTCACCATTCAACCATATTGTTCCGCTGCCGCTTGCAGCTTATTCGCAAGTTGCCGGCGCAACTCCGGGGGTTCGATCACTTCCACATCCGGGCCGTAGCGGCAGATTTCCATGATCAGCTCGGTTGGATTGTTGTACGGAATGCGCAATTCAAATGTATTTTCATCCAGCCAGCGTGATTCCTGTTCGGGAAACCATTCTTCATCGGCCACCCAGCGCGCCGCCTGTTCGGTAAAATGCAATACCGCCGTCGCCGTTGGTTCGCCAGAAAAAATGCCGAACGATTTTGCCAGCTTCTCATCCAGTTCGGCATCGGAAATATGCTTACATGCCATATTCAGCAGATGTGCCTGCCCGATTCGCTCCACGGCAAATGAACGTAAAGCTTCTTTCTTGTGACACCATGCATCCAGATACCAGTTACCCTTGTAGTAAACCAGCCGTTGCGGAGATACCTCCCGCTCACTCACCTCGCCGCGCTGGCGACCATCATAGGTCAGAAACAGACGCTGCCGATTGAGTGCCCCGCTGGTCACTACCGAAAACATCGGCAAGCTCTTGCTGCGCGCCCCTGCACCCAAAATACGAATCCGTCGCAACTCTTCCGGTGCTGGCATATGTTCTCCTAGCAACGATACCGCTTTTTCCTGAATCAGGCTGATACGCTCGTCAAACAGGCCTCCGGACAGATTGCTCGTCAACTGTTGAATGGCCAGCAGTGCATGCAATTCCTCCGGAGAAAACCACACGCCGGGTAATTCAAAAGTTGAGTCTTTGGCATAAAAATAGCCTTGCCTGGGTTTATTCAGAATGGGTGCATCCAGATACAATCGCATATCCGCAATCAAGCGGGTCACGGTGCGAGCTTCGCACGCAAGCATTTCACACAGATAGGATAAGGACACCGGCGTTCGACGTTCCTTTAACAGCTTGTGCAAACGCTGGGCTCGTTCCAGTTTATCCATCAGCCCTCCCATCGGCATGCTATAGCATAATCATGGCCGTACAGTTTGTCAGTGAAAGATACCATGATGTACGCGTCCGTTTCCTGATTCACTATTCAAAAGCCATCAGGTTTTTCAATAATGATCACTCTGAATGGCCAGAGGGGGATGCCGATGCTTTTGTCCATTACAATACGGGCATCGGTTTGTTGGATGGCGGGGAGCACATCAATGGCACGGCAACCCATCGACAACGAAGGAATGAGCCAGGCGATATCCTCCACTCTGTCGGCCAACCACTTCATGAGCGGCTGTTCGGATTCGATAGAGTAAGCGATGCCGACCCGGCCTCCGGGTTTGACCACGCGATAGAGTTCCAGCACGCCCCGGGCCGGATCGTAGAGCGGGCACAGGCTGTAGGTGGAAAGTGCCACATCGAAGTGGTAGTCAGCAAAGGGCAGATGGCACATATCGCCGCTTTTAAAATCGATAGCCGCTCCCAACTTCTCCCGCGCTACTTTTTCCCGCGCCACAGCAATCATCTCGTCGCATAGATCAAAGAACGTGACGCTGCCGGCAGCGCCAGCCTTGTGGGCCGCCAGAATCCCGCTTGAACCGGTTCCCGCCCCGGCATCGAGCACCGCATCACCGGGGTGTACTGTATAATCAACCACCATACGTCTGCCGCGCTGATCGGATTTGGCAGTAATCAATCCGTGCTGCCAATCGTAACGATGCGCAATCCGGCTGTAGATTTTCTTCAGTTCGATGGTTTTCAATGCCGCCCGCATATCATCACCCCCGCTTCTTCTGTCGATCCCGCCACGAATGAAGCAAGAGCCCCATTCCCCATTACGATTATAGCAGATAAAGCAACCGCGCGACTGATGTTGTAACATTGCTGATATCAGCAGCGGATAATCTGCCTGCCTGCCGGATAATCAGCCGGTCATCCAATGTGAATAATTTCATTCTGACCACCGAAGCTGCGGTCAGTCCCGCAGCATCCAGATCTGCAATCTCAACATCCAGCGGCCAGTTGGAATTTTGCGCGCTGGTAATCATGGCCAGCACGGATTGACCGACCCGTTTGTTGAAACAGCTGGCGTCAGAAAGCACCAGCGCAGGGCGTCGTTTGGTGGTGGAACGATCCGTAAACGGGAACGGTACGACGACCACGTCAAAACGGTTAAAGCTCATGATATCCTTTTTCATCCGCTTCCGAGGCCCACTCAGTCAGCGTGCCTTCCAGACTCTGGGCAAAGACAAAATCAACCGGGCGTGCCTTGCGCAGGCGGATATCATGATCATCAATATCAAAGGCGATCGCATCACCGGCTTGCAGATGAAGCAATCGCCTCACTGGCTCCGGTATGGTTGCCTGATACTTTTTAGTCAGCTTGCTGGTTGCAGTTTGCATAGAACAGCCCTCCTTGTCATAGAGTAATGGAGTAATGGAGTAATACTGGCATTACATATTATTTTTTGCAATATATCGGCAACCATGGGAAGCAGTGGTTACACTTGATGTGACCCTCGCCCGCCGTCAGTGTGCGCCGCCATGTCGGCACTTACATTTGAAATACTGAACCGCGATGCAACCGGCTTCGCCCGGCGCGGGCGCATGCAGCTTGCGCATGGCACGGTAAAAACGCCGGTGTTTATGCCTGTCGGTACGCAGGCGACGGTCAAGAGCCTGACGCCGGCGGATCTGACCGATGATATCGAAGCCAGTATTATTCTCGGCAACACATACCACCTGATGCTGCGCCCCGGTGCTGATCTGATCGAAAAAATGGGTGGATTGCACCGCTTTATGGCATGGGATCGCCCGATTCTGACCGACTCCGGCGGCTTTCAGGTCTGGTCGCTGGGTGAATTACGCAAGATCGAAGAGCACGGCGTACGGTTTCGCTCGCATATCGATGGCGCGGAAGTCTTTCTCGGGCCAAAAGAGAGCATGCAGATTCAGCGCCAACTTGGCAGCGATATTGTCATGGCCTTTGATGAATGTACCCCCTACCCGGCCAGCTTCGATGAAGCCAATGATTCGATGCAGATGTCGATGCGATGGGCGGCGGAATGTAGGGAGTCGCTGCCGGTCAATAAAACACAGGCGCTATTCGGCATCGTGCAGGGCGGCATGTACACGGAACTGCGACTGGAGAGCCTGAAAGCGATTGCAGAGATCGGTTTCGAAGGCGTTGCCATCGGCGGCCTGTCGGTGGGTGAGCCGAAAGCGGAGATGATGGCTATGCTCGATTCACTGGCCCCGCATCTGCCGACTGATAAACCGCACTATGTGATGGGCGTGGGCACGCCGGACGATCTGATTGAAGGCATTGATCGGGGTATTGATATGTTTGATTGCGTTATGCCGAGCCGCAATGCCAGAAACGGTACGCTGTTTACCGATGATGGTAAAATCAATATCAAGAACCTCAAACATTTCGATGATGAGCAGCCGGTTATGCAAGGCTGTAGTTGTTATACCTGCCGGAATTTTTCCCGTGCCTATTTGAGACACCTGTATATGGCCAAAGAGATCCTAAGCTCGAGGTTGAATACCTTGCATAACCTCCACTACTATTGCGCCCTTATGCAGCGGGCCAGAAGCGCGCTTGAGCAGGGGAACTGGCCCGAATTCAGAGATCGGTTTTTACAACGCTATCGCAGTCATGCATAATGCGTCGCCGTAACTGTTCAGCTCATCCCCTGACTTGCCAGATAACTGCGTTGAAAATGCTCATGTGTAGTAGCACATTCCGCCTTTTCGCCTTGTTCTCGAACCAATCAGGGGCGTTCTAAGCAGTTACGCGAGGGTACTTGCGTAGCAACCAGGTCGCGTTGCAACTACCCAAGATTGAGACACTATTCAGGAGCTTTATCCATCATGAAAACACATTATTCATCTATTATCGCATCCGTTGCGGCTGCGATGGCTGTGATTACACCAGCTTATGCTGCCTCACCTGTTACCGGCAGCGGCCTCGTCTCACTGGCACCGCTGGTATTGATTATGGTCATCTTCTATTTCCTGCTCATTCGCCCGCAGCAGAAAAAGCTTAAACAGCACCGTACGCTGATTGAAAGCCTGAAAAAAGGGGATCAGATTATCACCGGCGGTGGTATGTATGGAAAAATTATCGATGTCAAAGAAGATGTTCTGAGGGTTGAAATTGCCGATGGCGTTCGCATCAAGGTCCAACGCACCACCATCACCGGGCTGACCGAATAATCTCTCCCACGCTATTCCAACAGCCACACGCAACAAATCTGATCAGACCAAATGTGACCAATCAAAGGAAACCGACTCATGCATAGCTACCCACGCTGGAAAATTTGGCTCATTTTAGCCACCCTGGCTATATCACTAATGGCCTCACTGCCCAATGTCACCACTGTACCATCCTGGTGGCCCTCATCATTGAGTCACCCGATGAGCCTCGGTCTGGATTTGAAAGGGGGTATTCATCTGGTGTTGGATGTCGATGTGGACAAGGCCGTTGCACACAGCGTCGAAGAGGATATTGATACTGCCCGTCAGACACTGCGTAAAGCCAGAATCCGATATCGCAAACTGGCCAATCATGGCGAGACACTCTCTATCACCATTAAGAACGATAGCGATCTTGCTAAAGCAACATCGCTGCTGTCTGATGCTTTCAGCAGCAATTACACCATCTCTCCGGCAGTCAAAAACACCCTGACGCTAACCCTGAAGCAGAGCGTAGCGGATGAAACCCGCAAATTTGCCGTCGATCAGGCCATCGAAGTGATTCGTGGTCGTATTGATGCGCTCGGCACGACCGAGCCAGTGATTGTCAGACAGGGCAAACATCGCATTCTGGTGCAGATCCCCGGCTATGAAGATAGCGCCCATGCCAAGCAGTTGATTGGTCGCACCGCCGAGTTGCAGTTTAAACTGGTGGATGAGAAGGGTGACCTGGACAGAGCCCTGGCAGGCAACTTGCCCTCTGGCGATATCATCATGTATGGCCCTGAACAGACACGGGGCGGCAAGAGTTTCCGCCAGCCCTACCTGCTGAAGAAACGCACCCTGCTCTCCGGTGCAGAAATCGCTGATGCGCGCGTATCCATTGATTCCCGTTTCAATGAATATGCTGTGACGCTGAAATTCAACAGCAAGGGCGCTCGCAAATTCGATAAACTGACGGCAGCCCATGTCGGCGAACGTTTCGCCATTATTCTCGAAGGCGTGGTCAATTCAGCACCGGTGATTCGCGAACGCATTGCCGGCGGTTCAGCCCAGATCACCGGCAGTTTCACGCCGGCTGAAGCGCATGATCTGGCCATTATATTGCGCGCCGGCGCACTGCCCGCTCCGGTTAAAGTGGTCGAAGAGCGCTCCATCGGCCCCAGCCTCGGGCAGGATTCGATTGATCAGGGCATGAACTCCATCATCGTCGGTTGTATTCTCGTATTGATCTTTATGGCCGTCTATTATCGTATGTTCGGCATGGTGGCCAATGTGGCGCTGATTTTTAATATGCTACTGATTCTGGCCACCATGAGCATCATCGGCGGCACCCTGACCTTGCCGGGCATTGCCGGTATCGTGCTCACCATCGGTATGGCTGTGGATGCCAATGTACTGATTTTTGAACGCATTCGGGAAGAGTTACAACTGGGCAAAACGCCGCTGGCCGCCATCGACGGAGGCTACGACAAAGCCTTCTCAACCATTGTGGATGCCAATATCACCACCCTGATCGCCGCTATCGTGCTGTTCCAGTTCGGTTCCGGCCCGGTCAAGGGATTCGCTGTCACCCTCTCCGTTGGTATTCTGGCTTCCATGTTCACCGCCATCACTGTCACCCGCGCCATTATTGCCGTTTCCACACAGAGACGCGGCCGTATTGAAAAACTAAGCATTTGAGGAATCTGATATGCAACTGATTCGCCCCGACATCAACATTGATTTTATCGGCAAACGTAAAATCGCCATGGCCATCTCCGCTCTGATGATTCTGATCTCATTGGGCGCGCTGGCCGCCAAAGGCCTGAATTTCGGTATCGACTTTACCGGTGGCACGCTGGTCGAGGTGAAGTTTGACACAGCGCCGAGTATTGCCGATGTACGCAGCGCCTTATCCCCTAAAGGTTATGGCAGTGCGGTTATTCAGGAGTTTGGTTCACCGCAGGAGATCCTGATTCGCGTACAAAACAAGGATGGTGAAAAATCTTCCACCATCAGCAACGCGATTCTGGATGCTTTAGGCGAGAAATTCACTGCCGACGCTGTAGAGATGCGCCGGGTCGAGTTTGTCGGCCCGCAAGTCGGGAAAGAGTTGGCCCGAGCCGGCATTATGTCGGTGCTGATCGCCATGCTGGCGATTCTTGTTTATGTCACCTTCCGTTTTGAATTCCGTTTCGCACTCGGTGCCGATGTCGCCCTGCTGCACGATATCACTATTGTGCTCGGCCTGTTCGCCATCACAGGCAAGGAGTTCAACCTGCCGGTCATCGCCGCACTGCTGACGGTGATCGGTTATTCGCTCAATGACACGATTGTGGTATTCGACCGCATCCGTGAAAATTTTGCCGCCAGCAAGAAGCGTAAACACCCTGAAGGTGAGGTGACAATGGTGAACGGCTCCATCAACCAGACGCTGGCACGCACCCTGATGACATCCCTGACCACCCTGCTGGTGGTGATGGCTCTGTTCTTCCTCGGCGGTGAAGTGATTCACGATTTCGCCTTTGCGCTGATGTCCGGCATCATTGTGGGTACCTATTCATCCATCTATATTGCCAGCCCTGTGATGCTGTCTCTGGCCGGTCGCTTCAAATCCAATGATGATGACATCAAAGCCATGGAAGCCCGGCCCTGATCAGTCGAAAATTTAACCCCAAATGAAAGGTGATATCAGCCCGAAGCTGGCCGCTGGAACGTTACTATTTACCGGCTACGATAACGATTATCTGGAAGTCAACAAGCAGCGCTATAGCGCTGCCATCACCATTCATCAGGGCAATGTGGATGATGCATGGCAACCGCAACGCCTGAGCGAGCTTGGCATTGAACATCTGGCGGTCTTAGCTGAACCTGCGCCTGAAGTGCTGATTCTGGGTACAGGCCGACTCACCAGCTTCCCGACAGCAGATATTCTTGACTACATGGCCGAACGTCATATTGGTTTTGAATGTATGGATTCCCGCTCTGCCGCGCGCACGTTCAATATTCTGGTTGGCGAAGGACGGACGGTTTCGGCTGCCATATTACTACCCGGAGCACGTACATGAGCGCTCGTTTTGAACTGTCCATCGCCACCCACTTCTCCGCCGCCCACAGCCTGCGCGGTTACCCGGGCAACTGCGCCCGCCTGCACGGCCACAACTGGCATGTAAAATTATACGTCGAATGTGAAGCGCTCGATGAACTGGGTTTAGGTATCGACTACAAAATCATGAAAAATAAACTCAAAGTGGCACTTGAGCCGTGGGATCACTACAACCTGAACGATGTGCCGCCATTTGATGTCATCAACCCGTCCAGCGAAAATGTAGCACTGGAACTGTATAAAGAAATGAGCCAACGGCTGGATAATGAGCGTCTGCGCGTCTCCCGCATCGAAATCTCCGAAACCTGTACGGCGACAGTTACCTACTGGCCATGATCTCAACAAACTCATCCAGAGTCTGTCCGCAACGGTGTATTTCAAAATATGAATTTCAAAGTATTGCATGTGTCATTCCTATGATGTAGAATGTTCTACATATAACAAACACAGGAGATTATCATGCAACAGCAAATTCCTATTCGTGATGTCAATCAGCACCTGTCCCGTTATATCGACAGCGTTGAAAACGGCAGCGACATCATCATCACGCGCCGTGGAAAACCTGTGGCTCGTTTAACAGCAATCACAGAGCCCCAGACTTTGAGCAGGAAACAACAAGCAGCCCGACAACGCACGCTGGCGAGAATGGATCAGGGTTACGAACTCGGAGGCGAGGCGTTTGACAGAGATACATCCCATGAGCGTTAAACGCTATTGCCTGGATACCAACATTCTGATCCCTGTTCCCTATCATCAATGCCATACCCACGACGTTGAAGATGGCCATGCATGCAGTTGATGAACATCAATTCTCATTCTGGGATGCCATGATTCTGGAAACGGCTGTTCAGGCCGGCGTGACACACATGTACAGCGAAGACATGCAGCACAAGCAGACATGGAAAAACATGACCATCGAAAACCCGTTTAAATAAACCACAGGCGTCGCCATCGACCGCCTTCTGCTTTCCGCCTTTGATTTACTCTGTTTCAATTGCCATGGTTATCAACACATAATAGGCGCACCCATTTGCCGCCGTGCCTGAATTTCAACTGTTTTTTCACCTGCAATCCCAGCGCCTTTTCGCACTGTTTATCCGGCACTATCACAGTCATGCGCCAGTCGGAAAATTGCTCTTTAAACTGTCTGCCCAGTGCCCTGTAGAGCGATAGAACATTGCCTTTGACCCGATTTCCATAGGGCGGATTGCAGACAATTACGCCCGCTGTTTCACACTGTTTTGGCACCGTCAGGGTGCGTACATCCCGCTGCTCAAAACAGATTATGCCCCCTACTCCGGCAGTAGAGGCATTCTCTTTCGCCTGTGCAAGAATTGCGCTATCGAGTTCACTGGCCACAATGCATGCCTGAATCTCGCCTTGCTGCATGGCCTCGGCTTTGGAGCGCGCCCGCTGCCAGCGTTTCTCTTTGAGTGACGGCCAGGAGGCAAACGGAAAGACATGATCCAGTCCCGGGGCTCGTTTTGTCGCCAGCCATGCAGCCTCAATGGCAAAGGTGCCGGAACCGCACATCGGGCATAAAAGCGGCTCCTCACGCTGCCACTCTGCCCAGCGTAATATCGCCGCTGCAATCGTCTCGCGTAGCGGCGCTTTGCCGGAGTGCAATCGATAGCCGCGTCGATCCAGCCGCTCTCCCGAACTATCCAGACTGATCGTACATCGGTTGTTATCAATCCGAAGTAATATCTGCTGCTCGCCGTCCTCCGCATCAATTGCACCCTTCGTATCAAATCCCAGCCGATCACGAATGGCATCGGCGAGCGCCTGCTCCGCCCGTCCTGAATGCATCAATTTCGAGCCGCTGCAAGAGGCGCGAACCGAAATAGCAGTGTGCGGGTCGATATAGTGTTCCCACGCTGTCTTCCTGCTTTTATTATATAATTCGGGAAATGAGAGCGCCCGGAATGAGGCCAGACGCAGCAGGATGCGGGTGCAAATACGGCTGCGCAGGTTGATGCGAAACAGGCCGTCCATAGTGGTGGTGAATGACACGCCGCCGGCTTCGGTTTTGACATCATGCGCCGCCAGCTCATTCAATTCATCGGCAGCAAGAGCTTCCAGACCCGGCGTGACCACAGCATAACAGACAAGATTTCCCATCGCCGCACCATATATCTTTTTCAGGCGACTGGCACTGCTGCTATTTTCGCTACCGGTCGCCCGCCTTCATGGCTAAGATTCGGCCATGCTTTTTTCGAGCCCTCCAAAACGGCTATTAAACTGCGCCGACGGACGTAACGCGCATGAATTGTTTCATGTTAATTGTCATGTTAAGACGACGCGCCGAATTTTGTGTTGTTGTATCGCCTTGCTGATACCGTTGTCATCCGCTGCGGCAACCCGGAAACCGGATGGCACCCAATATATCAGCCGATCAGCACTGACCAAACAGTTAGCCTCGGAAACCGGCATGTCGCGCAACGCTATAGCCGCCATTCTGAAACAAGCCACATTTCGCCCCGATATTATCCGGCGCATGAACGGACAGTGGGAAGCTCAGCCCTATTCGAAATACCGGCCGCTGTTTGTCAAACCGGAGATGCAGCACAGAGGGCGTGCCTATCTTAAACAGAATCATGCGATATTCATGCGTATTGCAAAAAAATACCAGGTGGATGCCGAAATTATTGCCGCTATTCTCGGCATCGAGACCCGCTTCGGTCAGCGCCGTGGCAAACGGCCGGTGCTGGATTCACTCTATACCCTCTCCACCGGTTTTCCGCGTCGCGCCGATTTTTTCCGCCATCAGTTGGGTGCGATCATCGAAATCAGCCGTCAGGACAAGCTCAACCTGGCCAAGCTCAAAGGTTCCTATGCCGGCGCTTTTGGCGCCATTCAGTTTATCCCCACCTCTTTTCGCCAGTATGCCGTCGATGAAGATGGTAACGGCATTCGCGATGTATTTCATTCGCAAGCCGATATCATTGCCAGTATCGCCAACTATTTTAAGCAACATCACTGGCAATATCATCGCCCTGCTGCCTACTGGTTGCCTGCAAACGCAAAACTGAACCATCTTTGGACAAGACGATTAAAGGGCAAGCTGAAATACTGGGTGAAACTAGCCGAGTTGCGCAAGTCGATGCCGAAAATTTTTAACGCCGTACCGCTGCCATGGCAGGATGATGATCAGGTCAGCATCATCAAAATGAAAACCGGACGCGACAGGAAACTGGCGCTGGTGCACCATAACTTTTATGTCATCATGCGCTACAATCCATCATTTAATTACGCCATGGCGGTCACTGAAATTGCTGCCATGCTGGAGAGAAAAACATTCGCCGTCGATTGAACAACCGGACACTGAACACGCTGACCATGCCACTGCTGTTTGGC
>Ga0256829_1003606_pt1 | contig 10630 bp, 5 predicted proteins | sample 131447metaG_FD_185979 | JGI IMG/M metagenome (GOLD analysis project Ga0256829, IMG submission 185979) | Hydrothermal vent microbial communities from Lau Basin, Pacific Ocean - 131-447 | ecosystem: Environmental > Aquatic > Marine > Hydrothermal vents | place: Pacific Ocean: Lau Basin | collected...
TGCCGGGGCGGAAATCACCCTGGCCTCGCCAAAAGGGGGCCAGCCGCCGCTCGATCCGAAAAGTGACGAACCTGATTTTCAGACCGATGCCACCAGACGTTTCAGCGATGATGCCGAGGCCCGGGACCATCTGGCGCACACGGTGCTGCTGGCCGATGTAACTCCAGGGGATTTTGACGCAGTTTTCTATCCCGGCGGTCACGGCCCGTTATGGGACCTGGCCACAGACCGGCAGTCCATTGCCCTGATTGAGGGTTTTCACCGGTCGCAGAAACCTGTCGGGCTGGTCTGTCATGCCCCGGGAGTATTGAAAGACGTGAAAAATGCCGACGGAACCCCCCTTGTCAAAGGCCGGCAGGTCACCGGCTTTACCAACACGGAAGAGGCCGCTGTCGAGCTGACAGATATTGTCCCCTTTCTGGTTGAGGATATGCTGAGGGACAGGGGCGGTCTTTATGTCAAGGGACCGGATTGGCAGAGCTATATGGCGGCAGAGGAAAATCTGCTGACCGGCCAGAATCCGGCCTCCTCGGAAATCGTCGCCCGGGAAATCGTCAACCGGCTGGGTAAATAGCTTATTTACGTTTCTTCAGGCGGTAATCCAGCCGGGCGCGGGTAATGCCCAGCAGTTTGGCAGCGGTGCTGACATTGCCGTTCGCGGTGCCCATGGCCTTGTCAATCAGCACATCCTCCATCTGATCCAGTGAAAGATCCCGGTCAAAAAAGGCTGATGCCATATCTTCCAGGGGATAGTCTTCGGCATTATTCTCTTCTGCCTGATCATCGGTCTTTTGTTTCAGGCTGCCTTCCTGATCAAGCCGGAAAACCGACGATGTCATTCTTTCTCCGTAAGTGAACAGATCGCACAGGTCAATCGGGTCATTTTCCGACGCCATAATTATGCCGCGTTCGACAACATTTTCCAGCTCACGGATATTGCCCGGCCAGTCATAACTGAGCAGCGCCTCAACCGCCTTGGCGGTAAAACCGGTCACTTCCTTCTTGTGATTGATGATAAAGCGTTTCAGGAAGGTATCCATAAGCAGCGGAATATCATCGCGCCGTTCACGCAGGGGTGGAATCCGGATGGGAAAGACATTCAGACGGAAAAACAGGTCTTCGCGGAATCTGCCCGCCTTGACTTCCTTATGCAGGTCAATATTGGTGGCGGCAACAACCCGCACATTGATGCGTTTTGTCGTGGTGCTGCCGACACGCTCTATTTCCCGCTCCTGAAGAACCCGCAGCAGCTTTCCCTGGGCTGACAGGCTCAGCGTGCCGGCCTCATCAAGAAACAGGGTGCCGTTATGGGCCAGTTCAAACCGGCCTGCGCGCGAGGTTACGGCCCCGGTATAGGCGCCTTTTTCCACCCCGAATAATTCGGCCTCTATCAGATTGTCGGGGATCGCCGCGCAATTAACCGCGACAAAGGGGGCATCAACCCGGTTGCTGATCCGGTGGAGTGTGCGGGCGAACATTTCCTTGCCAACCCCGGTTTCGCCGAGGAACAGGACCGTGGCATTGGTCGGGGCCACCCGGGACAACATATGGCAGGCGGCGCTGAAGCGGGCAGAAACGCCGACCATTTCCGTATAGGGGCTAGGGGCATCTTCCTCCTCTGCCGGTGCGGCATCACTGTCCGGGACATATTCATCCGGTTCTCTCGCCGCCGGAGTCAGGGGATAGGATTTTTTCTGAGTGGTGACGGGTTCCATGTCCTTGACCTTTTTATTGACAAAAGGCTGGGGCTTGAAAAAGACGAGGTCATTTTCCGGATTTTCCCATTCACTGACTGGTTTGCCAATTATCCGGCAGGTTTCATGGCCCAGCCCGCTGCACTGGACCTCCCGGAACATGATGGGCCGCCCCATAAACATACTGCAATATCCGCTGGCATAACCAATCTGCATCCAGCAGACGGGTTCGGAGCCAATGCCGTAATTGTTAATATGGACCTCGCCCTCGGATGAGTCGCGCCAGATAAATTCACCGTAGAATTTCCCCTTGGTGACATCAATTTCCATCTTGACCGGCTCGACGACGACAATGCCTTCCAGGGCATGAAGCTGTGGCCCGGCGAGAAATCGTTCCATCGGGTCCTTGCTGTTCCCCCTGACCTTCATGGCGAGCTGTCCGTCCCGGGTGCCGCAGGTATAGCCCATGCGGGTAAGAAGGCCACGCGCCGTTTTGGTGCCCAATGCTTCGATAAGCTCAATACGCAGTGATCCCATGGAGTAGGAATCTATCAATAGCATCCGCCTGTTATCCAGCCATATCCGTCCGTTATCCGGCGAGAAATGAAGCCGTTCGGCCAGATCGCCGATCTGTGGCAGCAGAACCGATACCTCTGGATTGACGAGTGGCTTGGGATTAATTTGTTCTTTCGGTGTGTCAGTGCCGGTTGATGAAGAGGAATAAGACATGATCAGGCCTTCCGATCTAATAAACAGTCTGTTTCATCATTTTATGAATATTTTGAAGCCCCCACTTTAATAAATTTCATAATATGATGTTTTTCTTGCTTATATATAAAAATACAAAAAGTTTACTTTTGCAAGTATTTTAATAATTATCCATATGGCAGTAAAAACTATATTATTTAACTAGTTGATTATAAATGATTTAATTGGATATATAATATTTATGTAATTAAACAGGTTAAATTTTTGTTAAAGAACCGGCCTATTGGCACCTTCCTTGCAAAGTCAGACCCTGAGGCTTTTAAGTTTATAATTATATGAATTTAGAAAATCAGGGAGACTGTTAAATGCCACTTTACAAGGGCCGGGGAAAAACTGTTAATCAAAAATTCCGGTGGCTTTTTATTGCCATTGCGGCGCTTGGGCTGTTTGTAACCTATCAGGGACAACTTCCGGTCAAGGCCTCTTCGCCTGTTACAGCAGACCGGCGTCTTGTCGCGGATAATCTGTTTGATGTCGATTTCGCCGATACGGAAAATGGTCTGGCAACCGGCTATTACGGCACCATCCTGAAAACAACAGATGGCGGCAATCACTGGGTCAGGATTAATACAGGCAGCCGGGAACTGATCCGGCGGCTGGATATGGTTTCTGTCAATGAGGCCTGGGCAGTTGGTCATCGCGGCAGTATTTTTCATACCGCTGACGGCGGATTGACCTGGCAGGTTCAGATGCAGGAAAAGGGTGTTTTCCTGCGGGATATCTCCTTTGCCTCGGCCCGCGCGGGATGGGCTGTCGGGCAGAATATGACCATCCTGCATACCTCGGACGGCGGCACGACATGGCAAAAGCAGAAGCTCAGCGGCTACAAGGGACGTGACCTGCCGCGACTGGGCGGGGTTACGGCATTGAGCGAAACAACGGCGGTGCTGGTTGGTGAGTTCGGGGTTGTTGGTCTTACCACTGACGGGGGCAAAAACTGGCAGCTGTTGCCTTCCGGTGTCCGGACCACATTAACGGCGGTCAGCCACAGAGGATCAGATGTGGTTGCTGTCGGGCTTGACGGGGTGGCGCTGGATATCTCTCTTGAGGGCACCCCGAAAATTACACGGATTTCCACCGGGGTAAAGCAGCATCTTTTCGGCATTTCATTCAATAAACTGGGGCAGGCTATCATCGTTGGCCGGACGGTGTTGCTGAAACTTGACGGCGATACTATATCCCCTGTTCCGGCGGATGGCAGCGTGGTTTTGCCTTACCGCTGGTATTACGGCGTAAAAATCCTGCCTGATGGCAAGGTGATCGCGGTTGGTGTCCGGGGGGCAATTATCAAAGCAATGTCCATGGCGGGTCCGTTCCGGCTGGTGGCAGGTATCGGCAATCCCGAAACGGTGTCTTACGCCGGCGACTTACGTAAAGAGGTAAAATAAAATGGCCGCACAGAAATTTTCCAACATCATTGTCCGCTACCCGGTCAGGTTCCTGTCTGTCATTCTTATTATTTCCTGTATTCTGGGATATTATGCCTATTCTGGCCTGTCCCTGCGGGTGGTGCTTGAGGAAATGATGCCGGTTGGCCGGACCAATATTCAGTTGATCCAGAAATTCGGTGCCCAGTTTGGCGGCGCCAACAATGTCCTGATTTCGATCGAAAATGAAAAAGGCGATATCTATAACAAGGATTTTCTCGATACCTATATCAAGATTTCCGATGAGGTCTATTTTTATCCAAAGACCATTCGCCATCTGGTGCAATCCCTGTCTTTGCAGAAAACCAAGGCGGTAACCGGCACCGGAGGCCGGATACAGATTGATGCAATTATGGCCCGGGGTGCGCCGAAAACCGCTGCGGAGATGGCGCTTCTGAAGAAGAATATCAATACCCAGTATCGCGGGTTTCTGGTCTCGGATGACGAGCATTCCGCCATTATCATTGCCGATTTCAAGGATAGTGTCGATTATGAGAAAGTCGTTGATCTTATCGACGGGTTCCGGGCGCTGGGCAAGAAGCACGGGATCAAGGTCTATGCCGCCGGTCGGCCTATTCTGCTCGGCACCATCTACAAGGCCCTGAACAGGACCATGCTGATTTTGCTGGCCTCTGTGCTTTTGGTTGGTGTCGTCCTGTTTGCCTATTTCCGCAATTTTATCGGGGTTTTTGTGCCAATGGTCAGTGCGGGCATGGCGACGGTATGGGGTCTCGGGGCCATGGGGCTGGTGAATTATAATCTCGACCCTCTGCTGATATTATTGCCGGCGTTTATTTTCGCCATCGTATTGTCCCATAGTATCCAGTTCATCTCGCGGGTGTTCGAGGAATACGGGGTCTATCACCATATGCGAAAATCGGTACGGCAGGGCCTGGCGAAATTATTATTTCCCAGCATGGCGGCGATTATCACCGATGCTGCCGGGTTCACGGTTCTGGTGCTGGTCGGAATCCCGAGCATTCAGGCGCTTGGACTTATTTGTACGGTGTGGCTGTTGTCCATTCTGCCGTCGCTGGTTTTCTCGGCAGCATTGCTGTGCGTCCTGCCACGGCCCAGAAAATACCGGCTCGGGGTCCATCTGGTGGAAAAGATATGGTCATTGCTTAATCTGGAAAAGCATGACGGCACCCTTGTTCTGGTGACTTTTCTTGCGCTTGGCATCGGTATCGCCGGGGCAACCCGCCTGACAATTGGTGATGCGACAGGCAGCCCCATTCTGTGGCCTGATGATCGTTACAATCAGGATGCGGAAGTTATCAACAAGCAATTTTCCGCCCTTGGGACCGATCTGATGCAGGTCTATATTGAAGGCGGCAAGAATACCATGCTGGACCCGGCGGTTTATCACCGGATTGAGGCCATGGATCGTCATGTTTATGAAACGGTACCAGAGGCAAGACCTGCCCAGAGTCTGGTCGGGATAATCAAGAAAATCAACAGCGTTCTTAATGAAGGCGATCCGAGCTATGAATTGCTGCCCGATACGTCGGAAGAAATTGGCTTTGATATTTATATGTTCCGGTCAAAAGGCGCGCCGGGGGACTTTGCCGCCTATACCAACCCGGAATGGCAGATTGGTAATGTCACCATCCCGGTCAAGAATCATGCAAGTTCAACAGTTGACAAGGTTATTGGCCAGGTTTCCGATTTCATTGATAATTCACCGGCGCTCGATAAAGGCATCAAGTTCCTCTATGCCGGGGGACAGATCGGCATTGCCAAGGCGGTGAATGAAGAAATCAGAACCTCCAATATCAAGGTAACGCTGGCGATTGTTGCGGTGATAGCGGTAAGCGTATTTGCCCTCTACCGTTCTGTAACCGTCAGTCTGGTTCTGATCTTGAGCCTGGCGGTGGCCAATTTTGTAACCTATGCCTTCATGGCCTTCAGGGATATCGGGCTGAGTGTCAATACCCTGCCCCTGACGGCGCTGGGTATCGGCCTCGGGGTGGATTACGGCATTTATATGCTTGACCGTATCCGCGAGGAGAGCGGCCTGCATAGCAGCAATTTCGAGGCAGTGCGGGAAGCGATCAAAACATCGGGGAATGCTATTTTCATGACGGCCATGACAATGATTCTGCCTTTGATGCCATGGTTCATGTTTTCAACATTGCGTTTTCAGGCAGAAATGGGATTGCTGCTCGGTATGGTGCTGTTCCTGAATATGATCGGCGCGCTGGTCTTTGTGCCGGCCATGATTCTCTATTTGAAACCGAAAGCCATTTTCGGGGATCCCAAATCCAAAAATAAAAAAAGTAACCCGGACTCCGAAAGCGGAATACCGGACATGAGTAAAATCGTTCAGCATCAGGGGGCGAGTGCCGAATAAATTGTTAATTAACAAAGCTTAAAGGGAGCTAAAATATGAAACTGACAAAATTCAAAGCAAGCCTGCTCGGGCTGACAGCGCTGGGCGTATGTGCCACGTCCGCGAGCGCCGCCATTGAAGGCGATAACTGGTGGATCGGCGGGCGCCTCAAGCAGGGATATGCCCTGGCCTATGATCTGCCCCATAACGGGCTGACAACGGGACCGGTTAATTTTCTGGCTGAAATAAAAGGCAACTGGACACCGACAGACGAAATTACCATTTCAGCCGATGTCTGGCTGCGGGGGGATTTATTTTCCGATTTCGGCGGCAATGTCCGGCAGGGCGGGATACAGGATTTTACCTCTCCGGGTTTTGCCACCCAGTTTGGCTTTAATATCAACGGGGCCGGGTCCGGATTCCCGGGCGAACCCCAGGGGGCAAATGCCACCCAGAATCATTTTTTATCCAATTTCAACGATGATATGCTCCGGGATTTCTCTATTCGTTACAAGGATCCCGAAGGGCGCTTTTCCGTCAAGATAGGGAAATTCCAGCGCGGATGGGGACAGTCAGACGGTCTGCAACTGCTGGATGTTCTGGATGCCCAGGATATACGGGAGCGTTTTGTGTTGCGCGATGCGGAAGACAGCCGAATTCCCGCATGGACACTGGCAACCACCCTTAATTTCCGCCGGATGGGAATTTCCAAACCCTTCGAGGCGCTCGGGATGAAAAGAACAGCTCTGGAGCTGGTCTTTATGCCAGAGGTTCGCCATGATTCCCTTGTCATCAACAATCCGACCAGCGGGGCCTCGTCCGGCGGTATTTTCGGACTGCCTTTTCCGCGCCTGATTGACAGCAAATCCGGTCTGGGTCTTGCTTTTATCGGGGCCAATCTGACGGACCGCGCGCCGGACAAATTCAGCTTTAGTTCCCCCAATCTGGCGGCCCGTCTGAAATTTAATTTCTTTGGCGGCGAGGCAACCCTGAACTGGCTCTACAGTCATCAGGTCTTGCCGGTTGTTACCCTGCAGGGGTCCAACCTTGTGGTGGGATCAGCCCTGAATGATGAAAGACAGGCGTCAATGGTCATTCCCTTGACCACAGCCCAGACGGTAGGCATTGTTCACGGTCCCGGCGGTTATCTGGATTTCCTCCGCAGTTTGACGACCAATCCGGGGAGTGTGGCTTTTCCACTGCCGCCTTTCTGTACCAGTCCGCTGGTTGGGGCGCCAAATTGTTCGGTCAATGTCAATTTCAATCTTGATTATACCGCCCGCAAAAAACTGGTCGGGGCCAGCTATACCCGCGAATTAACCTTCCTGAAACTGGGACCTAAAAATGTTTCCCCGGTATTGCGTACTGAATTTACCTATGAATTCGGCAAATCTTTCAACCGGTCAAGTATAACCACACCATTTGGCAAGGTGGAAAGCGGGACAGATGCCCTTATCGCAGATTCGTCCAACGCCATCGTCAAACGTGACCAATGGTCGGTAATGGTCGGGGCTGATTACTTCCTGTGGCTGCCGTTCCTAAAGCATCAGCGCGGGTCTATCTTTACCAGTTTTCAGTTTTTTAACATCCATACCAACAATTCGAAGGATCTGTTGTTTCAGGCCCCTTATGCCGCCTATGGTTCCCGGGTGAATCAGAATCAGAAATATGCTACCTTTCTGTGGAATTTTGCCTTGTTCAAGGAAAAATTATTTATCGAGGGTCTGAGTGTCTGGGATATTTCCTACCATGCTTTCACTCACCGTCAGAGAATTGATTTCAACTTTTTCGGCAACGCCTATCGCCCACGGCTGGAATGGATACATATTTCCGGTTCAAGAGAACAGGGTCTGGTCGGGCTTTTTGGAAAAAGTGATATAGTTGAAGCGTCACTGACCATACAATTTTAATAAGAAATTAGGAGAGATTTTATGAAACGGAGTTTTTTAAATACTGTTGCGCTGGCCACAGTGATTTCAACCTTTAGCATGGTAGCCCATGCCGGGGAAAAATGGGTCGATGACTGGAAAGCCTATGCGGCGAAAACCGGCGAGGCAAAACATGCCGAATGGGTCAAGCAGATTTCCGACCCGGCCTCTGTCAAACTGGCCAAGGAATGGGCGGACCTTCGGGGCTATACCGCCTCAAGCCTGATTGCCAAGGCAAATCTGCCCAAGGAACTGAAACCCGGTCTGGTCATCAATAAAGATAATATTGACAGCTTTCCCTGGCTGAAAGATTATCTGCCCCAGGCTGATATAGACCGGATAAAATCAAGCGAATGGTTTAAATGGGGGGAAATTGTCATCGTTCCGACAAATTCCTACTATATGTCGCGCGGTATCCTCGAAGCCACCCGCAAGGCCGTTAAAGCCGGTGATAATGACAAAGTGGGTCCAAAAGGCAATCTGTTGACCAGTGATGGCAAGCAGGCGCTGCTGACCAAGGCCGATGTGGTACCTTTCCTCCACCCCAAGAACGGCCAGGAATTGAACTGGACCCAGGCCTTTCATTCAATTGGCGGCGACAACCTGGCTTTCAAACATTTTGATCTGAAGGTCTGTAACAGTTCGGACAAGGTGGAACGTAAATATTCGGCTGATCTTTTTTGGGCCAAATTCCACAACCGGACCGACTATAAACCGCTCGGCGATATTGCCGGTGAAGAAGATGCGATTGAGGGTGGGTCAGTTTACTTTCTCAAACCGCTTGATATTCGCGGTCTGTCAGCGGTGCGTATTCGTTATGCCGACCCGGACAAGACCGACGATTTCAAGGTCTATATCCCCAGCCTGCGCCGGACCCGTACCCTGGCCGGTTCAGATGCCCAGGACCCGATGGCCGCAGGGCTTGAAATCACCTGGGATGACTGGCGCGGGTACTGGACCAAAATCGACCCGAGAAAATTTGACTATAAAATGGTCGGAGAAGGTTTTGTCCTTGGTCAGCCGGATACCGGACATGTTTATGTCCCGGTCACCTTTAATGACAATGGCTGTGTGGTCAAAAGGATTGAACTGGAACTGCGCCCTGTATGGAAGCTGCAGGTGACGGACAAGACCGGTCAGTATCTCTATTCCAAGCGTCTGCTGTATATTGACAAGGAAAACTACTATCAGCAATATCAGGAAATGTATGACCGGCGCGGTAACCTGTTCCGTATCTGGGACGATGCCCGCGATTTTGACCCCAAGACCGGTCAGGCACAATGGCGCGAAGTCCTCAACTGGAACCCGATCAGCAACCGTATGACCCATATGGATATGGCCTCATCCTGGAAACAGCTGAAAAAAGGCCTGCCGCCATCCCTGTTTAACATCGACGAATTGCGTGATTATCGTTAACATGATTGGCGATATTAACTCTAAAAATGAAAGGATCATTCAATGACATTACTTAACAGATCCGACTGGTATGACATTGCCCGGGATACCAACTGGACCCCGACATATGTTAGCGAAGAAGACCTGTTCCCAATGGAAATGAGCGACAGCTTTGACCTCCCCCGGGAGAAATGGGAAGGTTATGACGAGCCGTATAAAACCTCCTACCGGGAATATGTCAAGGTACAGCGGGAAAAGGATGCCGGAGCCTATTCGGTGAAGGCAGCCCTTGGCCGGATGAAGTTTCTTGAGACCGCCGATCCCGGCTGGAAGTCGATATTAAAGCTCCATTACGGCGGCATTGCCCTGCAGGAATATGCCGCCGGCATGGCAGAGGCCCGTATGGCCCGCTTTGGCCGGGCGCCGGGGATGCGTAATATGGCGACTTTCGGTCTTATGGATGAAACCCGCCATGGTCAGATACAGCTGTATTTCCCCCATGAATATGTCAGCAAGGACCGGCAGTTTGACTGGGCCCACAAAGCCATGCATTCCAATGAATGGGCGGCGATTGCCACCCGTCATGTCTTTGCCGATATTATGAACGACCGGGATGCTACGGCGGTTGCCCTTATGCTGACCTTTGCCTTTGAAACCGCCTTTACCAATATGCAGTTTCTCGGCCTTGCGGCGGATGCGGCAGAGGTCGGGGATGTGACTTTCTCCAATCTGATTTCCAGTGTTCAGACCGACGAGGCCCGTCATGCCCAGATCGGCACCCCGGCCCTTAAAATTCTGATAGAGAATGGTCGCAAGGAAGAAGCCCAGAAACTGATTGATATTGCCTTCTGGCGCAACTGGCGTCTATTCTCAATCGTGACGGGGCCGTCAATGGATTATTACACGCCGCTCGACAAGCGCGAGAAATCCTTCAAGGAATTTATGCTTGAATGGATCGTCGGCCAGTTTGAGCGTAATGTGAAGGATATCGGCCTGGATACGCCGTGGTATTGGGATATTTTTCTTGATGAGCTTAATGATACGCATCATGCCATGCATCTTGGCGTCTGGTACTGGCGGCCTACG
>Ga0256829_1003607_pt1 | contig 10629 bp, 11 predicted proteins | sample 131447metaG_FD_185979 | JGI IMG/M metagenome (GOLD analysis project Ga0256829, IMG submission 185979) | Hydrothermal vent microbial communities from Lau Basin, Pacific Ocean - 131-447 | ecosystem: Environmental > Aquatic > Marine > Hydrothermal vents | place: Pacific Ocean: Lau Basin | collected...
TTTAGAAGGATATAGCCGAGTTTATATCTTTGAAGATGAAAAACTCTCTGCACTTATAAAAGATGAAGACCATTTAGCCATAACAAAAGCAAAATTTTTAGATAACAATACATTACTTTTAGCACTTTTAAGTGATGAGATTATCTCTTACGATATTGCCAAGCATGTACAAAATTATAGAGTCGATTCTTCTGCATCAAAGTTTTCAGATTTTGTTTTAAGTGAAGATAAATCGCAGGTTGTTGTCGCTGATGAGAGTGGAGATTTACAGTTATTACGTACACAAGATGGAAAACATCTCAAAAGTTTTACAGGAGAAAACCTTGATGATGTATTTGGTGTTGATTTTAAAAAAGGTATAATTGCTACTGCTGGAAAAGATAGAAGAGTCGTTATTTATGATACAAGAGGAGCAAATGCTTATTATAAAAAATCATCATTCTTTATCTATAGTGTAGGGCTTTCACCAAGTGGAAATAGAGTTGCTTACTCAAGTGATGTGCATAATAATATTACTCTCTTTAACACACAAACAAAAGAGACACTAGCAGAGTTTGGTGGTAACAAATCACCACTTTCTAAGATACTTTTTTTAGATGAAAATACTTTTTTAGTAGCATCAGCAAAAAAAATAATTAATTTGTATACATTAGACTTCTTTCATCACCAAGATATACCTCAGAGGATTAAAAAGAGGGAAGATAGTGCAAAATAAATTTTTATGCCTAGCCATAGCTAAGGGTAAAACATTTTTTTGTGCTAGGTTTCCTCTTTTTAAGCCTCCCGTAGGGCACTTTATAGAGAGCTTTACTCTTCGTTAGATAACCTTTAGCATAGCTATGGCTATGATAAAGAACATCTGCCTTGATTAAAACTCTCTATAAAGTGCTGAGGCATATCTTGGTGATGAAAGAAGTCTAATACATTAGGAGTCAATATGAAATATAATGAAAGTGAATTTTTTATAGAAACCCAAGTTCCAAGTGATGAGTTGATTATCTCGCGAACTGATTTAAGTGGTGTCATTACTTTTGCCAATGACATTTTTTGTGAAATAAGTGGTTATGATGAAGAAGAAATCATCGGGAAGAATCATAATATTGTGAGACATCCTGATATGCCTCAATCTGTTTTTAAAGATTTGTGGTATGATTTAAAACATAAAGGCAAATGGAGTGGCATTGTAAAAAATATGCGAAAAGATAAAGGGTTTTACTGGGTGAATGCCAATATCTCTTGTGTGTATAAAAAGGGAAGACTTTTAGGATATAAATCTATCAGGTCTCCTATCACTTCTGAAGAAAAGTTAGAACATCAAAAGTTGTATGATAAAATTCGGCAAGAGAATGGCGAACCTATAAGAAAAGTAATTTACGAATAAAATTAAATAAGGAAAAAAAATGAATGTATCAAGCATAGTAGTCCAAACAGTACCAAAATACTTAGATGAGGTTGTTCAAGCACTCAAAGATTGTGAAGTGTGTGATTATCATTTACATGATGAAAAAGGGCGTGTTATTATTACGATTGAGGGTGAAGGTGTTGCCGAAGAGTTAGACAAGTTGCGTGTAGTAGAAGCGATACCACATGTAATAGCTGCTGATATGCAGATGGCTTATAGTGCAGATGAACTCGACGAACATATGGAAGTGATTAGTGGAGCAAATGTTGTCCCTAAGATGCTCAATGAAGATATGGATGTAAAAGACATCGTTTATAATGGTGACTTAAAGAAAAAAGACTTATATGGCTTTGCAAAACAATTTGATGCTACAAAAGATAAATAATGGCAGTAGTATTTGAAGCAACCATTAAAATGGATGATACGGATGAATGGTATATAGAGCTAAAAGATACTGTAGATGGACGACTTGAATCGTGTCTCAATGTAGAAGAACTTGAGAAAAAAATCGAAGAGTTTGGTCAAGATTATGGTGGTCATGTAGATGAAGTAAAATGGCTCAAAGATGATGATGTCCTTCCTCCTGTTATGGATGCCATTCGACTTGAAATGTCTAAACAAAGAGAAAAAATCGAAGCACAAACAGGTGAAAAAATCGAAGAAACTGCAAAAAATATAAAAAAGTAAGCTTTTACTTTTTTATATCCTTCCCAAATATTTAAATTTAATAATTAATTAATATTTTTGATATAAGTCAAATAAATAAATAAAAATTATAGATACAATACTCCTAATATTATAATTAATAATATCTTTGATTGTAATAAAAGGAGGGTGTGTTAATGGGGCTGGAAGTTAAGAAAAAAACCATTAAGGTTATACTGACGAGTGTTGCAGGATTAATTGTCGTAGGTATGCTTATGGGAACAGTACTTTCATATACAGCAGCAGTTGTAATTCAAAAGACAGCGGATGATAATTTTTGTGCAACTTGTCATACAATGCAACCTATGATTGATTCGTATCATGATGATGTTCATGGTGGCAATAATAGTTATGGGTTTAAGGCTAAATGTTTAGATTGCCATCTCCCGCATAACTCTTTAGCAGGCTATATTTTGGCAAAAGCACAAACTGGTACGCATGATGTATGGGCAGAGTTAACATACGATAAATCAAAAATAGATTGGCATGAAAAACGTCCTGAAAGAAGTAGATTTACGTATGATAGTGGTTGTATACATTGTCATGAAGATTTAGAAGATAAAACTATGGGAAATACAAAAGCTTTTGTCGCACATAAAGCATATTTTCTCAAAAGTACCACAAAAACTTGTGTAGATTGTCATAAACATGTAGGGCACCATTTATTGGGCAAACATTTAAACACTGTAAAAGTGGAAGAATAAGGAAAGAAAAATGTTAAAAAAAGCATTCGTAACTTTTGGTATATTATCTATGGCATTGTATGCTAGTAGTAATACAAAAATTTTAAAAGTTGATAGAGGACTGAGTGTAGAAGGTGCACAATGTGTTGCTTGTCACTCTAAGGAAACACCTGGACATGTCAATGATTGGAAAGAGAGTCGTCATGGACATGTAGGCGTTTCCTGTATAGATTGTCATAGTGTTGATGAAGAGTCTCCAATGGCTGCACAAAATTGTCCAGGAGTTCAAGGAACAGGTACTTTTGTTACACCGTTAGTTTCTTCAGCAAAATGTTCACAATGTCACCCTGCAGAAGCAGAACAATTTAAACATAGTGGGCATTATAGAGCTCGTTTTCAAATTGAGGGTAAACAAGGTATGAAAGACCTTATGCGTAAAATAGAAGGACGAAATCATCCTACATTGAAAAATGCTGTGGATATTGTTGGATGTGGGCAGTGTCATGGTACAGAAATTAAACTTGATGCAAACAAAAGACCAACATCAGACACTTGGCCAACATTTGGTATAGCAAGTTTGTATCCTGATGGTAGTGTCGGTTCATGTACAGCATGTCACTCAAAACATAAATTTTCTATAGTAGAGTCTCGAAAACCTGAAGCATGTACATCATGTCACCTCGGTCCTGATCATCCAGATAAAGAAGTGTATATGAGTTCTCGTCATGGACAAATTTATAAAACAGAAGGAAATACTTGGAAATGGGATAGTGCAGGTGGCGCATGGGAACCAGGTGATTATAGAGCACCAACTTGTGCAACTTGTCATATGAGTGGTATCGGTGATTTACCAGTGACACATAATGTAAGTAGTCGACTTCACTGGAATCTTTGGGCACCAATCTCAACTTTAAGAGGTTCTAACGATCCTTTGAGTAAAAGTTTTGGTAATGCGAAAAAAGGTCGTGCAGCTATGAAACAAGTGTGTGAAAATTGTCACTCCTCTATTCATACAGACAACTTCTTTAAATCAGGAGATAAAGCGGTAAAACTTTACAATACCTATGGAAAAGATGCTAAAAAAATGTTTGATGAACTCAAAGCAAAAGGGCTTATCAAAAAAGATAAATGGGCAGATGAAGCATTTAAAACTTGGTTCCACTTATGGCATCATGAAGGTCGTCGTATGAGACACGGAGCACTTATGGGAGCACCAGATTATGCACACTGGCATGGTTCATTTGAGGTAATGCAAGATCTTAAAGTACTAAAAATCATCTATGATAAAAGAATGAAATCTGGAAAAATAGAAGATTAAAAATTTAACATATCGCAGAGAATCCCCTCTCTGTGATACTTTTACAAAGGGTAAATCAATGAAAAAAAAATCAGCTATCGTTTTTTTTGTCACATTGTTGGCAAGTTGTCTCTCTGCGAATGTGTTAATAGCCACAGTGAATGGAAATAAAATTACTACTAGTGTTGCAGGTAGTAAGTTCTTAACATTAAGAAAAGAATTAAAAGAAATTAATAGAGATAGACTTATAGAAAAAGAGTTGGCAATAGAATTTTCACTTCAATCTGATATTGTAAAAAGTGAAAAATTTAAGAAGAATTTTGCCCATGTATTAAAAATGTCTCAACAAGGGTTAAGCTCCGATAAAAAAACATTAAAAAATGCACTAAAAAAAGAACCTTCTCTTGACTCTGAGCAACTAAGAAGTAAAAAAGGTCTTTTAGCATTTGATTTATTGTTGGATAAAAAAGCAAAAGAGATGCAGCCAAGCGAAGAAGAACTAAAACGCTATTATAAAAATAATTTTGTTAAGTACAACACACCAGAGTTATATGAAATCTCAACTATTGTCGTAAAAGATGAAAAAACTGCGAATAAAGTATTGGCAAAATTAAAAGGTGTCTATCCAAAAGCAAAAGCATTTCACGATATGGCAATCAAATACTCTCTTGCTTCTAATGCTCAAGAGGGAGGTTATTTGGGTCGTTTTGACATAGGTATGATGAATAAAACACTTGCTAATATCGTTAAAAAACTGAAGATGGGAGACTATACACAACAAGCAGTCCAAACAGAATTTGGATATGAGATTGTTTATCTTATAGGAAAAACTCAAAAGAAAAACAGAAGTTTTGAAGAAGCAAAAGCAGATGTCAAGAGTAATTATATTCAAGATAAAGTACTTGAATGGGCATATGCAAAAGTGGCACTCTTGAAAAAAGATGCGAATATTACGATAAATAAATTGTAATATTCGCTATAATATTGCATGGATTATCAAGCAATATTAAATGAGATTAAAACAGAAGTAAGTCCTCTTTTAAAAGAGGGAAAAGTAGCGGATTATATCCCAGCATTAGCAGTTGTAGACCCTGAACAGTTTGCAATGAGTGTGACACTCTTTGATGGCAAAGAGTATAGTGTTGGATGTAGTAATACCCTTTTTTCTATACAAAGTATCTCTAAGGTATTTAGTTTTACTTTGGCGCTGAAATTGTATAGAAAAGAGTTATACAAACGCATCGGTCGTGAGCCTTCAGGAAATCCATTTAACTCTCTTGTTCAGTTAGAATACGAAAATGGAAAACCAAGAAATCCTTTTATAAACGCAGGTGCTATCAATGTAACTGATGCCCTTATCTCTTTTTATGAAAATGAAACAGTAGCCTACAAAGAGGTGTTAGAGTTTATACAATCTATCTCCGATGATACCTCAATAGATTCCAATAGTGAAGTAGCATCTTCTGAAATGGAACATGGCTATCGAAATTTAGCACTAGCAAATTTAATGAAAAGTTTCAATAATCTTGATAACAATACCAAAGATGTTGTGCAAACTTATTTTAAACATTGTGCCATAGAGATGAATACAAAGATGCTCTCCCGCTCTATGCTCTATCTCGCAAATGATGGAACTGACCCCATTACGAAAGCAGGATACATTAGCCCCTCCCAATCAAAACGTATAAACGCAGTGATGCTCACATGTGGACATTATGATGCTTCAGGTGACTTTGCTTATAGAGTAGGGCTTCCAGGAAAAAGTGGTGTAGGTGGAGGCATAGTTGCTGTCGTACCAAATGTTATGGGTATCTGCGTTTGGTCTCCTAGACTCAATGAGCAGGGAAACTCATTGGTAGGCACAAAAGCATTAGAACTTTTTACAACGAAGACAGGGTTATCTATATTTTAAAGTGCTATAAGCGCTGTAAGTTCAGAAAAAACAAGAGCTCTTTTCTCTTCGGTTTCTAACATTTTCAAGGTAAGTGCAGCTATATTTGTATTGACATCAGTTACGAGTTTTTCTAAAGGAACTAATTTTTCTCTTTGGTTTTTATTTGTAAATCTACTATATTCAGCATAAGGTTCTTGTTTTGAGAGGAGATAATATAATTTTCTTCCAAGTTCAAAAATCTCAAACTCTTCATTTTTTCCTGTTTTTAAAACCCTGTTTATATCTAAGTTTATGTGTATATCTTTACTTCTGAGATACGCTTGCAGTTGCATATAAAAACCTATATATGCAGGGGAGTAGCTTATGAGTACTCTATCGTGAAATTGTTCAAAAGACTCTTTTTTGTTTTTAAGTTTTTTATATTCAAGTGCAAGTGTTTCAACATAATAGTGTGCAAAACGCAGGGGTGCTGATTTGATAACAGTATATCCATTATGCCCATCACTCACTACTTTTCCAGCAAGGCTAATGTGTACCCCATCTTCTGTTTTTCCATCAACCTTTGCCTTACAACCCTCAAACCCAATGTCGGCTATTTCATGAGTACCACACCCTTTAACGCAGGCTGACCAGTACATTCTAATTTTTCCAGACTCTAATGGTACTACTTTACTAAGGTATTCCGACATTGCAATAGCATCGCGTTTGTTTTCAATAACACCAAAGCTACAATGCTCCGTTCCCGCACAAGCGATAAGGTTGTTAAAGTAAGGTGTATTGACACTTTTAAATCGAGTAAAGAGAGTCTCTTCTAAAAGTTTTTGTGGCTCATTGACACCGAGAATATAAAGGTTCTGTTCCACACTAAAACGCAGCTCTGCATTGCCATACTCTTGACTCAGTCTTGCAACTTCCATCATGTCCGTTCCTGAAAAAATCCCAGAAGGCACGACAATTTGCACTCCAAAAGTACCATCTCTTAACTGGATTTTTCCACTCTGTGTATCATAGGCATTAAGACTCGTTAATGTTTCCCCTGATGGTTGAAAATCTACTTGTGCCTGCTCTCTCATAGCGGTTGTAATTGTTTCCATTCCAGCGGCTTCTATGAGAAAATGCAATCTATTTTTATTTCTGTTATCTCGAAAGCCATACTCTTTAAAAATATGAATTAAGGCATCGTAAGCACGAAGCACTTCATCTTCATTTTTTAAAAACATATCTGCATCTTTTGCGATGCGACCAACACGACCACCAAGAAAAAGGTTATAGCCATAGACACCCTCTTTTTGTGCAAGTACAAAACAGCAGTCATGCCCAAAAATATTACATCTGTTTACTGTTGAACCTGTGATGGCAGTGTTAAATTTACGAGGAAGTGTTGAAATCCACTCTGGGTCAAAAAGAAACTTGTTTTGAATTTTTTTTAAGAGTCCAAAAGAGGGGAGTATGTTGTCAAATCCATCCGCATCAAAGGGGTCTGTCACAATATTTCTAAAGTTATCTACCCCTGTTTGATAGGAGTTTAAATCCACACTCTCAAGGCGTTTTAAAATGGCAGGAATATCTTCAATGTTTAAGTAGCGAAACTCGATTTGCGCACGGGTTGTGATGTCTATATAGTCTTGCCCATACTCTTTGGCAATTTCACCAAGAGTTTGTGCCTGTGTTGCAGTGAGATGTCCACCTGCGACACGTACTCGCATCATAAACTGTTTTGGTGTGAGTGAATCTTTGTCGTAAATTCCAAAACATTTTAAGAAGTATTTTTTATCTTCATCAGGAATGCTATCGTAGCCCTCTTTGGCATAATTCTCTATTTGAGTAAATGCATCCATCGGATTTTTAAGATTTTTTACTTTCTCTATTTTGTTCTGTTTCTTGTTTCTTGCTTCAAATACTTCTTCTAATTTTTGCATACTGTTTTAGGCTCCAAATTTTGGTAATTTATCATGTAGTTGTACGACATCGCCGATGACGATAAGGGCAGGTCGTTGTGCATCTTTACACAAAGTGTCTAACTCTTCAAGTGTGCCTATGAGAACAGTTTGGTTCTTTCTTGAGGCATTGGAAATAACTGCAACATCTTTTTGCATATCCACCCCTATGTTATTGGCACATTTTTTTATCTCTCTTGCACGGGAGATTCCCATGAGGATAACAATGGTATGGTTGTCATACTTGAGCATTGGTATCCACTCTAAATTGACGCGGTTACCTGCAAGGTGTGCGGAGACGATGGACATATTTGTCGCATAGCCTCGTGCTGTTGGGGCTATGCCTGCAAGTAAAGGGGCTGCAAGGGCAGAAGAGATTCCCGGAATTACTTCGATGCTAATCCCTGCTTCAACCATAGAGAGAGCTTCTTCACTTCCTCGACCAAAAATGTAAGGGTCGCCACTTTTAAGACGAGCGATTGTGAAGCCTTTGTTTGCATACTCTTTGAGCTGTGCGTTTATCTCTTCTTGTTTGATGGAGTGAAACCCTTTTTGTTTGCCTACAAAAATTTGTTCTGTACTTGAGGGAATAATATCTTTAATCTCTTGTGCAATGAGATGATCAACAAAGACAACATCTACATTTTGAATGATTTTATAAGCCTTCATGGTAAGTAAATCCACATCCCCTGTGCCACATCCAACTAAATAGACTTTACTTCTCTTTTGCATTGCATTCACTCCTTGGTATATAGGTGCAATTATAGTAGGTTTTTCAAGTGTGAAGCAAGTTTTTTGCTTATAAATTAATCAAAAATGCCGATTTAATTTTTGTAATCTAAGATAGGAAGGGGATATTATGAAAATAGCAGACTCAAATGTTTCATTGGCATCTTCACATCAGAAGCAGTATGAAGTTCAAGAAGAGGAGCGTTTACAAGAGTGGAATAGACCAGAAGATGCTCCTGCACGTTTACGTAACAGAGATAGATTACAAAAGACAGAGGGCTTAAACTCTCTTCATCTTGATGAAACTTCAAACTTAGATCCAAAGTTACAAGCCATTGTCCGAGCCTTAGAAGCCTTGCTAGGCAAAAAGATAAATATCAGTATGCCAAAAGAAAACGCAGAGTCTGCACCTGCTTTACAAGGGTGGGGTGTGGACTACTCTTACTCCAAAACAGAGACAAAAAAAGAGGAACTCAATTTTTCAGCATCGGGAAATGTAACATTAGAGGGTGGAAAAAAGATTGATTTTAAACTGGCACTTGCACTTAAAAGCGAAAAAACAAAAGAAGAGTCTATAAGCTTTAAAGCGGGAGATGCTTTGGTAGACCCTCTTGTAATTAACTTTGGTGGAACAAGTGTTGGGTTTAGTGAGATTACCCATAAACTTGATTTAAATTTAGATGGAAAACGCGATGAGTTTCAGTTTGTCAATGAACAGAGTGGGTTTTTAGCTCTTGATAAAAATGGCGATAAAAAAATCAATGATGGAAGTGAACTCTTTGGTCCAAATTCAGGCAATGGATTTCAAGATTTAAAAGCGTATGATCAAGATGGCAACAACTGGATAGATGAAAATGATGCTGTGTTTGATAAACTCCTTATATGGACAAAAGATGCTTCAGGAAAAGAGCAGTTTTTTAGTCTCAAAGATAAAGGAATAGGGGCTTTGTACTTAGAAAATGTCTCTACAAAATTTGATTTTGAAAACAGTAATGATACACTTCAAGGGGTGATGGACTCTAGTTCAATCTTTTTAAAAGAGAATGGAAATGTAGGAACTATTCAAGAACTCGATTTGAAAAATTAGTCATAAACGACAGCAGTTCCAGCAAGTAAATCATGGAGACTGCATTTATCTTTTCTAAATGCAACTAAAATAAAGCCCAATCCAAGTAAAAAAGTAGAAGGGATATAGCCTAAAGAGCGGGTAATAGCTTGTTTGTTGCTAATATCTTTCAAGCTTTTTGCATCAACGATTTTAATATGCACAAATCTTTTCCCCGGTGTTGCCCCTCGCCATCTTTTCCAAAACAAAAGTGTTGTGAGTAAGAGTGAAAATTCAAAGAGAAGTTCCCATTTGAGTGAGGTTTGTGGTTGTGTGTCAAGTGCATGTGTGTTGCCACTCATTGCCATTTGTATGTTGTGCTGGTACTGTGCAAAATCAAACCAGTTGCCATCGCTTAAAAAATAAATGAGAATGCCAACGGGAAGTGCGAGAAAGAGTGTGTCTAAAAAAGAAGCAACAAAGCGAATCCAAAATCCTGCATAGTGTACTTCTTTCATAGTTATCCTTGAAAAAATCTGTCTCTTAAAAAGAGACAAGCTTTAGTGCCATAGCGGTTAGCGTAATAAAGATGGGCTTTTGCTCATCTTTATTTTATACATGGTAGTTGGGAGCTTCTTGTGTGATGATAACATCATGCACATGGCTCTCTTTGAGTCCTGCTGCTGTGATTTGTACAAATTCTGCTTTGTCCCAAAACATTTCTATGCTTTCACTGCCACAATACCCCATAGAAGAACGCAGACCTCCCATCATTTGATGTACGATTCCTGCTATAGAACCACGAAATGGAACACGACCTTCAATCCCTTCTGGGACAAGTTTGTCAGCTGCTGTTCCTTCTTGGAAGTATCTATCTGTTGAACCTTTTTGCATTGCCCCTATACTTCCCATACCGCGGTATGATTTGTATTGACGA
>Ga0256829_1003608_pt1 | contig 10626 bp, 12 predicted proteins | sample 131447metaG_FD_185979 | JGI IMG/M metagenome (GOLD analysis project Ga0256829, IMG submission 185979) | Hydrothermal vent microbial communities from Lau Basin, Pacific Ocean - 131-447 | ecosystem: Environmental > Aquatic > Marine > Hydrothermal vents | place: Pacific Ocean: Lau Basin | collected...
ATTCAACCCCCTCCCCATAGGGAGATTTCCCCATCCAATTGGATGGGGAAATCTCCCTATGGGGAGGGGGTTGAATGTATTCCCTTGGGTAACTACACAATGTACTACACAATGTACTACACAATGTACTACACAATGTACTACACAATGTACTACACAATGTACTACACAATGTACTACACAATGTACTACACAATGTACTACACAAATCGTTACAACCCTGTTACAACTTTGTTACAACCTTTACTAAAGTTACAACCCTGTTACAATGGTTGTACAACCCTGTTACAACCCTTAAAAATAGCCTTAAAAGCCCTAAATATCGGGCTTTATAAGAGATTTGTTACAACTGTTACAACCCTAACTTAAAAAGAAATGATTTTAGTAAAAAAATCAGGAGTATGGAAAAAGGGTTGTAACTCTGTAACAAAAACAGCACAACCCCTTTAAAACCCCCGAAAATACTACGCTCCAGCGGTTACAACCCTAAATAAATCAGGTTGTAACCGGGTTGTAACAGGGTTGAGGGTTGTAACTAGTATAAATAAAATATTAATTAAATATTAAATTTTAAACTTTTTTTAAAAATGATAGATTATAATTAATCATTAATGAGTATAATATGTTATAATTGAATAATTAATAAAAAAGGAGATAAAAAAAATGAGAAATAATTTAACAGTTACAAGTTTTTTTAAAAAATATAGAGAACAGATTCCTTATTCTTTGTCAATTTTTAGAAGAGCAATTATAAATAATTTAGATAAATTACAATTAAATGGTGTTGTTTTGGTTTTAGAAAGTAAAAGCAGAAATACTTATAAAATTTTGGATGTTGACAAGTTGTTAGAACTTTTAAAAAAAGGAGAATTAAAATGAAAATAAATGGTAGAGATATTTATTTTGATGTTGATATACAAACTTATGTTGAAATTAGAGAATATGTTAAATTCGACACATACGAAAAAAGAAATAAAGAATTTTTAGAGGTTAAAACGGTGTCTAAAGAGCATATAAAGCGTCAATTGGCGGAACAGCTGATTAGAGATATAGGTGATGAATTAAAGGCTATGAAAGCATATTCTGAACAATTGAAGAGTTTATTTTTAACTGCAATAGAAAGCGCTAAACTTGTTTTTGAACCTTATCGTCCTAAAGTATGGTATGAAGGCGGGTATCTGTGTGTAAATCTATTCAGACCAAGTTCATTATGGCAATTTGGTATTGAAAATCGAAAAATTGCGGAAAAAGAAAAAAGATTATATAAGAATGGTGATATTTCATTTTTATCTAAATATCAACACATTCAAGCGCTTTTGAATAATCTCTTAAAAAATGATTATGTTAGATTAAATTATTTTATCAATTGGCTTAGTGCGGCATTAGTGACCTTGCAAAAAAACGGAACTGCAATTGTTTTTAAAGGCGTGCAGGGGACTGGGAAAGGTGTGTTATACGAGCAAATTATTCAACCTATTATCGGCGAAAAATATACATATACCTTCTCAAATCACGATTTAAAGAGCAATTTTAATAAAAATTTACAAAACAAATTGTTTGTGGTCGGAAATGAGATAAAAGGTGATTTTAGGGAAGGCAATAACATCTATGAAACACTTAAAATTTGGGTAACTGATAAAGATTTAAGAATTGAAATAAAAGGTAAAGACGCTTTTCAAGTTACAAATTATTTTAACTTGCTTTTGTTTAGCAATAACGAGACCCCGCTGCAGATTCAAGCATCCGATAGGCGATATACTGTGTTTGAAACGAATAATAAAAAATTAATTGATATTGCCGTTAATGATTTTGGCTATAAAAGTTCAAAAAAATTTATTGAAGGAATAAGAAAAGAATTATTTGATTTTGTTAGAGATTTATTTAAATATGATTTTGATATTTTAAAAGCAAGAGTGCCGCTTCTGACGCCAGAAAAAATAAAAATTTACATAGCAAGCGTTAAAAAAAGTGAGATTTTCGCTGATGCAGTTAGAAATAATGATATTGAGTTTTTTGAGAATACAGTCGCCGAGTATGTTGAATTGATGAATTTTGATGCTTTTTACAAAATTTGTAAAGTGTCAAAGTTAGAAAATAAGGTAATTAAAGTTGAAGAAATAGATGATAACGGTTATCCAATTCAAAAAGTTGATAAAGAATCAACATATAGAATTTTTTTAAATAATTTTTTGAAACAATTAAAAATTGGAATTATTGAAAATAGTTTATTAACTTTTATGTTCTTAGTTGCAACCGGCGAAAATCCGGATAGCACTCAAAAAATTGGAACAGCGTTAACATCTTTTTTTGGAAAATCTAAGCCGTCTAGAGTGAAAGGAAAATTAGTAAGATGTCGTTTTATAGAAAAATTTACTGATTTTCCTTTTTAATTTTTCTTTTTTTTACAATATAATTATAACACAAATCTTTTTTATTATGTATTATTTTACATAATATATTAATAAATAATATCTTTTGGATCAAAAATTTCAAATCCCTCTGGCGCCAGGCCTTTTGTTAAGTTTTTTACAAAAAAGAAATTTAACTCTGAATAATCATTATCGAATAGATATTTATAAAATTTTGCTTTTGCATATTCATTAATCGTTATATTATATGTTCTATATCCGCCTGAATTTTTTAATTCATTACAATTTCTACCAATATAAAATCCGCTCAATTTAGCTCTATTTGTGATTTTAATATCTTTTTCATTTAAAATACCTTTTGTAATTAAAAATTTTTTGATTAAGTTATTAATACTAATTCCATTTTTTACTGTAAAATTTTCTAATTTACAGGCGAGATAGGTACTTAAACGGATCGTAATTTTTGTCTTTTTATCTTTACTAAATAGATTTAAATTTTTATTAATATATTTTGGAAATTCTTGCATTAATGATGTTTTTTTTCTTAATTTTTTTAAAAAATCAATATTTTCATTCATATGATTCCGTTTTCTTTTAAAAGGTTTTTTACTAAACTTGAAAAATTGGTATTATTTTCTTCTAAATAAGTATTTAATTTATTTATTTCATTTTCATTAACTCTAATACTTAGTATATAACTTTTTCTTTTATTTGATTTTGATTTGTTCGAAACTAAAATTTTACCTTTTTTTACTTCTTTTTCTTTTTCTTTTTTATCTAAATTGGCGTGAGTTACTTCGAGCGGTTTAGATGGTTTTATCTCTCTTTTAATATTCAAATTAATCTTTTTCATTAATAATTCCTTTTATTTCATCAGCAAGATTTTCAAAATTTTCGTTTACCTTTTTATATGCGGCTTTATTTTGATTATAAAGCTCACTAAGTGATAATTTGTTATTTATTGCAGTAGTAACAGCATTACTTTTTTTAATTGCTACACTGTAAAAATTATCAGCAACAATTTCGCTTAAACTTAAAATCTCTTGTAGCATTTCAACAGCAGTATTAAGTTCTTTATCATTTTCATACTGGTTTATCAAAAACATCACTTCTTTTTTATTGCTTTTACTTTTATTTAAAAGTGTTGCTGCGGTGTCTATTGTAGTTTTAATCGAGCGATAATCAGTTCTTGTAACAAAAACAAATAAATCAATATCTAATTCATAAAGCCTTTTGTCGTCAAATCCACCTGAATCAATTATTCCATATTTGTATTTTTTCTCTAAATTTTTTAAAATTTCTTCTAAATCTTCATTTATATCTACATTTATTGTATTAGTTGAGTTAAAATCATTATTATCTTGATAAATATCTAAATTTAGTATAATTGTATTGCCAAGTTTTTCGCCAAAAAAATTGGAAACAGTACTTTTCCCAACTCCTCCTTTATAACTAGCCACTAAAATAGTTTTCATTTTTTTCCTTTCGAGCTTTAAAAATTTTGAGTATATTTGTATTGCCATTTTAGCCTACAACAGATTTTTTTAAATAAAATATCATTAATTTGATTTTATCAAAATTAAAATATACAGTTATTACTAAAATAATTGAAATTGTAATTACTACATAATCTAATAATTCAAACTTTTCTTTTAATTTATTAAAAAATTCTTTTATTTTGCTTTCTTTTTTAGTACTCAATTTTTCTTTAATTTTACTTACTAAAAAATCAAGATCCTTATCATCAAAAAAATTTGTATTTGCTACTGCTACTGCAGAACTTGGCTGTTTTTCAATTTCATTAATAAGTTTTTTAACAATATTTAAAGTATTTAAGCTTTCTTTCTTTATTTCTTCTTTTAAGCTTAAAATTTCTTCTTTTTGAAAAGCTGAAACTTTTGCAAATTGATTTAATGTAACACTTATTTTTGCTAAATTTTCATCATTTTTTTTTGATTTTGCAACTAGTTCAATTACTTTATCTTTTATATCAACTTGTTTTTTTTCAAGCTTCATAATTAATTCCTTCATTTGCAGTAAAATTTCGTAAAAAGTCGTTAAAATCTTTTTCAATTATTTTATTTAATAACACTTCATTTTCATATTCTTTATTTATTTCAATGTTATTTTCTTTTTGTACAGCGTAAATTTTAAAACGCTCATCAATTTTATCGTTAAAATCTTTTAAAAGATTAATATTTTTTGTTAAATTGGAAGAATTAATATCATTTAATATTGTTTTTAAATTAGTTTGCAAAAGTGTATAAAAAATTAAAAAATTAGGTATTTTTTGTTTTTGATAAAATATTTTATCAAAAATATTTTGGATTTTTTCTTTTTCAACTTCTATTTTTGCAAGTTCTTTTTCTTTTTCTTTTATTTTATTGTTGACTAAATTTTTTAAGTTATTTAAATTCATTTCAAAATCCCAATTTTTTATAATTTTATAAAAAAAAAAAAAAAATATCAAAATTTTTTTTGAAAAAATTAAATAATTTTTGCAATTTGTTTTAAATCAATAGTTTTTGCTAAATCAATTGCCTCATCATCTTTTTGATAAAATCTTTTTTCACCTTTATATTCTGTTAGGAAGTTATAAGCATACCCATTTTTTACAATAAAGCCTTCTCCGCCCGATAAATTTTCTAACATTCCTTCTTGAAAAAACTCTTTTTCTTCAAAATTAACGCCCATTTGACTACTGTCTTTTTTAATATTTTTATTTAGTTTTTCTTCTTTTATAGCAACAACTTTTTTTTGTACTTTTTTGTTAAAAAATTCTCTAATAGCGGTAGATTGAGTTTTCAATAGAATTGTAGTATTTATATTAGCGTTAATTTGTTCAAGCTCTTTTTTTTCTTTATCAAGTCCTCCTAAATCTGATTGATAAGCCAGGATTACACCTATTCCAAGACCTCTAACTACTGATAAAATATTACCAATACCAATTTTTCCCTCATTCCTAGCAGCCCAGGAGTTGATCTCATCTAATATCAATAAATAAGTTAAGTAAAAAGCTTCTTGCTTTCCTCTTTTTTTAATTAGTGTCTCAATTAGAGAAATAAAAAATTCACTAATATCTTGAGCGCTCTCTTCATCTTGTCCGGGCAAATTGAAAACAATTATTTTGTTAGTTTTAATAGCGTCAATTAAATCAATATCACTCTCTTTATTTTTTAATACAAGCGAAAATTTAGAATAAAAACTCAAAATCTTATTAAATTGAGAAATACTAACATCAAGTTTGTAAAAAGGAGATTGTTTATTTCCTGCTTTTTCTTCTATTTTATCGATTATTAAAGCATTTTTTTTTGTTTGAATTTCATTAATTATATTATCTACATCGTCCTTTACTTGCTGTTTTAATACTGCAATTAAATCTTTATCAATTCTATACTTTTCATCAAAAAGATACTTATATTTAATCCCTTTAATTTTTAAAGATTCAATAATTTCTTCTTTACTCTCTTCATAAAGACTTTTGAAAATTGCAAGTAGTTTAAAAATAGCTCTTTTATCCGTAATCATTTCTCTTAAAAAATAGTAATTTAAACTCTCTTTAAATTCTTTAATAGCTTTAAATTTATTATCGTTATTTAAAATTAAATCAATTTTTTCAATATCAAAAGTCAATCCAAGTTCATTTAACTTATATAAAAATTTAATCAATTCTTGCAATAAACTTTTAGCACTTTGTCCCCAGCTATCTTTATCGTTTATTTTTGCTATTTTAATAAAAGTACCAAGCACTGCTTCTTCATCTCCAAGCTCAAAAAGGTTAATTGAATTGGTAATTACATCTTTATTATATTTCTTCTTTTGCAGTTTCAAATCTTCAGGAGTTGCAGTCCAGTCAATTATGAATAAGTCCTGTTCTCTATTATATTTTGCCATTGCATAATGAATTTGTTGTAGCATTTTATTATCAGCTTTACCAAATACAACAAAAGCACCACCACCCCTTGCGATTTGCTGTTCAATTATAGCTTTTAGCCAAACTGTTTTACCGCTACCAGTAGTACCAACTACTTGGATATGCTGTCTTAAATCATCTTCACTTAAATATACTTCTTCCTCAATATTATTTTTTTTACCAGTTCTTTTGATATCGTGATAATGTTTTTTAACTATATACCCAAGTTTTATTGCTTTTTTTTTACTTTTATCAAGCCCTAAATTCTTTAAAATTTTTTTCTTAGCTTCTTTTGCTTTATTTTTCAAAACTATTTTTTTAGCTAAAAAATACAGTCCAAAATTCGCACTTAAAAGTATTTTGACCAGATCGCTTGTATAATGCTCAAATAAAAATTTATTGCTGTATTTTTTGATCTCATTTTTTTTCATTTTTTAACCTTTATTAAGTTATCTTTTAAAGCGAAAATTGCGTATTGAGTTGCAAGTTGATTGAATTTTTTAGTACATAATTGACTTAAAAAATAAATAAATGCCTTATCTTCCCAATTATTGCAATATTGAAGCAGTTGCTGTACTCTAACAATTCCGCCTTGATTACAAATTGTTTTTACTTTTTTGATTATCTTTTTGTGAGCTTCTATTAAAAGCTCATTTTTGTCAATTTCTACATCAAACTTTTTAGCAAGTTCTTTTATCAAGAGAGAATTAGCTTTATTTTTTTGTGTATATTTTTTTAAATCATTTGCAACTAAATTGGCTATATTTTTATTAAAAGTTATTTCAACAATACTATTCTCGATTGTATAGTAATATTTAAAAAAATAAGTTTCAGCTTTTAATTTTTCAAAATCCCTATCAATAGCCTTAATTGGTAAATTAAACTCTTTTTTAATAACAACCTTTTCTTTTTTCTTAAACAAATCAAAAGAAAAATAAATTACTATTACAATAAAAATTGTTATTAAAAAAGAATACAAATAATTAAACTTCAAATGTAATAAATAAAAAACCAAGCTTGCTAAGATAGCTAAAATCAAATAAGTAAAAGTATAACTATTTAAAAGTTCTTCAAATCTCTTTAATTCAGTAGAAATTAATAATTTTTCAGTATATTTTTTTTGTAAAGAAAAAAACATTAGACTAATTAAGACAAATTCAATTAGAAAAAAAGTCATCATTTTCTTCCTCCAAGAATTTGTCAATATCTTCTAAATAACTATCAATATCTTCAATTTCAACTTCTTCATCTATCTTATCTTCAAAATAATAATTTTGCAGTTCTTCTAAAATCTCATCAACTTCACTCATTAAAATTTTAAAAGTATCTTTTTCTTTTATATTATTTAACGCCTTTTCATTTTCATAAGTTTCTAAATCTAAAACTTGTTTTTCTTCTTCTTTTATAACTACCTTATTTATATAAGCATTAACATTTACATACTTTTCATCGAAATCGCTATTTGTATATTCTAAAGCAAATTTATTGCTTAAATTATTTGTTTTTATAAAATTTTCAATAACTTCCTTAATCTCATCGTTATATTTGCCCCAAAAATGAATATGTGCATCTTTTGAAGTTCGATCAGCGCTAATATGCAGTTCCACTATTCCATCAGCGTTAACTGCATCAAGCGCTTTTTTTATTTCTTTTTTGATTTTTTCAAGTTCAGATTTTGTTTTGATTTTTAAATTTTCAGCGAAAAAGACAGCTCTATCATTTGTCTCATTTCTAAACATATAATCAATTAAATCCTGTTTGCTTACTTTCTTAAAAGCGGAAGTAAAAGAAGCAATATTGCCTAAAAAGACAGCATTTTCTCTATCTCTTAAAAAAGACCTGCTCTTATTGCTCATTTTCGGCATTATCATCCTCTTTATCTAAAAGATTATCAAGTAGATTTTTTACTTCATCAAGATTTGTATCAACTATATTAGTGTCTTTTTTTTCTTCATCATTATCTATAATTTCAACAGTTTCAGATTGAGCTAAATCAATTGTATTTTCAATTATTTCTTCTTTTGCTTTTTTCAAAAGTTCATTTTCTTCTTTTAAATTTTTAACTTCTTCTCTTAATTCAATAATTTCATTAATTTCTTTTTTTAGTTTCAAATTTTCTTTATTGAGATTTTCAATAACTTCTTTTAATTTACTATTTTCAGCCAGAATAGAACTATATTTTTCTTTTAAAGAAGAATTTTCATTTGCAAGAGTATTTAGTTTTTGTTTTAGAATCTTATTCTCTTTAGCGATTTTTATATTCTCAGCTTTTAACTCTTCAAGAGTTTTATTTAGATTATCAATATTTTGTTTTAATAATTTATTCTCTTCAAAAAGTTTGTTATTTTCAGCCTCTAATTCCTCAATAGTTTTATTTAATTCAGCAATATTTTGTTTTAAATCATTTATTTCAGAATTTTTTGCAATAACTGTTTGTTTTAATTTCTCAATTGCATTTACCAAATTAACAATTTTATTCTCAGCCTCTTTTCTTTTTTCAAGCTCTTTAACATAGTTATTATAATTTGTTCTACGAGCTTTTTCGCTTTCTTCATATTTTTTATTTAATTTTTCAAACTCTTTGATTAATTTCTCAAGTTCTTTTGTCTTTTCAGCAATAATTTCATCTTTTTTAATTGATAATAAAATATCAGCTTTTACATCTTCTAAAACTTCATTAACGACAATATCATTAAACTTATTTGATTTTAAATTATCAACCGCTTCAAGCAATGTATTTCCATTTTTTAAATTTGCAAGATATAATTTTTTTGCTTTCTCCCTTTCTTCTTTAGCAAGCTGTATTTTTAACTTTAACTCTTCAAGTTCTTTTTTTTGCTTTTCAATTAAATTATTTAATAACTTTTCTTCATAATTCTTTAGAATTTCTTTTTTTTGATTTTCAATTTCTTCAATTTTTTCTAAATTCAAGTCAATATTATAAGTAGTATGAATTTCTTTTTCATTTTGTTCTATTGTTTTTTTTGTTTCCTGTAAAGTAGCTTGTCCTTTATGAGTAGTTTCTTTTTTAACTCCATCAATAGCTTTTTTTAATGCCTCAAACTCTTTTATATCTTTCTCATCAAGCTCTTTTTTAAAATGAAAACTTTTAATTACAAATTTAAAATCTTCAAATATCTTTTTATACATATCTATTACTTTTTTTATAACATATTCAATCAAACCATTCTCAAACAACAAATCAAAATCTTCAAAAATCGCATAATTTATCCTTCCAAAATTTTGAAAAGAAAATATATCTGTTAATTTTCTTAAAGTAAAGGTTGAACGAATTTTATTTTTTGAAAAAGGTTCAATTTTCTTAAAGAATAAATCATCTACAACTTTCCAAAGCCCAAAAGTACTGCTATAACTAGTTATTCGCCTATTTTTTTCATCAATTTCTAAAGCTTTTAAAATAGCCCCGCTTTCTTGATTTTTAAGAGCTTCTACAATTCCCTCAAAATCTTCATCTTCATCAACTTTATATGTAACCTTTTGAAAATTTAAATCATTTTGTTTCTTTAAACTTTTTAAATTTAACAAAAAAACATCATCAAATAATTTTTGAACATCTAAATTGCCTTTTACTAAATCAACAACTTCATTAAATTGCTTTAAAACATCTTCTTCAGAATTTACTTCTTTTGTAGAAATCAAATCAAGTAAAACATTTTTATCATTTTTATTTTTCAAAAAACGAGAAAAAGCACCAATTGGAGTATTTACTATTACTGCTTTTTTAGGAAGTTCTTTAACTTTATTTATATTTGTTAAATTCAAATTATTATCAAATAGTATTTTCATCGTTAACCTTCACATCCACAAACTGCAAAAATTTTTTTATCATCATTGTTTAAAAAAGAATATTGTCTATCAAAAATTTTATCAATATCTTCTTTACTTAATAAAGTAATATCAGTAATATCTTTTACATCTTTTATAATTTTAATTTGAACATTAAAATCCCCTCTTTTTTCAAAATAATCTTTTGTCAACAATTTTTCAACTTCATCATATAAACAATATTTTTTTGTATCAATTAAAATATACTCACTATAAACTTGTTTTTCATCAATTTCATCTAAATCAATCTTAATTAGTTTGCTAGTACCTACAATTTGTATTAAATGTAACATATTTAATCCTTTTTGATTTTTTTATAATTTTACTTTAAAAAAAAGAAAATGTCAATACTTTTTCACTTATTTTCAACAAAATTTATACTAGTTACAACCCTCAACCCTGTTACAACCCGGTTACAACCTGATTTATTTAGGGTTGTAACCGCTGGAGCGTAGTATTTTCGGGGGTTTTAAAGGGGTTGTGCTGTTTTTGTTACAG
>Ga0256829_1003609_pt1 | contig 10623 bp, 10 predicted proteins | sample 131447metaG_FD_185979 | JGI IMG/M metagenome (GOLD analysis project Ga0256829, IMG submission 185979) | Hydrothermal vent microbial communities from Lau Basin, Pacific Ocean - 131-447 | ecosystem: Environmental > Aquatic > Marine > Hydrothermal vents | place: Pacific Ocean: Lau Basin | collected...
CTCTCTTTCAACTTCAAGCGTATCATCAAACGTGAGTATGCTTTCATGTATTAAGACGCCCGCATCAACTTCACCGTTTTTTACGGCATCTTCTATCTGTAAAAAATTCATATAAACGATTTTTGCATCCGGATATGCTATCTTAAACAGCATAGCATTTGTGGTGTGTTTGCCGCTTAGTGCGACCTTAAAAGCTCGTTTTAGTTTTGCACCTTTTTTCTTTATGAGTTTTGGACCATAGCCATAACCAAAGCTAACGGCGGTTCTGATGGGAGCGTATTCGTTGCGTATAAGAGGAAAAAGTGCAAAACTGATAGCCACTATATCATGTATGCCCCGAAGAGCATCTTCGTTTAGTGTTTGTATATCTTTTGAGATATTACTGAAGTTAACATCATCTAATCCTATCCACCCAAATTTGATAGCATAGTACATAAAAACATCATCAGCATCCGGAGAATGTGCAATAGTTATATTTTTCAAATCATATCCGTTTATAAAATTAAGTATCTAATGCATTATTTTAGCTAAAAAATGATAAAATAAGAGATATGACAAAATGCAATATTATATTTCATAAGTAGAAAATATTGCTAAACTTACAAAAAAGCAGGTAAAATTGGATGGATGATAACAAACAAAAATCATTGGATTTGGCGTTAAAGCAGATAGATAAAGCGTTTGGAAAAGGTACTTTGATGCGCCTTGGAGATAAAGAGATTATGCCGATTCAATCTATAAGCACTGGTTCGCTTGGGCTTGATTTGGCACTTGGAATCGGGGGAGTTCCACAAGGCAGAGTAGTAGAGATCTATGGACCTGAGAGTTCCGGAAAAACAACTCTTGCTCTTCAAATTACGGCAGAATGTCAAAAGCAAGGCGGTGTGTGTGCATTTATAGACGCAGAGCATGCTCTTGATGTGGTTTACGCAAAAAATCTTGGCGTGGATATTGACAATCTGCTTGTATCACAGCCAGATTACGGTGAACAGGCTTTAGATGTCGTTGAGACGATAGCTAGAAGCGGAGCGATTGACTTGATAGTTGTAGATTCTGTTGCCGCTCTTACTCCAAAGTCTGAGATAGAAGGTGAGATGAGTGATCAAAATGTCGGCATTCAGGCACGCTTAATGTCAAAAGCGCTTAGAAAACTAACCGGTGTTTTAAGCAAGATGAACTGTACGGTGATATTTATAAATCAGATACGTATGAAGATAGGGATGATGGGGTATGGCTCACCTGAGACTACCACAGGGGGTAATGCACTAAAGTTTTATGCATCCGTGCGTATAGATGTAAGACGTATAGCGTCACTAAAACAAGGAGACAGCCAAATAGGTAACCGTGTTAAAGCAAAGGTTATCAAAAATAAAGTAGCTCCTCCTTTTCGTCAAGCAGAATTTGATATAATGTTTGGTGAAGGGATTTCCAAAGAGGGTGAACTTGTAGATTACGGCGTTAAGCTCGATATTATAGATAAAAGCGGAGCATGGTTTTCTTATGAGGAGACAAAATTGGGTCAGGGTCGTGAAAATGTTAAACAAAAGTTTAAAAACGAACCTGAGTTAGCTGCTGAGATTGAAAAGAAAGTCAAAGAAGCTATGGGTCTAACAAATTTAATGATTATGGATGTTTCAGATATTGACAAGGGGGATGTATGATATATATAGATGATATAAGCGCTATGGAGGTGATGGATTCTAGAGGAAATCCTACGGTAAAAGCAACTGTTACTTTAAGTGATGGTACGAAAGAGAGTGCTATAGTGCCAAGCGGTGCCAGTACAGGCAAGCGTGAAGCTTTGGAATTAAGAGATAACGATAAGACAAGATATCTCGGTAAAGGTGTTTTAACTGCTGTTGAAAATATCAACAATGATATCGCAGATGAGCTCATGGGCATGAGCCCTTTTAATCAGGCTATGATAGATGCTGCTATGAAGGGACTTGATTCAACATCGAACTATGCAAGTTTAGGCGCAAATGCGGTCTTAGGCGTTTCAATGGCGGTGGCACGCGCGGCGGCTAAGAGTTTGGATATTCCTTTATATAGATATCTAGGGGGAGCAAATGCCATGATAATGCCCACTCCTATGTTAAATATTATAAATGGCGGAAGTCATGCGGATAACTCAGTCGATTTTCAAGAGTATATGATAATGCCCTTAAAATTTGAAAATTTTTCTGATGCGCTTAGAGCATCTTCTGAGGTTTATCATAGTCTAAAAGCTATTTTAAAAGAGCAAAATCATAGCACTTCCTTAGGTGATGAGGGTGGTTTTGCTCCAAATCTAAGTTCAAACGAAGAACCTATTGTAGTCATCTTAGAAGCCATTAAAAAAGCAGGATATATACCGGGTGAAGATATTGCAATAGCACTTGACGTGGCAGCTTCAGAGCTTGTAACTGATGGAGGATACCGCCTTGAATCGGAAAACAAAACCGTATCCTCGCAAGAACTTATTGCATATTATGAAAACTTATGTAAAAAATATCCTATCATCTCAATAGAAGATGGATTAAGCGAAGATGATTGGGATGGATGGGAGTTATTGACACAGAGACTGGCAGATAAGATTCAGATTGTAGGCGATGATCTGTTTGTTACAAATGCAAATATCTTAAATGAGGGTATTGAGAAAAATATCGCAAATGCTATTTTGATCAAACCAAATCAAATCGGTACTGTTAGTGAAACTATGTTAACGGTACGCCTAGCTCAAAGAAACGGATATAAATGTGTTATGAGTCACCGCTCAGGAGAGAGTGAAGATGCTTTTATAGCTGATTTCGCCGTTGCTCTAAATTGTGGGGAGATTAAAACCGGTTCTACTGCCAGAAGTGAGAGAATTGCAAAATATAACCGCTTGTTAGAGATAGAAAGTGAGATAGTATATGGTCAATATCTAGGTGCAACTCTTTTTGAGAGTTAACCTTTAAAATTTCAATGAGCGATTTATATAAAGATATAGACGATAATGAGTCTTTTACGCAAAGGTATTTTGGGCTTTCAACGCTTAAATTTTTTATAGCCTTTGTAGCCGTTGTTGTTGTAGGTGTCTATATAGGAACTTTGCTCTTTGGACAAAATTCATTAGAAGTGTTGATGAGCTTAGAGAATTATGAAAATAATTTAAAGGTAAAAATCAAACTTTTAAAGGCAGAGAACGCAAAAGATCAAAAGAGCTATTTTCAGTTAAAAGAATTGGCTCCTGTTAATAATAAAGGTTAGATGTGAATAAAGTCAGTTTTGTTTTGATAATGGTAGCTACGCTTCTGGGCGCTAGAGTAAATCCTTTTTTTATGGAACAAGGTTTGGGGGAGCTTAGTATTACATCAAATCACCTCAAATCATATCCACCATTAAAGAATGCATCACTTACCCTGCCCTCAAGTGCCAGAATTTTAAAGCAGGTAACTGTTAAGTTTATCAATATTGATGGATCTGTAGGCACAAAGACCATTATGCTCTCCAATAAAATAGACTGGCATGTGCCTATTTTTATATCTCAGGCATTTCCTGCTCCTGTGAAATTAACTTCATTAAAACAAGCTAAACAACCTGTAAGTGCTATAAAATTTCATAAATTTTTAACTCTTAAAATATTTAGCAGCAGTGTTGATTTTTTAACAAAAGATAAAAATATACGATATTTTAAGATGATATCGCCTTACAGGGCAGTTCTTGATTTTAAAAGAGTAGATAATTTTTTAAGTTTTGACAAACAGCTAAAAGAGAGCATTTTTAAAAATGTCTCTATTGGTAATCATAATGGATATTATAGAGTAGTATTACAGCTTGATGGAGATTATCACTGTTCTTTTACAAAAGCCAAACAAGGTTACAAATTAGCTTGTTTTTAAAGCAGCGCTTGGCTTGCCTATAAGATATCCTTGAGCGTAATCTATACCAATTTTTTCAATCTCATCTAATACTCCTTGACTATCAACAAATTCTGCGACTGTTTGGATGTTTAAAGCTTTGGCAAACTGCACTATTGTTTTTATTGTTTGCATCATCTTGTCATCTGTCAATATGTTTTTGACGATAGAAGCATCGATTTTGAGCACATCAATATCTAGTTGGCTGAGATACGCAAAGTTTGAATATCCGGTGCCAAAGTCATCTATTAGTATTTTACATCCAAATTCATGAACTTTGTTGATAAAAGCCTGAACGGTCTTAATGTCATAAAGACTTTGTGTCTCAAGTAGCTCTATATCAATATTTGCACCATTTTTTCTGCCTTGTTTTAGTTCATGAAAAAGCATATTCATTAGTTTTTCATTGTTGATATCCTGCATCGAGAGATTTAATGAAAATCTATACTGATTATTGTCTTGCGCGATTTTTATAATATTATTAATCATATTTTCTGTAATATCATAATAAAGTGGAGTCGTTTCAATAACACCTAAAAAAGAGATCGGCGGTATTACAGTACCATCTTTTTTGATTATTCGAACAAGCGCTTCATATTTTTCTATTTTTTGTGATTTTAGATTTAATATAGGCTGAAAGAACGCATGTACCATATTGTTTTGTATGGCTTCTTTAGTTAGGTTTAGCATATTGATGTTGTTTTGTATTTTCTCTCTCAGTTTTAGTTTTTGACTATAAACCATAATATTTTTTTCATTTGCCAATTTGATTTCTTTTAGCCCGATATCAGCATTTTCAAGCAAAGGGTATGTGTTATTTATCGCTATTTTAACATTAACGGATATCTCTATATTATTGATACAAAAGCTGTGTGATATGATTTGATCTCGCCATTTTTTTGCGGCATGTACCGCTTGCTTTAAAGCAAGCGGCTTACTCAGCACTACAAATGTATCACCGCTGATTCTATAATAGGATAAGATGAGATTTTTTATCTCCATCTCTTTGATTAAAGCCGCAAATTCCTTAAGCAAAGTATTTGCTATATCTGTGCCGTATAAATCGTTTATATGCTTAAAACCATCTATGTCTATCAAAAAAAGCAGATATTTTTGTTGTTGTTTTAGTGTATTTTCAAGGCTAAAACGATTTAGAAGCCCCGTAAGGGTGTCATGAGATGATTGATATAGAAGGTGGGCTTTAGTAATCTTAAGTTTTTTATTGTCTCTTTCTTTTAGATATGTAAGAAATAACATGGCAATTGCCCCGATAATAGCGATTATAAGAGCAAAGACTGTTCTAATTTTTAGTTGTTCGTCGTCGTGAACGCTTAGCTTATCAAACCTTTTATCCGTATTTTGCAGCAGTTTTTGTACAGAAGAGTTTAATATCTTGCTTGTGGTGATAAAATAATTACGCAGATGAGTCTGTATATATGTATCATGCATATTGAAAGTATGTATGTAGTTGAGCTGCCGTTCATTTAGATTTTGAAGCGGTAAAAGTAGTTTAATGTTATATTGGCAGTCGCTGTCTTGCATCCTTGTTATATACGATATATTACGGACAATATGGCGTATTTGTTGATGAATGTGGTTGTATGATTTAAAGTAATATTTACTTTTTCGCGCATAATTTAACAAAAAAACAAACGAGTTTTTAATGTTTGCGTTTAGTATCAAAAACCATGTGATGTTTGTTTGTTTTTTTTGTATAGCCCTATCTGAGCGTGAGAGCATAGGCATAAGAGCAGTGGAATATTGCCTATTTTTTAAGATTGGCAAAGACTTAAGCGTCTTGTAGTCGCTTGTCAGCATCTTAGCATCTTTTGCTATCTTGTCGTCATTACTGTACGCATATAATGAGACAGATAATATGTCATAATTTACTCTTAGATTGTCATTTGTCAGTCTTTGCAGTACGGTTCTAAACTCGGTGTGATAGCGATTAGTTTTTAATTGATTAAAATACATAACAATTGAAGTATAGACGATGATAACCAGCCCGGCTACTATAAAAAGCATTGTTTTTGAGATTCTCATGGCGTCTCACCTAGTATCGCGGGTCTTTGGCCTGTTAGAGTTTTTAAAAAGGCGATGATATCATCTATCTGATTTTTGGATAGCTTTATTCCCAGTTGATAGTACCCCATATCCATAACCGCATCACAAAGAGTCTTTGCGCTGCCGTTATGAAAGTATGGAGCACGCAGGGCGACATTTCTAAGTGTAGGTACTTTGTAAACATTTATAAAGTGTGCGTTTTTTGTGATAGAGTAAAGGTCTGGATATTTTTTTTTCTCAAACATAGTATGAAAAATTCCAGCCTTTTGCATCATATTTCCGCCGATATTTATACCATTATGACATGTAATGCATCCTAAGTGTTTAAAATCTTCATATCCCTGCATCTGCTGTTTGCTCAGCGTTGTCTTGCCTCTTAGATATCTGTCAAATTTGCAGTTTGGAGTAGTGAGCGCATCTTCAAAGGTAACTATGGCATCTGTTACCTCTTTATAGGTTATATACCTAGTTTTATATACTTTATAAAAAAGCTTTTTATAATATTTGTCTGCATTTAATCTTTTTTCAATAAGCGAATCCGTCATATTCATCTCTACTGGGTTATGAAGCGGTCCGTTTACCTGCTGCGCCAGGTTTTCAGCCCGTCCGTTCCAAAATTGCTTAAAGTTATATACCGCGTTTAACACGGTAGGCGAATGGATATTATCTTTTTGTCCTCCCACGCCCAATGAAAATCTTCTTTTATCAGCTCCGCCGGCAGTGAAGATATTGTGACAGCTAAGGCACGATACCGTTTTATCGCTTGAGAGTATGGGATCCATAAAAAGTTTTTCACCAAGGAGTGCTTTTTGCTTGTTTACCTTTACATGTAAAGGGATGGGCACTATGGGCGTGATGGCAAAAAGAAAGCCACTTAGGGCTATGAGAAGTAAAAGCAACTTTTTCATGTTAAGATTATAGCATACATTATTATTTTATATCAAGATGTGGTATTTTATATTTAATTTTGTTATTTTTAGTGCTTAAGTCAAAAAGAAAAATTTTTGCAGTCCCATGGACGCTTTTTTGTCTATCTTGTATGAAATTTTTGTTAGATAGTTTAGTATCTCTTTTTCTTTTATATCTGTTTTTTGTGACATCTTTTTTAGCATATATCTTGGGATTTTTGTTTTTTGTTTTAGAAAATATTTTTCAATTTTTTTTATTTCTTTATCCGAGTTATGATAGCATAGCACCGCAAAAACAAACGGCAGGTTGTATTTTTCATGCCATTTTTGCGCTAAATCTATATAGTTGTCATGCGTAAGATAATACTTTAAAGCGTTATCGCCGATAACTACTTCGCCTTTGATACCTAGTATCTTTGCTAAAGCGTTTGATGTGTTGGATGCGCCGTCTTGGATACTTTTATCTCCCGGGATAACTAAGACGCTTAAAACCTCTTTTTTAGCAATGATACCGAGTTTGGATTTTTTATATTTTTTTGATTTGATGCTTGATATAAAAGCTGCATCCGCTCTTTTTGCTTCAAAGCGTCTGTTGATCGCAGAGGGTACGTCTGTTTTATAGTTTGTAATCATATTTTTATGTAAAGAGCGATTAAAGCGTTTAAGAAAAATATTAAAAGGCAGAAGGTTGAGATAATCTATTTTGGCAAAAATCAAATATGACTCTTTTTTAACGAATTATACATCCGTTTTTTGATATAATAACTTAAAAAGGCATGATTATGATTTATGTTGAATTTTTAGGACCGATACCAAAAGAGAGTGTCGAGATTGAAGCGGCATCTTTGCGGGAACTCTCAGACATATTAAGCAGGGATGAAGATGTTAAAGAGTGGTTAAGCAGTAGCGCGGTTGCAGTTAATGATACGCTTGTCTCATCTCTTGATACTAAGCTAAAAAGCGGAGACAGAGTATCGCTTTTACCTCCGGTTTGCGGTGGTTGAGATGTTAGAGTTAGCAAGCACAGAACTTGATGTACCGGAAATTCTTACAAGGTGGTACACGCTGGAGTTGCAAAATAATTTTGGAGCGTATATCCCTTTTGTAGGCATTGTAAGAGAAGAGGGCGGGATATCGGCGCTTAGTTTTGATGTGTATGAACCTTTGCTTAGGAGTTGGTTTGATACCTGGCAGACAAGAGCAAAAGAAAAAGGCGCTAAAATAAGAATGGCTCATTCTAAGGGAGATGTAAGAGTTCATGCTTCATCTTTTATAGCGGCAGTCTTTTCACCAAAAAGGCGTGTGGCACTGGAATTTATAGATGAGTTTGTAGAGGATTTTAAAGCAAATGCGCCTATATGGAAATATGATGTTTTAGGCAACAAAAGAGTGTATGCAAAGGACAGATCCACGCCTATCAAAGGTAGCGGTATTTTAGGGAAAAGCAGATGAAATTTATATCGTTTGAAAAATCACAAGAGTTACTGCAAGCTTTACATGTAGAGCCTGTAGGTTGGGAAAATGTTTGCCTTACAGATGCGATAGACCGCATATTGGCTGAAGATATCACAGCTTTGCATCCATCACCTGAATTTGCGACATCTGCCATGGATGGATATGCTATTTTAACAGCCAATCAAGATGATGGGCGCATTGTCATAATGGGAGATAATCCTGCAGGCAGCGAACTTGTGCAAGTTGTGACAAGCGGGCACTGCATTAAAACTTTTACGGGCTCTAAGATGCCTAGCGGCTCAGATGCCATTATTCCAATCGAATATGTAAGTGTTGACGGCAATGCAATTGTTATAAACAAAAAAGTTAAGGCCGGTGAGAATGTCAGAGAGATAGGCGAGAGCTATAATGCAGGCGACATCTTGATAAAAAAGGGTACAAAAATATCTTTTGCCGAAGTAGGTGTTCTTGCGGGGTTAAACCGTGTTATGATAAAAGTATTTACAAAACCAAAAGTAGCCGTACTATCTACAGGAAGCGAGATATTAGATATCGGACAAGAGAGTACGACTTCCACCCAAATCAGAAGTTCAAATAATTACACCATTGCGGCTATGATGGAGTTAGGCGGCAGTGAAGTTTTGCAGCTAGGCGTTGTAAAAGATGATATGGATTCTATAATAAATAGTTTTACCAATGCACTGCAAGTAGCCGATATCCTTATAACAACAGGCGGAGTCAGTGTCGGAGATTATGATTTTGTAAAAGATATAATCCCATCACTAGGCGCAACGGTTGTATTTAAGGGCGTAAATATCAAACCGGGACAGCATATATTGTTGGCTCAAAAAGGCAATAAATTTATAGTGGCACTTCCCGGTTTTGCATACTCAAGCACTGTGACGGCATGGCTTTATGCTTTGCCGCTTGTTAAAAAAATGCAGCTTCAAAATAGTGCATTGTGTTTTGTTGATGGAGTATTGCAAGAAAAATTTATCAAAAAATCTAAAAAAACAGAATTCACGGCATGTAATGTGCATGTAAAGGGTGGCATTTATGTTGTTGATTTTAAAGATAAAAAGTCTGGAACTTCTGCAATTTTAACAAATCTGTTATATAGTTCTGCTTTGATGGTAACGCCGCCCGATGGCACTGATTTGGAAGTCGGAGAAAAAGTAAAGCTGATGCTACCGGATTTAGTGCGTTAATTTATTAATGAAATTTCTCAAAAAAGTATCTTTTTTGTAGCGATTGCAGGGACTTAAAGTCTCTGCAACTTAGTGTTTAGCATCAGGCACTATCATAGCTTTTACGTCTTCTTCGGCTATCTTAGCTGTTACATATTTTACAACTACAAGTTTTTCAGTATCGTTAATATACCATTCAGCAATATGTTCGCCTTCAAGATTATTTAACTTATCCATATCTACTTCACTCTCAGGAAGATAAAGATGTGAGTGCTGTGTAGGGTTTTGAAGTTTTGTATATGTCCATGCAAACCACAAAAGAGCAACTATCGCCGTAACAGATCCCAATACTTCTCTGTCGGTATAGTTTAACAGCAAACCGGCCGCAGTACCGCCGATAAAAGTCATAAAATATGAAAATGAGTTTGCAATCCCAAGTGCCGCGCCTCTTTGATGAACTTTTGCAAATTTAGATATCATAGACTGTACTAATGGCTCCATCATGTTAAAGCCCAAAAAGAAACTGACAACACCTAAAACAAAAATAAAACCGCTGTGAGTAAAGCCCATAATGATGAATGCCAGAACAAACAACAAAATAGAGACTAAAAATATTTGTCTGGGTTTATTGTACTTTTCACCAAAAACAGCGGCAGGGCCCATAGCGATTAAACCGAGTATCATAGCAGGTACATATGCTTTCCATAAATCTGTTTTACTCCAGTCAAATGTATGACTGGTAAGTATAATAGGGATGATAACAAAAGCCATTGTCATAAGCCCTTTTTGCATACCGTCTATAAGTATCATGCTAGAGAGATTAGTATCTTTTAAGATATCTGATGTTGTTGAAGTGTTGTGGTAGATGTGTCTGATTTTTGGCGGGTTGGGTACATTTGTAAAAAGCATGCCGACTGCTAAAATAGCTAGTATTGCAGCAATCCAAAACAGTGTATTTACTCCAAAATGCCCGCCTAGTATAGGTCCTAGTATCATAGCAGCAGCAAAACTAAGCGCTATACTGCTACCCATCATTGCCATAGCTTTTCCGCGAACATTTTCTTCAACCAAGTCACTGATCATAGCTACAATAACCGAACCGATTGCACCGGCACCTTGCAAAAAGCG
>Ga0256829_1003610_pt1 | contig 10620 bp, 8 predicted proteins | sample 131447metaG_FD_185979 | JGI IMG/M metagenome (GOLD analysis project Ga0256829, IMG submission 185979) | Hydrothermal vent microbial communities from Lau Basin, Pacific Ocean - 131-447 | ecosystem: Environmental > Aquatic > Marine > Hydrothermal vents | place: Pacific Ocean: Lau Basin | collected...
CACCGTCTATAAGCACTCTTTCATTCAGCTCAACAGGACTGAATAATGATGGCAGCGCCCCACTGGCCGTTAAGGCACGAGGCAAGTAGCCAGATTCCAACATAACGGGGGTTCCCCTTTCCACATCCGTAGCCATACAAAAGAACGGAATCGGCATGGCCTTAAAGTCAACCTCACCACCCAAATGTTGGGTGAGCTGCCAAAGTAGATTGTATACGTTTTGTCCTTTGGAGAGCGAGGCAGGCACGCCTACTTTAAAGCCGTCAAAAGGTAGGGTTATGGCGTATTTCTCTGCATCCGCTTTTTCGTAAAATGTTCTCGCGTCTCGCGGGAGTTCATCTTGAATGAGTTTGTCAAAATCTTGGGCTCTAAATATGGAGTCTAACTGAGCGGCACTGTATCCGGAGGCGTAAAGACCTCCAACAATGGCCCCCATACTGGTACCGCCAATATAATCAATGCGCAAACCAGATTCTTCGATAACTTTTAGGGCTCCTATGTGCGCCAGACCTTTTGCACCTCCGCCACTAAGCACCAAACCTACTTTGACATCAGTGGAGTCTTGTTGGGCGCTTGAGACGGTTCCCATCAGCAATAAAAACACAAAAAGAAAAGCGGTTAGTCGCATGGATCAGGGGGTAATATTAAAGTGCCTGGCTATCAAACTGGCCTTGCTTACACCTACAAGTTGCTCCAATTCGCCAAAGGTTGCGTTGCGCACGCGCTTGGCACTCTTAAAATGTTGTAATAGGGTGATCACCGTCTTTTCTCCTATCCCGGGAATGGTCTCCAATTCGGTCTCCAATGCTTCCTTGCTGCGCTTGTCCCTGTGGAAGGTAATTCCAAAGCGGTGTGCCTCATTACGGAGCTGTTGAATGATCCTTAGTGTCTCCGACTTCTTATCTAAGTAAAGCGGAATAGGGTCGTCTGGGAAAAACAGTTCCTCTAAGCGTTTGGCAATACCAACTATGGCGATCTTACCCCTTAGATCTAAAGCTTCTAAAGCCTTTAAGGCCGATGAAAGCTGGCCCTTTCCTCCGTCAATGACAATGAGCTGCGGCAAGGGTTGCTCCTCTTCTAAAAGGCGTTTGTAGCGGCGGTAAACCACCTCTTCCATAGAGGCGAAATCGTCTGGGCCTTCTACGGTCTTGATGTTGAACTTGCGGTAATCGCGCTTACTGGGCTTGCCATTTTTAAAGACTACGCAGGCTGCTACAGGATTAGTCCCTTGAATATTAGAGTTGTCAAAACATTCGATATGACGCGGCTCCTGAGAGAGGCGTAAGTCCTTTTTCATTTGGGCCATGATCCTATTCTCATGCCTATTCGGGTCTGTGATCTTGGTTTGCTTAAAGCGCTCCATTCGGTAATATTTGGCATTGCGAATGGAAAGATCTAGGATGTGCCTTTTGTCCCCCACTTTGGGAACATGCACTTTAATATCGTCGCCCAAGTCTAGCTTAAAGGGCAGATAGATCTCCTTGCTTTGGGAATTGAATCGCTGCCTCATTTCTACTACAGCCAGACTGAGTAGTTCCGCATCCGACTCGTCGAGCTTCTTCTTCATTTCCAAAGTATGGGACCGTATTATAGAACCATAGGACAGCTGTAAAAAGTTCACATAGCCATAGCTTTCGTCCGAAACTATGGAGCATACATCCACATTGTTGATCTTAGGGTTCACTATGGTGGATTTGGCCTGGTAGTTCTCTAGCACGGTGAGCTTTTCTTTAATGCGCTGGGCATCCTCGAACTCCATGGCCTCGGCATGGGCTTTCATCTGCTGTTTAAACCGTCCAATGGAATCTTTAAAATTCCCTTTTATGATCTCGCGAATGGCTTCGATATTCTGATTGTACTGCTCTTCGGAGTATTTGTTTTCACAAGGCCCCAAACAGTTACCCAAATGAAACTCCAAACAGACCTTGTACTTGCCGGCATCTATCTTTTGTTGCGCCAAGTCGTAATTACAATTGCGCAGCGGATACAAACCTCTAATAAGATCCAACAGCGTGTGCACTGTTTTCATGCTGGTGTAAGGGCCAAAGTATTCGGACCCATCTTTAATAACCTTTCGCGTGGGGAAAACTCTAGGGAAACGCTCGTTTTTTATACAGATCCACGGATAGGTCTTATCGTCTCTGAGCAGCACATTATAGCGCGGCCGTTGGTTCTTGATCAGATTATTCTCTAGCAGAAGGGCATCGCTTTCGGTTTCTACCACTATGTGTTTGATCTTGGCGATCTTTTTGACCATGAGCCGAATACGACCGTTGTCGTGTTGCTTGGTAAAGTAAGAGGAGACGCGTTTTTTAAGGTTCTTGGCCTTGCCGACATACAACAGTTTTCCCTCCTCGTCATAATACTGATATACACCGGGAGCATCTGGAAGTGTTGCGATCTGAAGTTTTACGGAAGCCTTATCCACAACTCAAAGATACAGCTTGTTACTCATTTAAAACAGCTACCTCAGGATGCATTATTCATAAATCTGCATCCGCAGAAATCCAGACAGCTATCACTTGCGTAAGTATGACAAACAGCCAAAACAAAAACAATGTTGCGTCCTATTTTTCAGATTCTATTAATACTATTGAGTTCAACAAACCTATTGTCACAAAACCTGCAAGGTCACATTACGGATGCCTCTGGCCTAGCCTTACAAGACGTGGTGGTGATAAACAAATCCAAGGTAGAACACACCCATAGCGATGCCAACGGATTTTTTATGCTAGAAGGTGTTCAAGCTACCGATGAGATCCAGTTCTCTCATATTGGCTTTGAGTCTTTAGTCTTTATTGCTGCGGATTTTTTAACCCAAGAACAAAACAACTGGGCCCTTCAAGAAGCGAGACTTTCGCTGTCTCAAGTGGTGATCAGTCCGGCCGTAGGTTTAGATGTACAAATAAGTGATGTGGATCTAAAATTGAATCCGGTGCTTTCCTCTCAGCAACTACTGCAAAGGGTACCCGGACTCTTTATCGGACAACATGCCGGTGGCGGAAAAGCAGAACAGATCTTTTTGCGCGGGTTCGATATAGACCACGGAACAGATATTAATTTGAGTGTGGATGGCCTGCCAGTAAATAAGGTATCACATGCGCATGGCCAAGGCTATAGCGACTTACACTTTGTGATCCCCGAAACGCTTGCGACCATTGATTTTGGCAAAGGCCCATACCAAGCAGCTCAAGGCGATTTTACCACCGCTGGTTATGTAGCCTTTAAAACCAAGGACCAATTAGAACAAAACAGCCTAAGTGTAAGCTATGGTGATTTTGCCAGCTTTAGAACTGTTGGCATGTTCAAGCTTTTAGATGGCCCAAAGACCAAAGCTTACGCTGCCGGATCATTCAATGCCTTTGATGGCCCTTTTATAAGTCCGCAGAACTTTAATCGCGTAAACTTATTTACTAAGTTCAGCACACAATTGGCACAAGACGAGAAGTTGGAATTCAGCGCTTCGCATTTTGCCAGTAAGTGGACAGCATCTGGGCAGATCCCTTGGCGAGCAGTGCGTTCTGGCCAGATAGATCGCTTTGGAGCCATAGACGACACAGAAGGCGGCAATACCTCGAGATCTAATTTGGTAGTCAATCACTTTAAGCGCCTCAATAATGGCAGTAAGATAAATTCTACCCTTTACTATTCCCGCTACGACTTTGAACTCTTTTCGAACTTTACCTTCTTTTTGGAGAATCCTGTAGATGGAGATCAGATCAGGCAGTTTGAGAATCGTGAACTGATGGGTTTTCAGACCACTCTTGACCATAAATTCAACTTAGGGGATAAGACTATAAAGTATCAGTTTGGGGCCGGATTGCGCTACGACAATGTAGACGATTTGGAGCTTGCTCGCACAAAAAATCGCAAAGAGACCTTGGAGCAATTGGCCTTTGGAGATGTTGACCAAACCCACGGATTCCTTTTTGCCTCTGCGAATTTAAAATTGGGGAAATGGCGCTTGAACCCAGGGCTGCGCCTGGATGGTTTTCAGTTTGACTATACAGACAGGCTCGCCTCCAACTTCTCTAATCCTACGGCGAGTTCGCTGAGATTGAGCCCTAAGTTCAATCTCTTCTATGAGCCGAGCAGTACGGTTCAGTTGTACTTAAAGAATGGCCTGGGATTCCACTCTAACGATACGCGAGTTTCTGTAACTCCAGGAGCTGTAGACAGTAGTTTGCCAAAAGCCTTTGGAGCAGACCTAGGACTAAACTTTAAACCCAACGACAAGCTCTTTGTGAATTTTGCACTTTGGAGTTTATACCTAGAGCAAGAATTTGTCTATGTAGGCGATGAAGCCATAGTAGAACCCAGCGGGGAGACCCGTCGCCTGGGCTTTGACCTCGGATTGCGGTATCAGCCTACACCATGGCTGTATCTGCAACAAGACCTCAACTATGCCTACGCCCGAAGTTTAGAAGCTGCCGCTGGAGAAGATTACATTCCTTTGGCCCCATCATGGACAGCCATGGGGTCTGCCACCGTTGACCTTGCCCATGGTATTAGCGCCGGATTGCGTTATCGCTTTATTGACGACCGTCCGGCTAACGAAGATAACTCCATAGTTGCTGCAGGATATTTTATCACCGATGCCAATATTGGTTACAGCCTTGGCAATTGGCGCTTTGGCATCTCTGTAGAGAATATTTTTGACACCGAGTGGGAGGAAACCCAGTTTGCCACCAACAGTCGTTTGCAGAACGAAGCAGTTGCGGTGGAGGAGATCCATTTTACCCCGGGAACACCGCGTTTTATCCGAGGGCAGATCACCTATAGATTCTAAATACCCTTAAGCGGCTGATTTTTTGCTATTTTGCAATAGCAAATCATTTGAAGCGGCTCATGAACATCGCTATTCTATCGCGCGGCGCGCAATTATACTCGACCCAAAGCCTGTTTAAGGCGGGCGAACTGCGCAACCACGATGTGGAGATCATAGACCCAACGCACTGTGTGCTCAGCATAGAAGATGGCGAACCTAAGGTGCATTATCTGGGCGATGAGATAGACGACCTACACGCCATTATTCCGCGTATTGGTGCAAGCAATACTTACTTCGGATCTTCTGTGGTCCGGCATTTCGAAGCTCAGGGTGTCTTTACTACTGTGAGCAGTGAATCTATAATCACTTCACGGGATAAATGGACTTGTTTTCAGCTACTGTCTCGTGCCCGAGTGCCAACTCCTATGACCATTTTAGGCAATAACCGCGATCCGGAGAAGCTCTTAGAAGGCTGGAAATCGTTTCCGGTTATCATAAAATTACTCAAAGGTACGCACGGCCAAGGTGTGATCTTGGCAGAAAGCCGCCAAAGCGCACTTTCTACCTTAGAGACACTAAACAGCCTGGGAGCGCGTTATGTGCTGCAAGAGTTTATTGCGGAGTCTAAAGGCACCGATTTACGAGCTATTGTGGTTGGAGGCAACGTGGTCGCCGCTATGAAACGCCAGAGCAAGGACGGTGATTTTAGGTCGAACCTGCATCGGGGAGCCTCAGCAATTCCGGTTAAACTCGATTACAAACAAGAAGCGCTAGCCATACGCGCAGCCAAGACTCTTGGTCTTGGAGCCTGCGGAGTGGATATTCTACCTTCTCAAAAAGGGCCTTTGGTCTTGGAGATCAATTCCACGCCGGGCCTAGAAGGCATAGAAAACACCACGGGCATAGATGTGGCTCGACACTTTATCAGCTATATAGAAAGAAACAAACGCTAATGGCCAAAAACCAAGCAAAACACCTGGAGATCTGTGGCGAGGAGATCGCTCCCGGAGCTTCCATGGAGATCAACCTAAGTACCGCAACCCTGCATACGCAGACCAAGATAGATGTGCCTATAATTATTGAGCGGGCCAAGGTAGACGGCCCTACCGTGCTTTTCACTGCAGGCATACACGGCGATGAGGTCAATGGTATTGAGATCGTGCGCCAGCTTATTGCCAAAGGGATCAACAAGCCAAAAGCAGGCACGGTGGTCTGTATCCCAATTGTAAACATCTTTGGATTTATTCAGAAATCGCGAGAGTTTCCAGATGGTCGTGATCTGAACCGCGTTTTTCCGGGGAGCCGATCTGGGTCCTTGGCGTCGCAGTTTGCCTACCAGCTCACTCATCAGATCATGCCTAGCATAGACTACTGTATGGATTTTCACACCGGAGGTAGCAGCAGATTCAATGTACCGCACATCCGCATAACCGGAGCAGACAAAACCCAGAACAAACTGGCAGAGGTATTTAACGCGCCCTTTATTCTACACTCCAAGAATATAAAGAAATCGTTCCGCAGCTATTGTGAGAAAAACGATATTACTGCCTTGCTCTTTGAGGGCGGAAAGTCCAACAGCATTGACAATATTGTAAGCAATACTGGAGTAAACGGAGCGAAGAGAGTGTTGAACGAATTGGGCATGTTGCGCTCTAAGTTCAAGGTGAGTTCTCCAAAGAAAAAATCAGTAGTAATTACACAGAGTCGCTGGCTTAGAGCGTCTACGTCAGGTATGTTCAAACCGGCAGTTAAGGCAGGAGAAAGTGTGCCTGTAGGCCATGTGCTGGGACATATTACAGACCCTTATGGCAAGGTGCATTATTGGATCCGTTCTAATGCTGCTGGTTATGTGATCAATGTGAACGAGGCGCCTATAGTTTACCAAGGCGATGCGCTGTTCCATATCTCTACGGCCAACTTATGACCAAGACAGCCCTGCGAAAAGCATACAAATCAAAGCGCCAAGCCCTATCTGAAAAGGAGCTGGAAGATGCCAGTTTGGCTATTGCCAATGCTGCCTTGCAGCTTCCAATTTGGGAGGCGCGCTATTACCATATCTTTCTCCCTATTAGCCGCCAGTTAGAAGTCAATACCGAATATCTTTTGCACATCTTGCAGGGCAAGGATAAAAGAGTGGTGGTCTCTAAAAGTAAGTTCGAAGATGCGAGCTTGACGCATATCTTATTGGAAGATCACACCCGAATTAAAGTGAACCCTTGGGGTATTCCGGAACCAGAAGATGGAATAGAAATTCCTACCAATAAACTCGATGTGGTCTTTGTACCGCTTTTGGCCTACGACAAGCAGGGAAACCGCTTGGGTTATGGCAAAGGCTTTTACGACCGTTTTTTAGCGCAGTGTAAATCCGAAGTAATAAAGATTGGCCTGTCTTTCTTTGCTGCGGAAGATGAGATCCCGCATAGCGATACCGATATCCCGCTGGACTATTGTATTAGCCCGGAGCACACTTATAAGTTCTAATCGTCGCTTAGCGAAGCTACCGTGTCTGGCTTTTTAGGGAAGGCCTTCTTGTGGAATACCAAGAGCATCAGAACTCCGCAGGTAATAGAAGCATCGGCAATGTTGAAAACGGGTTCAAAGAAGGTGAACCGTTCTCCACCCCAAAATGGAATCCATTCTGGCAGATCACCAGACCATAAGGGGAAGTACAACATATCAACTACCTTTCCGTAGAAGATGGGCGCATAACCGCCTTCTTCTGGCATAAATGTGGCTACTTGGCCTAAGGAATCGTTAAAGATCATCCCGTAGAAAACCGAATCGATAATGTTTCCGAAAGCACCGGCAAAAATGAAGGAGACCGCTGTGGTGAGTATACGTGAGGTCTGCTTCTTTACCGAATCCCACAACCAATAACCTATACCGACTATGGCTACTAAACGAAACAAGGTCAAGAAAAGCTTGCCGTATTGCCCTGGGATCTTTGCGCCCCAAGCCATGCCTTCGTTCTCTATAAAATAGATGCGGAACCATTCTTGCCCGAAGACACTGAAACCGCCGTGTAATTGATAATGGGTTTTGATATACACCTTACTGACCTGATCGATCAGCAAAACGATAAAGATGATAATACCTGCTTTCTTTAAAGACATTAGAAGGTTTTAAGGCTACAAAAATACACTAATTTTTGGCTTTAAGACGGATGTTTCCTCGCGGGGCAACAACGCTTATTTTATGGGTTCCACTTTGGGGTAATCGGTTGTCTATTTTGTCGGGATCACCCACCGTTTCTGCGTAGAGTCCGGCCAGACCTTTAACGTTTATATTGCCATCTGAAGTGGCCAGCACCCCCGAGGCCAAAAAATTCTTAGCATTGATATTTCCGACGTCTAAACGCAATTCCACTGCTGCGAACTCACCGTCTAAAGCCACACTTAAACAACGTCCGGAAACGTTCAAATATTTTCCTTTTGGGATCTCCAAGATGAGTTCTGCCGCAATGACCTTGTGCGCACCCAATTTATCATCTGTTGGCGTAAAGCCTGGAGCAAAGCCAATATTGATATTCCAGGTTCCGCCCGCTTCTATGAGATTCAATACCAATTCTGCAGCAAATTCGCCTTCGGTGTTCATAAAGGCCTTAAAGCGATTCGTTGGAGTTGCTCTTACGGTGAGTCTAGAGATATTGTCTACATCTACCTGCAAAACCTGCAAGGCAGTTGCGTCTATATCCTTAAGGGTCTCTATTTGAGCAAAGGCCCAAGGGCTAAAGCTTAGCCACAGAAAAATGATGGAGAAATAACGCATAAGAAAAACGCCCCAAAAGCGGGGCGTCTGTATTATTTCTGCATGTTTTTGGCTTCGATGCTCAAGGTAGCATGCGGCACCAATTTAAGGCGTTCCGGATTGATGAGTTTCCCGGTTACACGGCAAATGCCGTAAGTCTTATTTTCTATACGGATCAAAGCGTTCTTTAGATCGCGAATGAACTTCTCTTGTCGAATAGCTAATTGCGAATTCGCCTCTTTAGACATTACTTCGGAGCCTTCGTCAAAAGCTTTAAAGGTAGGAGAGGTATCGTCTGTTCCGTTATTTGAATCGTTTTTGTAAGCGCTTTCAATAAGCTCGAGTTGCTGCTTGGCCTTATCCATCTTCTCCATGATGATCTGACGGAATTCTTCGAGCTCCTTATCGCTGTATCGGTTTTTAACTTCTTGCGCCATAATCCTAATATTTTTTTATCGCCAGTCGGGTTTCTATATCATCAAATGCAACTTCCGTGCCTTCTTTTAGGTCGTCAGAAAACTCGAGACTCGCGGTTAAAGTTTCCGTTTTAATATAATCCAGATTTGCGGCTACCGCAGCTTCCAGTTCTGGGGCCTTTTGGATGGTTACAGACACCTTGTCTGTGACTTCAAAGCCCGAATCCTTACGTACGTTTTGAATGCGGTTCACCAATTCTCTGGCAATGCCTTCGCTCTTGAGCTCCGGAGTGATGTTAACATCTAAGGCGACTGTGAGGGGGCCATTATTGGCCACTAGCCATCCTTCTATGTCCTGCGAGCTAATCTCCACGTCAGGCAGGCCTAAAGTAATATTTTTTTCATTAATTACAACTGCTATTTCACCTTTCTGCTCAATGGTTTGAATGTCTTCTTGAGTGAATTGGGAAACCGCCGCTGCAACGGCCTTCATGTCTTTTCCGAATTTTGGCCCGAGGACCTTGAAATTCGGTTTGATCTGCTTGACCAAAATACCACTGGCATCGTCTAGCAGTTCTATTTCTTTTACGTTTACTTCGGATTTTACCAAGTCTGCAATAAGCTCGATCTCGGCCTTATCCGCAGCATCTAGAACAGGGATCATGATACGCTGCAATGGCTGACGCACTTTGATCTGCTCTTTCTTGCGTAACGAGAGTACTAAGGAAGATATTGTCTGAGCCTTCTGCATGCGGTGTTCTAAAGCGGAATCGATCAAGGCTTCGTTGGCCTTTGGGAAATCGCTTAAGTGAACCGACGTTGCGGATTCCAAGCCACAAACAGCATTGAGATCCTGATACAAACGATCCATATAGAATGGAGCTATCGGAGCACTGAGTTGCGCCACACGATGCAAACAAGTATACAGGGTCTGATATGCAGAGATCTTGTCTGGGCCGTAACTACCTTTCCAGAAACGGCGACGGCACAAACGCACATACCAGTTACTCAAGTTCTCTTGCACAAAGTTCGAGATGGCTCGGGCAGCCTTGGTAGGCTCATAATCGGCATAGGCCTCATCCACTACTTTGATAAGGGTGTTGAGTTCCGATAGGATCCAACGGTCTATCTCTGGTCTGTCTGCTACTGGCACATCAGGCTCACTATAATTGAAACCGTCCAAATTGGCGTACAGACTAAAGAAACTGTAGGTATTGTAAAGTGTTCCAAAATATTTGTTGCGCACCTCACCAATACCATCAATGTCAAACTTGAGGTTGTCCCAAGGGTTGGCATTCTGGATCATATACCAGCGGGTGGCATCCGGTCCGTATTTGTCTAGGGTTTCAAATGGATCGGTGGCATTGCCCAAACGCTTGGACATCTTCTGGCCGTTCTTGTCCAAGACCAAACCGTTAGACACTACGTTCTTATAAGCCACATCGTCAAAGGTCATAGTGGCAATGGCGTGCAAGGTGTAGAACCAACCACGGGTCTGGTCCACTCCTTCTGCAATGAAATCTGCCTTGCGCCAGGTGTTCTCTACCATCTCTTTGTTCTCAAAAGGATAGTGCCACTGGGCGTAGGGCATAGAACCAGAATCGAACCAAACGTCAATGAGGTCACTCTCGCGCTTCATCGGCTTGCCCGATGGGCTCACCAAGGTAATCTGGTCTACTATGTTCTTGT
>Ga0256829_1003611_pt1 | contig 10618 bp, 11 predicted proteins | sample 131447metaG_FD_185979 | JGI IMG/M metagenome (GOLD analysis project Ga0256829, IMG submission 185979) | Hydrothermal vent microbial communities from Lau Basin, Pacific Ocean - 131-447 | ecosystem: Environmental > Aquatic > Marine > Hydrothermal vents | place: Pacific Ocean: Lau Basin | collected...
TTTTTGCGTTCGCAGTTTGTTTCGGGGCGTTGGAATGTATTCATAAGGAATGTAACATGCCAAAATATAAAGAGTTTTTCATGATCCTAGGAATGCTGTGAAATGTCACATTAACTGAATGCACCCGCTTAGCACTCATGTAAAAGGCAGGTACTTACATGCCCGACGGTGTTTAAACACGCATGACGATTTATAGTGTGTCCTGCCTTTAAGTAGACTACTATTGTAGCTTACTTCTTATCGTGAAGCATAGGATGATGATTAAATGGTTATTCAATGCTTGAATCACTATATGATTAGGGGAGAAGTCGTTTCCAGTTTGTTCATGTGTACGATGCTATCAATGCTCACTTGAGGAGATGAGATTGCTGACTATCTTTTGTCTGGATTCCTCCGCAATAGCTTGAGGCGTTACGCCTTCGTGTGAGAAGTCTTTTATCGTGATGGGTTCAAGGTACTCAATCACCATGATATTTCGTTGGCGCGAAAAATCTATCCAAGCCTGCTTTTTTCCAAGGAATAATGGTGCGCAATAAATGCTAACAGGTTGGATAGGGACTTGTGCCTTGAGTGCAGCGTAAAATACGGTTGTCCGAAATCGCCCTACAGAAAGATTCGATGCTGATCTTGTACCTTCAGGAAATACAGCAACATGATGACCTTCATCCAAACGCTGGCAGCAATCAGAAATAATACGCTCGCAGCTCTCTCTTGTGCCATCCATGCCTTCCACATAACCCGCAACTTTTACAAAATCAGCTAATATGGGATTCTTTTTAGTTTGTTGTTTAAATAGGCATACAGCATTAGGAAAGTCTTTTAGCAATACAATAAAATCAATAAGACTAGGGTGGTTCGCCACAATCAACGCAGGTTCTTCTATGGGTTTCCCAATAAATTTAAACGAAATCAAACCCAATCTACTCAATATGCTCAGATAAGATGCCACATGCCTATGGGCTTGCCAAAGAGCCGCTTGGCGCTTCGCAATCATTGTTTTATCATTTGAATTCATAATTTTGGGAATCACCCACTTACTAAGCCACAACACATGAATCGCAAAACGAATAAAACCATAAGCTGTTAATAGTACTCGAAACATCACATTGAATGATTTCATAAACTCCCCAAACACCGTTACAGCTATATATTTTCTCATGTTTAAACGGTCAACACTCTAATGACGATGCAATTTATTTGAACAAATAAAAAAAATTTCTATATTCGACAACGATTCATCAAAATTCATGATACGGCTTCCAAAGCAAGATAAGGACTATGACCTCTATTAAAAGAAAACAGCGAGTACTCATCACAGGCGGAGCTGGTTATATTGGGTCACACATTACACGCCTATTTAAAGAGTTTGGTTACTCAGTGATTGTTTTTGATAATTTAAGCACGGGGAACGCATGGGCAATCTCTGATGTCCCCCTTGTTCATGCTGATATTCTCAATGAAACATGCCTGTATCAAGTGTTAAAATCAAACGTAATTCAAACAGTCATTCACCTGGCTGCTAAAAGCAGTGTGCCCGAATCGTTTGTACAAACGAACGATTATTTGAAAGTAAATCAAGATGGCACGGAAGTCGTGATACGAGCTTGCGCCAAAGCGGGTGTGCAACATCTGATATTCTCTTCTACTGCCGCAGTATATGGTAAAGGAAGTCATGGTTTGGTCTGTGAAGATTCTCCTTTACACCCAATCAGCCCTTATGGTGCGTCAAAACTTATGGCTGAGAACATGATAGAACATTTTTGCTCAAAATATGATATGAACTATATAATTTTTCGTTTTTTTAATGTTATTGGAGCGCATCTAGATGCCACGATAGGTCAATATAACCCCTCATCGAGTCATCTCTTAAAGCACTGCCTGAATAGTGTTCAGACGAATAGTAGTTTAGAGATATATGGCAATGATTATCATACTCATGATGGTACAGCGGAACGAGATTATATACATGTCCAGGATTTGGCTGATTTACATCTTCAAGCGATAAAATATTTAACCGATGGTGCTGATTCAATGCTACTTAATGCTGGTTATGGTCAAAGCCATTCTGTCTTGAAATTTATTCAGACCTTTGAACAAGTGACTAAAAAAACATTGCGTTATCAATATGTCGATCGCCGACCTGGTGATCCATCGGCACTTATTTCGGATGTTTCACTCTTGCAAAAAAGTATTGACTGGAGCCCACAGTATCGATCGCTTGAAACGATGATTGGTAGCAGCTATGTATGGGAAAAATCCAGCATTCGACGAGCCCTTGCATGAGTGTTCAACAGCGCAATAGCCTACTATTGCTCATCATGACTTATGTGATTATAGCTAGTTCGATATTCGTTCACCTATATGGTGTCACATGGCTACTCCAAGAATGTGCGAATGATTGGCACTTTTTTTTCATTGGTCTTGGTGGTGCTATTATTGCTAATGCGACGGGTGCGGGTGGTGGTATTTTATTTATCCCAGCATTTACAAACATGGGCGTTTCCCAAGAAGAATCTGTTGCTACCAGTGTCGTCATTCAATGTTTTGGCATGACTACGGGTGCTGTTGCTTGGCTTTTAAGTTTCAAAAAACGCCCCACAATCTATCGCCGCTATGAAAGTTTTATGAAAACCACTGTTTTAACTGCTGGAACAGCCTCCGTTATAGGCGTTTTGTTGGGGGAATATGTGTTGCGCAATAATCTTCCTTTTTCAGTCAGTAGTATGGTTTCAATATTTTCTATATGTTTTGGACTGCTTATTTTAGTTATTCATTATCTAAATTTTCGCAGCAGCAGTCCAAGAAGCCAAAGCTCTACGCTCGATATGTTTTTTTGTACCCTTATTGGTTTCAGTGGCGGTATCATGACATCCATCATCTCAATTGGGGTCGGTGAAATATTGCTTATGCTATTGTTTTTTCGTAACTATCCTATCCAAATATCAATCTTTATGGCTGTGGTCATCTCTGCCATTACTGTTTTAGCTGCTGCACCTTATTTTATCTACAGTATTGATGCCGTAGTGTGGGGGATTGTGATGGTTGCTGCTCCTGCTGCCATGCTTGGCGGTATTCTAGGACAGAAACTTACGGCTCGTCTTGGCGCGGTGCGTATCAAACTTTTTTGTGGGTTATGGATATGTTTGACAGGCATCATTTCATAACATTGATATGCAAAAAGCCTACGCTATCTTCATCTGTACCAATTGGAACTATCATGGTTGGAGTCGCGTTCAACGCAATAAAGCTGCATGCTTGCCTAGCAGGTAGCTCAATGCTATGTTGACTGCTCTAAATATTATAGGAGGGACGAAATGTCTAACTTTTTTAAACATGCAACTTATGTTCTAGTAACATTCTCACTGTTGGTTGCAACATCTATTGCTTCTGCTCAAGAAGTACGCGTGCCTACGGAGGTGAAATTCGCAGCCAATTCAAATGTACGCGCAGCCGTTATCAATGAATGTGATTTGCAAACCAAGCTTCCAGAATTTCTTCGTACTTATGGCAAAAAGAATGGTATTGATGTGGTGCTTAGTAAAAAAGCGCTGCATAAAAAACAAAAGGGTCGTGTATTATTACTTGAAATTACCAGCGTAAGTGGTGCTGGTGGTGGTGCGTGGTCTGGTCCAAAGTCAGTGAGTGTGAAAGGCTCTTTGTATAAGAACGGAACATTCATTGGCAACTTTACAGCTTCAAGAGCTTCAGGCGGTGGTTTCTTTGGTGCTTATAAAGGAACATGTGCAATTCTTGGTCGCTGTGTGAAAACACTGGGTAGTGATATTGCAAAATGGCTGAAAAATCCCAGTAAGAATGCTCATTTAGGGTAATTCTAAGAACATCAACGCTCAAAAAATTCAAACGAATCGACTGCCGTTGTTGTTCACCCCTATCAAGGTGTAAACAGGATAAAATAGCGCGTTTTTGAGTTGTCCTACAGAATAACCTTCATTTGTGGAGGTTATTTCTTTTTTGATATAAGTTTAGAAATCTGGAGGGAGTACATGCATGAAATCTTAAAAAAATTTATTTTTGAAGAATTGGTTCAAGTGGATGATGTTACATTATTCGCAGAACAAGATGACCTGTTAGATGCAGGCTTAGATAGCATGGGGATTATGCGTTTGGTGCTATTTATTGAAGAAGAACTTGGTGTATCATTACCCGATGAAGAAATCGAGCCCGATAATATCCAAACACTTGAGTCTATTGTGAAATGGATTGAACGCCATCGTTAATACTGACGCGTTATTTTAAATAGCCATAGGATGTTGACATGCGAACAGCATTAAATACTGCCGATCATTTCACCTTGATGATAGATTATGAAATCCGAAAATCTGGACTCTCGGGCAATTTTTGTGCTTTGGTATTTGAACTTGATCAAAAATTAGACCCTGAATCGCTTGCTATACAATCAGAAGGCTTCCTAGAACGCTTCCCTGAAGCCAATGTTCGGTTGAAACAACAAGGAAGGCGTTATTTCTGGCAACCTTATACACAAGGCGCATCCATTTTTTTCACACATCAGGCGAAGCATCAAGACTCTGCGCATCGAATCATCCAGTCGATTATGAACACTAAAGTGTCCACCTATGATGCAGTTCCCGTCACTTTTCATTTGATTAACTTGCCTACAGGTTCATTTTTTCTATTGCGTTGGTTCCACCCTATATGTGATGCCAAAGGAGCTGAACTCATTGTTCATTATTTCTTACATGACAATGAAACACCACCAAAAGCTCAAAGCCCCTTTACCCAACTAACAAATAAATGGGGGTTCTGGAAAAAGCTTGGCATGATGTATAAAGCAAAGAAACATATTGGGCAACTGGATCAAACCTCAAGCTCGTTGCCCAACATTCAAGAAACACCTGCGGATAAGTTGGATTATACATTACTTAAAATTAATGTGGAAACATCAAAAATTATTATGAAACATGCCATGAAAGAAGTGGGCATGACAGGCACTTCCCTCTACTTTATAGGCTGCCTTATGCGCGCTTTAGCAAAGATAGGCTGCCAAGAAAACGAAGGTTTTTGTGTGCCTTATGCGATGAATATGCGCAAACGAAAGGCTTTATCCCCTATTTTTGGTAATCAAGTGAGTTTTCTATTCGCTCAAGCTACGATGGAACAAGTTCAAGATCGTAAGAAGCTATTTAAGAGCCTGCGTGAACAACACAAAACCACCATTCGTACAGGGCTTGACCAAGCTCTTGTACCATTAATGTGGGCAGGGAGTTGGCTGCCACTTGAAAAATATGGTGCTATTATTCGTAACACGCCACAAGGCAGGGAACGCAGTTCTTTTTGGTTTTCATATACAGGAGAGCCAGACCCACAAGTCACTGAAGTTGCCAATGCACGAGTTAAAACAATGTTCCAGCTTAGTCAGGTCACATCTCCACCCTCACTTGGCGTACTTGTTAGTCAATACAGCGGTGAAATTACTTTAAGTTTTAACTACATCGCAAGCCAAATCCAACATGAATGGCTAGATAAATTCATGCAACAACTTACAAAAGAACTTCTTAATGATTCAGAAGACATAACCTAGGTCACTTGCTTTGCAAAAACTATTCACGCATCAGAAAAATATTCCCAACCAGATTGCTTTTGATGAAGGCAATGACAATATCACCTATCAAGAATTTGTCGTACAAGCTCAGTCGATGAGTAACATTCTACAACAGCACGCCAACCATACTAGTCGTATTGCCATCCTGATGCCGCGTGGCATCCAAGCAGTGTTGTCTATTTATGCGACATTATTTTTAGGTGCAACATATGTTCCCTTAGATATTCAAAACCCAGACATTCGCTTGCAATTCATTGTTCGGGATGTCCAGCCCCAATGCGTCATTGGTGTGGGTATTCGCCCTACATGGTTAAACCAAGAAATACCATGGCTTGATATGCAATTTATATCATGCACAGAAAATACAGATATGAGTATGAATCATATTCAAGCTGATCCAGAAAATATCGCAGCCATCCTTTATACATCGGGTTCAACAGGAAAGCCGAAAGGTGTCGCCATCAGTTATCGTGCGATTCAAGCATTTATCGATTGGTCTTCAACGGTGTTCCAAATCAATAAATTCGATCATATTGCTAGTTTAGCTCCGTTTCATTTTGATTTATCACTATTTGATCTTTTTACGAGTCTATCCAATGGTGCGAGCACTTATTTTATTCCTCAACGGCTCACCATGTCACCTAAGAACATGGTCGATTGGTTTGAAGAACAATCCATTACCACATGGTATACTGTTCCTTCCATTCTTAGTTTTATGACATTGCGTGGTGCCTTAAATAGTGCTAGTTTGCCTACCTTCAAGCGCATATTGTTTGCGGGCGAAGTCTTCCCTTTGCCTAACTTAATAAAATTAAGTCAAGCTCTCCCCCATGTTGAACTTTATAACCTATTTGGACCCACAGAAACCAATGTGTGTGCCTATTGGAATGTTCAAAAAGATACCTTGGATAAGCTTGATAGCATTCCCATTGGCATCGCCGCTTGCTCTGCTGAATTGCATATGGGTGATGATGGCGAGTTACTGGTCAAAGGACCGTGTGTGATGAGTGGGTATTGGATGCAGGGGCAAGTACAAAAAAACGATAGCCCATGGTATTACACTGGTGATCGCGTTTCGCAAGATGCCGCACAAAAATACTTTTATCATGGTCGTATGGATCGTATGATTAAATCATCAGGGTATCGCATTGAACCTGCAGAAATTGAATATCACATCAATCAATATGATGGTGTGGAAGCATCTGTGGTCATCGGAGAAGATGATGCCATTAGTGGACAACGCCTTGTCGCTATTGTGACAGGCAAAGACATCAATATTCAAGCTTTGCGCAAAGAGGTGAAACAATGTGTTGCTGCTTATATGCAGCCCTACCGCTTCATCAAGCTGGATTGTTTGCCCTATTTATCCAATGGAAAATTGGATCTACAAGCATTAAAGCATCAAATATCCGAACATTCTTAGGAGATGATCCAATATGAATGCACACCTTATGTCTGATTTAACCCTCACCAGTCTTCACAGCGATGCAAGTGCCAAGGAGCGTTTGCAAGCATGCGCGCAAGCTGGCGTATTTAAACATGCCATTGATGAACTATGGGGGGGAGTAGGCGACGACTTCTTAGGCTTGTCCAAAGCTTATGAATACTTAGGTAAAAAGACGCGTGACCCTGGTTTGATTTTAGCTGTGAATGCCCATGTTTGGGGAAGTATTTTTCCGCTTCTACGGTTTGGCACGGATGCACAAAAAGAAACTATTTTACCCAAACTTATTCAAGGTGAGATGCTCGCAGGCCATGCCATTACGGAGCCTCAAGCAGGATCAGATACCCAAGCGATGGAAACACGCGCCATGGAACAAGAAGGTGGCTTTGTATTGAATGGTTGTAAGCGCTATATCACCAATACGCCCATTGCTGACATGTTGGTCATCTATGCCAAACATAAGGATGCTATCTCTGCATTTTTGGTTTATGCCGATGATGTAGGTGCAAGTTTTTCAGATGAACATACTGTACAAGCATGCATGACTGCCAGTATGGGCGATGTGATACTGGATGATTGTTATATCCCTAAAGATCGCCTGCTTGGCAAGGCAGGGGCAGGTAATCTGATGATTCACCTAGCTTTGGAGCTTGAGCGCGCTTTTATTTTTTCAGGTATTGTAGGTGTTATGCAATGGCAACTTGATGAAGTTGTTCGCTTTGCCCGTAGCCGTCAAGTCAAAGGGCAAGATTTATCCAATTTTCAAGCGATTAGCCATCGTATTGCTGAAATGAAACTTCGTCTTGAGACAGTTCGCCTATGGATTGATAAATGTGCGAATCATTGCAATCGAAAAAAACGCATCACCATCGAAAGCGCAGCAACCAAATGGTATGCCAGTGAAGCTTTTTTAAGTTCATGCCTTGATAGCGTACATATTTTTGGTGCCAAAGGGCTTGAAGGTGAGCATGTGCAATTGGTTCAAGATGCGATGGCTGGTCGCTTGTTTTCAGGTAGTACCGAGCTACAAAAAAATATTATTGCAACGATGCTTGGTATGAAAGGTTAAATGATGATTTCAGAACCACTAAAAACTGTCATTATTATTGGAGCGGGTCCAGCTGGAACTGCTTCTGCTATGAATATGCTTCGAGAAGGTTTTTACCCTATCATTATCGAATCAGAAACATTCCCTCGCTTTCATTTGGCGAATCATTAACCACCGAATGTGTGGATGCTTTAAATCGATTGGGACTGCAACAAGCACTTGAAAAACTTTCAGCATCACGCAAGAAAGGAGTGCGTATTTTTTTCTAGTCACCCTGAAAATAGCTTTTATGTCGGAGCTGGGGATGCTTGGCAAGTAGAACGGTCTAAATTTGATCAGATGATGCTGCATGAGGCGCTCCAAAGAGGTGCGGCATGCGTGCATGGAAAAGTGAGTAATATTCATCATGAAGATAATTTGTGGACGGTCTCTATTCAAACTGATGAAGGTCATCAACAACTAAGCTCATGTTTTGTTATTGATGCTAGTGGGCAACAAAGATTCACTCAGAAGAAAGGCTTCTGGGGTACACTTCAAGATGGTGATTATGCCCATCAAATAGCTTTTTTTGGACATTTTAAGGGTGTTCAGCGTCAAGCAGTTGATATGCATGATACATTAATTTTTCACCGAAAAAACCATGAATGGGCGTGGATGATTCCACTTAGTACAAGCATGACAAGTATCGGCTTAGTTGTTCCTGTGGCGGAGTTTAAGAAAAGAACATTAAGCATAAATGATTATATAAATGAACAACTTCAATCATTTAGTGAGCCGTTGCAACAAAGAATTAGTCGTATATCCATAAGTAATGATATTCAAGCTGTATCTAATTATTCATTTTCTATAGAAAACTATGCACAGAATGGACTTTTTTGTGTGGGTGACAGCCATCGCTTTATTGATCCTATATTTTCCTTTGGTGTGCAGTTTGCAGTCGTCGAAGAAGAATATGTAAGCCAGGCAATTGTCGATTGTGCCCAATCTGATGCATCAAGATGCCAACTCATACATGAACACTATATGGCGGTGACGACACAGGCTCAAGATGTCATCCAAGATATGCTTTCCTACTTCTGGAAGCACCCTTGGGGATTCGAAAATATGGCACATCATCGTTATGCCGATGAGTTTTTAGAAATTTTTGCAGGGCGAATTTATGAAAAAAAAGCGGGCGCGGGTTTATTACGAATGCGGGAAGTATTAACCCGCATGGTTCATGAATCACCGTGATGATTGCGCGGAACCTTTGGTAGCAACGGATTTCGAAGGAGAAGTTCGTTGCTATGCATACGGACGACTCATGAGACATGCATTGCGGACAAAGGGGTAAGCAAGGGTGGGCAGTATTCATAAATCATGTGGGTTAGGTACAGGAAGCTTGAACTTTTCTAAAACAGGGATATTGGAGATGACAACACCAACACGCCCCCCCAGTTTTTTTATTACTGCCACAGATACAGATGCAGGAAAAACATGGGTCACACGGCATTTGATTCAAGCCTTGCAAGGCTTGGCAGTGGATGCACATGCCATCAAACCTGTGGCTTGTGGCATCAATGCGGATGGCATCAATGATGATGTGCAGGCATTGGCTTGGGCGCAGTCATGTGCTGTGGATGAGGTGTGTTGCTATGCTTTTGAACAGGCGGCAGCGCCGATGCAAGCAGCTGCAGCCGAACATCGTATGCTGCAACGCGAAACATTGGTCTCATGGTGTCGGCACAAGCAGCAACAGAAGATGACATTGATTGAAGGCATTGGTGGTTTGATGGTGCCTTTGACGGAGTCCTATTTGGTGTCGGATTGGTTGCAGGATATACCTGAAGCGGAAGTGATTTTGGTGGTGGGTGCTAAGTTGGGCTGCATCAATCATAGCTTACTAACTTTGCAACAACTCCAACATCAAGGTCGTATGCCTGCATATATCATCCTGAATGATTGCCACGGCGGGCAAAATGTAACACAGCTTCAAGTGGCGTTAGAACCTTATGTGGATGCTTCAAGCACGATGGTGCTTTCTCCTTATCAGGATACACATGCGCTCAAGGCATTGGCTGCCATGCTCGCCCAATCCACGCACGCGAAGTAAATTCAGGATAGTGGGCATTGGTGAAATAGAGACCGCGTGCGGGTGCGGTGGCAGCGGCAAGACTACGGTTTTTAGCTGCTAAGACCTGTGCCATGCGTTCCACTTCCCAGCCTCCTGTTGCCACCTGCACCAAGCTGCCGACAAGGTTGCGTACCATGTGATACAAAAAGGCATTGGCAGAAATATGAATATGCACTTCCCAACCATGTTGTTCAATCTCAATGCGTGTGATGGTACGAATGGGGCTATGGGCTTGGCAGTGTGAGGCTCGGAAACTGGTAAAATCATGTTCGCCCAACAAACAATCGGCGGCTTGACGCATGTGGTCAAGATTCATAGGGCGTGGCATCCACCAATGTCGCCACGGCGCAAGGGCAGAAGGGGTGGAGCGTTGCCAAATTTGATAACGATAACTGCGCTCGATGCATGAGAATCGTGCATGAAAATCATCGG
>Ga0256829_1003612_pt1 | contig 10618 bp, 12 predicted proteins | sample 131447metaG_FD_185979 | JGI IMG/M metagenome (GOLD analysis project Ga0256829, IMG submission 185979) | Hydrothermal vent microbial communities from Lau Basin, Pacific Ocean - 131-447 | ecosystem: Environmental > Aquatic > Marine > Hydrothermal vents | place: Pacific Ocean: Lau Basin | collected...
GGTTTTAATTTATTTGGTTGTTGCATCTTCTCTCCTATCTTCTATTCTCTAGCTCTTTAGAGCCTGTTGTATAGTCTGTTGCAAATGTCTTAGAGTATCTATCTTCTATCTTAACTTCTGTCTCATCTATTGTGCTTGGGTCTGCACCAAATGGTACTTCGTGTCCAACTCTTGCAAATCTTTGAGTATCGTATCTATCAATTCTTGCAGGGTCTCTAAGCTCAGGACCAATTACATCACGGTACTCTTTACCAAAGATTTTATCTACTTCATACCAAGCTGCATGCTCATCACCTTGTAGTGGGTAAGTCTTAAGTAGTGGGTGCCCGTGCCAATCATCTGGCATAAGAATTCTTTTTAAGTAAGGGTGGTTATTTACCTTAATGCCAAACATATCAAACATTTCACGCTCTGCAAAATTTGCCATTTTATGAACACCAACAATAGTCTCTATCGCTTGGTCTTGCTTAATTCTTGTAGTAACTCTAGCTCTTAAGGCTTTATCTAAATTTAAGAGTTGATAAAAAACTTCAAATTCGCCATCTTGTGCCAAATAATCAACTGCACTAAGTTCGCTACACATTTTAAAGCAAGAGTTCTCTTTTAGCTCAGTTATAGCTTTTACATTATCTTCAGGCTTAATTTTCATAACTAACTGCCCTAACTCTATATATGTATCTAGCAACTCTATATTTTTACTTTTTAAATTCTCTACCACACTCGCAAAGAAGCTTCCCTCTTCTACTTGCTCTCTAGGAACACTAGGAGTTACATAGAATCTATCTGTATATTTTGCTTTTTTCTGTACATTATCTTTTGGGGTATATCTTCTCATTATATGAACCTTTGCTTTTTGTTTTTATTCATATTTGCACTCTCGCGTCTAATCTTTTGCTGAAGCATCATCATAGCGTACTGTAGAGTCTCTGGGCGTGGTGCACAACCTGGCAGATAAATATCTACAGGAACGATTCTATCAACACCTTGAACAATAGAGTAAGTATTAAACATACCACCAGTGTTTGCACAAGAACCCATACTAATTACCCATTTTGGCTCTGCCATTTGGTCATAAAGTCTTCTTGTAAACTCTGCGTGCTTTTTAGTTAGTGTACCTGCTAAAATCATAACATCCGCTTGTCTAGGAGATGCTCTAAAAATTACACCCATTCTATCGAAGTCAAATCTTGAAGCACCCGATGCCATCATCTCAATCGCACAACAAGCCAATCCATAAGTTAAAGGCCAAAGCGAGTTCGAACGCCCCCAGTTAATAAGATGATCAGCAGATGTTAAAACTACTGGTAATCCCCCTGAAGAGGCATAATTTACTTGATGCTGTGCCATTCTAACGCTCCTTTTTTCCATGCATATACAAATCCGATTGCTAACAATACAATAAATAGAATCATCTCAACTAATCCAAACGCTCCAAGAGGTTTAAAATCCAAAGCCCATGGGAACATAAATACAATCTCTACATCAAACAGAATAAATAGTAGAGCAATTAGGTAAAACTGTACCGAAATAGTGTTTGGCTGTCTATCTGGCTCAGGTCCACACTCATAAATCGAGAGCTTAAGCTTCTCTGTATCTAGTTTCGCAAGTCTTCTACTTACAAGTCTAGCTAAAAATAGCGTCGCAGGGAATGCAACAGCTGTTAGAACAAATAGTACAAACGCCCCAAAATAAGGATGTTGTGTAGCAATATGTGTCATTTCTACCCCTTTAAAGTTTTGATATACCTATATATAGGAGCCCTGAGGGGCACCTAAAGTTCTTCATATTAACAGATATTTGGTTAATAGAAATTTGAATTTGAGTTTTTTAGTAACTTTTAAAAGTTTATGTAACTGCTAGAAACACTTTTTTGTTAGATATTTATAGCGTTAAAAGTTTTTTTGATAAAATAGTATCAATTTATTAACTTTAGGAAATATTATGCGATTAGATGACGAAAGAGAAAGCTCAAATGTAGATGACAGAAGAGGTTCTAGCAGTGGTTTCGCTGGAGGAATGGGTCGAGGTATTCCATCTATTGGAACTATTATGTTTATTTGGCCATTAATTAGAGGCTTACTCAAAACAAAATTTGGTTGGGCACTAATAGCTATTGGAGCTATTGCTTACTTTAGTGGCTTTAACCCTCTCTCATTAGTTACCGGTGGTAGCACTTCTCACACTTCAAGCAGTAAACAAGATGAAAAATCTGCAATATTTATTAAAAAAGTACTTGCAAGCACCGAAGATGTATGGAGTCAGGTACTACCTAAATATGGTATTAGATATAGAGCACCACAGATGGTACTTTTTAATGGAAAAACCACAAGTGGCTGTGGAATTGCATCTGCAAATATGGGACCATTCTACTGCCCAGCTGACCAGAAAGTTTACTTAGATTTAAGCTTCTTTAACGAATTAGCAAGCCGACACAACTCACCTGGAGACTTTGCACAAGCTTATGTTTTAGCACACGAAGTAGGACACCACATCCAAAATATGCTAGGAACTCTAAATAAAGTACAAAGATTAAAACAAAGTTGGGGTGGGCAAAATACAGCAAAATCAAACGCACTACAAGTTAGAGTAGAACTACAAGCCGACTGCTACGCAGGCGTTTGGGGACACTACGCACAGACTAAATTCCACCAGCTAGAGAGAGGCGATGTAGAAGAGGCAATCCAAGCAGCCGGCTCAATAGGCGACGATACATTACAAAAAGAAGCACAAGGCTATGTAACACCAGAAAACTTCACCCATGGAACATCTAAACAGAGAGTAGAATGGTTCTTAAGGGGCTTCAAGAGTGGAGACTTAAGAGCTTGCAATACATTTAAATAAAAGTAACTATCTTACACAATTAGTATAAAGAGAGTCTACAATGCTATTAAGTTAAGAACTCTATAGTCATTTAATGGAATCAGTTATTAAATAAAATTGATAATCTACCATCGCCGTCATTCCCGTGAAAACGGGAATCCACAATTTTAACTGTCTATAAGTTGCAATTTAAATTTTTTGACAATTTAAACCGTGGATTCCCACTTTCGTGGGAATGACGCAGTGGCAAGATTTTGACTTTGTGCTTTAAGCTTAGTGGATTTTATGGAGTTAAAACTCTTAACTTAATGGCAATGAAGGGTACCTCCAATGTCATCGTATAATATAAATGAAGTTAGCATTTAATTCAATTATAGTTGACCATATCTTATAAATTTTGCAAATACAGCAATATTGTATTTTACATTCTCTTTTTTATATTTCATATTATTTTTAAGGTAATAAGCAATTGTATTTCGTGATGATTTATGTGAATATTCTTGCAACTCTAACCATTCATACAATGTAGCAGGTTCATCTTTATAAACTCCACCTGTTCCATCAATATAATTAGCAAAAGTTGTATTATTTACAACAGCAGCACAAGTAAATGTATTTGCTAAGTACTCTAACTTCTTCTTTGTCCATTGCTTGCGTAATCCTGCATCATACAAAGAGACAACAAATTCTGCTAAACGAGCACCGTGTGTTAAATCTTCCATTCTATCTCTTGAATCGTAATTAATATCAGCTGGCCAATAGTACCAAATAAGATACTTATCACCTCTGATTGTAGATTTACTATGCATATTCCACCAAATATAATTAGCAACATTCTCAACAATATTTTTATATTTCAAATTGGCTTTTCCATCGGCAACACTTGCTCGATACATTTCAACCAAAGGTTCTGCAATAATCACTGTCATATTTATAGGTGCTTCTGTACCAGAATAATTATTTTTATTTTCATAATAGCCATTTGGATAGGCAAAATATGCACCATATGTACCATCGCTATAGGGTGAATATTCATCAGGAACAAATGGCTTATGCACATTATACAATTTCTGTACCATATTATAATATCTATTGGCATCTGCACTAAATTCATCACCAAGTTTTGGGTTTTCTTTTACAATTCTAGCAAAAGCAGCAAGAGGATATGCATATAGTGCATTTGTCAACATATCAGAGTATCTTTGACCCCCATTTCGACCATAGTTATACTCTCTTGTACCCCATCCTGGCATAACTTTATGAGTTCTATCATCGACTCTTTTAGTTATTGCATCATTTCCATCTGCAACAATTTTCAATAACTCATCTAAATTACGCAAGATACGAATATCATGAGTAGCTTCATAAGCATCAACATAAGCACGCAAATACGCACCAGTATCCCATCCTGCTGGATTGTTATCTACGCCAAATTTTCCTACAAAATAACTATTTTTTAAATCTTTGTGCTGATTTATAAACCACCCAATATTTTGTACTACTTCATCGGTACTATTTCCACTACAACCATTTAATATTAAAACTATTAAAGTAATACAAAAAAAAGCCATATTACTAAATTTTCTTCTAATCATATATTTCTCCTAAGTACTTACTCAAAGGCTATATCATCACCTAAGTTAAGAGTTGTATATCTATTTATTGTTATTGGCACAAAACTCAAAGCTAGCTACTTCACCACTTACCCAAAAGTTGTAGTTCACGATATTAAATAGCTAAAAGTTTAAAAAATGAATTTTCAGCAATTTAAACTGTGGATTCATATTTTCATATAAATGACTATTTATAGGCTTTAAGCTTAGTGTATTTTGAGGAGTCAAAACTCGTAACTTAATAACTAAAGTTCCGCACTATATACAATATTTAATAGGTTGAAAAAATACCATCAATATTAAACTTTAGAAGTCTATTATTATCGCAATAGGTTTTTTGATTATAACATAGTATCAACAAAATAACACAATAGCTGACATTATGTTATTTTTTAACTGAAGTTACGCACTATATACAACATTTAATAGCATAAGAGGGTGCTTATGTGAATAGTTTTTAAGATTTATACCCAAACCATATCAAACTAAGTACATTTGATACCTAATTAGTATTAAAATCCATTAAAAAAGTGTATAATAAAGGCAGATTAATTTAGGAGAATTAAAATGAAAACTCTAGCATTGATAAATGAAATAAAAGATATGGAAGAGATTTTAGCTGAAGCTATTAAATTTAATAATACTGTTTTAGAAGTTCTATTTGTTCACGAAGAGGAATTTTTTGAATTGCCTGACCTTTTTAAACCAAAATTTGAGCAAGATGAAAATATAGATAAAGAGTCTATTAAAAAAGAGATTCTAAAAAACCTTGCTAATTTAAATTACAAAAAAGATGTTGCTATTTTTGTGTATATTAACGATACCTTTTCAAGAGTAGAAAGCTTAGTTAAAGATAATAAAACTCTAATTGTTACAAAATATAATAGTGCCACCAAAGAATTAGCAGATAGCGAAGAAAAAATACTATTTTTAAAAAGAGCCCAACACAATTATCAAACAATTTTAGTAGAACTTGCTTTAGATGGTGAAGATAATAAAAGAATAAACTTTGCTAAAGAGTTATTTCCAAATACAAATTTAATTTTAGCATACGATTACCAACACTTTATAACAGTTGATATGTCAACAGTTGACCCAATGATGGGAATGAATAGCGACCCATATTTAGATGAAGAGTTAAAAGAGCAGAACAAAAAAACTTTCAATCAAATATTAAAAGAGAGTGGCTTAACTGGAGTATTTTTAGAAGACACTGGAGTAGCGGAGAGTTTAATCGAATATGTAAACTCCGAAGCAGATTTAGCAATTTTAAAGCAAAGAGATAACGATATTTTGAAAAAAATTATTAAAGATTGTTTATTTGTTTAAAATACTTATGCTATTATATTATCAAAACTAATAAGGTAATATAGTATGCAAAAATGGTATAAAAATTTATGGTTTAAAGACCCAAAAGCAAAAGATGTACTAATTAACGAAACAGCTGTTAGAATAAGAGCAGGTATGCTCTTGGCTATTCCAATATTTCTATCTTACACACTTTATAATGCAGTATTTGGAAGCCACTGGATAGTAGATGGCAATACTATTCAAGATACTTACGATACAGATTTTGATGAACATATAATATACACTGCTCAAATGATTAGAAAAACATATGACTACACAATTCAAAGTTGGGTTTTAACTTATGCATTTTTTGAGATGCTAGTAAGTATGTTTGTTAAAACTTCTTACCTTTCGCCTACAATTTGGATTGCAAGCTTTTTAACAAGAAACAAACAACCTGTATGGAAACCACTTGTACCAAAGCGTTATGCATGGACAATAGGTGCTACTTTTATTGGACTATGTTGGGTATTTTTTAATCCTGGTAAATTTGCCTATTTTGTAAATGGTATTGCACATATGCACTTGCTAAGCACTTCTAAACAATATTTAACTTATTGGATTCCATTAACACTTGTTTGGGTATGTACTGGATTTATGTGGATGGAGTCAGTACTAGGCTGGTGTGCTGGGTGCCAACTACACGCCCTACTTGTAAAAATAGGCATATTAAAAGAGGAGTGCGAAGCATGCAATGATATATTCTCTCCAGAAGCACAAAAGCTAAGAGACAAATTTGCAAAAAAATAAAGAGTCAAAAGCTTGCCACTGCGTCATTCCCGCAAGAGACTGTGAAAAACTTTATTTTTCACAATATCTAAAAACCAAAATGACTTGGTGGCTAACTTTTGCTATTGAACTTAAACCAAAGAAATAGAGTCCTTAACTAAAAGGCTTTTCTAGTACTCTAAAATTACTTACCAAGCCCAAAAACATTCGATAATGTATTTATATAATTAAAATACCCTACTATTCTTACTGCTTCTAATATATCACTATCGCTATAACCTAAGTTTTTAATAGCATCTATATCTTCTTGTGTAGTTTTGTAACTCTCTTTACTTGCCGATTTTATACAAAATCTTAATAACTCTTTCTCTTTGTCGTCTGTATCTATGGCATCAACTCCCTTTAAAGTATCTTCTACCTGCTTTTCACTCATGCCTAACATCTTCGCTATATTTTTATGTACATCTACACACATAGAACAGTTGTTCTCTAGCGATACAAGCAGTGCTATACGCTCTTTTGTACTATACGGTAATATGGTCTCTTTTAGCAAAAAGTTTTGCACCATTGCATCGGTGCTAAAGTATAAATCTTTATCTAGTGCTAGCAGTTCAAAAATCTCGCCAAGTTTGCCAGTTTTTTCTAAAATAGGCTTTGCACGCTCTTGAATCTCTGGATCCATATCTTCATATTTACATAGCTTAATATATGCCATAAAAGCCCCTTTATATAATTTTTCTTTATTTTATCATATAACTTTTGATATAATGTTAAAATGAGAATATTAATAATCGAAGATGATGACAATTTAGCAAAACTGTTAATGCAAGGATTTAGCGAAGCTGGGCTTAGCCCTTTTAGAGCCGAAGATGGCAAAGAAGGCTTATATATGCTAGAGGTTGATAGCTTCGATGTAATCGTGCTAGATTGGATGATGCCAGAGTTAGATGGCTTACAAACACTTAAAGAGATTCGCAAAAAACATATTTCTACACCGGTAATTATGCTCACAGCCAAAGCTGAGATAGGCGACAAGATAGAGGGCTTAAGTTCTGGAGCAGATGACTACTTAACTAAACCTTTTAACTTCAGAGAGCTTTTAGCAAGAGTACAAGCTCAATATCGGCGAACTCTTAGCGATGGTTCAAACATAATAAACTTGCAAAATATAGAGGTAGATTTAAACAGCAGATGTGTTACTAAAGATAAAAAACCCATTAGTTTAACTGCAAGAGAGTACGATTTACTACTACTTTTGCTTAAAAACAGAGGCAGCTACCTCTCTAAATTTACAATAGAAGATGCTTTATGGATAGACGAAACCCCACAAAGCAATGCTGTGCAGGTAAATATATACAATTTACGAAAAAAGATAGGCAAAGAGCTTATTAAAAGCTTTAAAGGTTTGGGGTATAAAGTTGAAGTTTAAGAGTTTAAAGAGAAGAGTTCTTACTAAATTTGGGGCAATAATTGCACTTATTTTACTGCTCTTTAGCGTAGCATTTTATACTATATTTTGGGAGAAAACTTCACTTAACATAAAAAATAAATTAACTATACATGCAGATAAGATAGAGAGCTTTTTAGAAGAAGAAAAAGATTTAAATAAACTAAACTATAAATTTATTGTTGTCAAAAAAAACAGTATAGTTTATAAAAGTAAAAATTTTAAAAAAGCTTATAACGAATATTTAAATAAGAGTAGTTTTTATATACCTTTACTTCCAATTTTAGGTGAAAATGCATATTTAAAATATCAATTAGATGAGCCTAAAAATAGTTATATATTCATAGTAAAAACTAAAGCAGATGAATCTTTAGAAAATGTTTTAGAGATACTTTTTGTATTAATACCTATGATTTTTATGATTCTTATGTTTGTAGCTAATAGAACTATTAAAAGCATTATAAAACCTATAAATCAATTAAATAAAGATGCCCAAAGTGTTAATATATATAATTTCAAGAGCTCGCTTAGTATCCCAAAACATAATGATGAAATAGCAATGCTTACATACAGTTTTAACGATATGATTACAAGGCTAAATAGTGGAGTAGCTAGGCTAAAGAAGGCTAACGACACAATCGCACACGAACTTAAAACTCCTATTTCTATTATACAAACCGAAATTGAACTAGCACTTTTACAAACAAGAGATATAGAGTATTATCAAAATCGCTTACAAAATATTTTAGCACAATTAAATGCTTTAAACTCACTTGTGCAGACACTTTTACTTCTATCTAGATATTCCAAACAAGAGGTACAAAACAGACTAACAGAGTGTGATTTTAATAGCACTTTAATATCTGTTGTTGATGCGTTAACAACGATAGCAAGTAAAAAAAATATAAAGATAGATATAAAAACTTTTCAAAAAGCTCGCAAAAACAGTAACTGCGTACTAATAAATACAATAATGAAAAATATTATAGAAAATGCCATAAAATACTCACAAGAAGGAGGTAAAATAGAGATAGAACTATATAGTAAAGATAAAACTATTTTATTTAGTGTAAAAGATTGGGGTATAGGAATTGATAAATCAGACATTCCTAAACTAACAGAACGGTTTTTTAAAGTAAAACAAAATAGCAATAAAAGTTATGGTTTGGGATTAAGCATAGTTAGTGAGGCACTAAAATTACTAAATGCAAATATGTCTATAAAATCTAATTTAGGTAAAGGTAGCATATTTAAAGTAGAATTTTAAGAGCTTCTACAATATCTTCAGTTTAACTTCATTTTGCTAGTTTATAATGTAAGATAAATCAACTATTAGTTAAAAAGGAGACAAAATGAAAAGAGTTTTAACAATTACAACATTGGTAGCAGGGTTAACAGGAGCAGGTTTAGCAGGTAACATAGATGGAAAATCACTATTTAGTAACACATGTGCAACATGCCACGGACAAAAAGCAGAGAAAAAGGCGTTAGGTCGTTCCGAAGTTATTGCAAATAACGGATATGATGATATAATTAAAGACTTAAAAGAGTTCAAAAGCGGTAAAGGCGATAAAATTATGCAAGCACAAGTTGCAAAATTTAGCATGGAAGAACTTGATGCTATTGCAAAATATATCGATACTTTAAAAGACCCAAAAGCTCCCGTAACTAAAGAGAGCAAAGAGGAAGAGAGTAAAGAGAATACTCAGAAGGAGAAGAATGAGAGTAACTAAATTTATAGTAGCAACAGCGGTTGTAGCTGTTGCAATACAGTTTATACCTTATGGCAAAAACCATAAAAATCCACCTGTAGAGGTTAGTGTAAATTGGGACTCACCCAAAACAAAAGCACTTTTTAATAAGGCATGTAAAGATTGCCACTCGCACAATACAACTTGGCCAAAAAACGCCAATTTCGCCCCAATCTCTTGGCTAATTGCACACGATGTTTATGATGGTAGAGAGCACTTTAATGTATCTAAGCCAGTTAAGAGTAAAACAATTAAAAAGGCGATAGACGAAATTAAAGAAGGCGATATGCCACCACTTCAATATACACTTGTACATAAAGATGCAAAGCTTACTAATAGTGAGAGAGAAGCGTTAATAGCTGGACTTAAAAAGACATTTTTAAATAACTGAAGTTAAATAAATAATCGACTTATTTAAATTTGCAAAGCAACAGTAATTTTATACGCTGTTGCTCAATCTTCATTTATACTTCATTTCAAAATGTTACCATAAAGAATAATTTATTTTTCAACACAAATTTTGCATTAGAATTAGCAAAGATTTGAATTCAAAGGAGGAGAGATGAAGATATTAACTACTGTAGTAGTATTTATACTACTTATTTTAAATGGTTGCGGAGGAGGTGAAGGTCATACCTCTACAAAAGATGTAACACCTCAATATACATCTAAATTCAGTGATACCCTTTTAGCATGGAACGACCTCGGAATGCACTGTATGGATGGAAATGACTACTCAGTATTTTCAATCTTGCCACCATACAATAACCTACATGCACAACTAAAAGATAAAAATGGTCATTTGATTACAAGCGGTGTAACCTTGACTTATGAGGCAACAACAGGTGTAGATGGGCAGGTAAATACAGATAGTGCTAGTAAAACAAACTTTTGGCAATTTAGCAACA
>Ga0256829_1003613_pt1 | contig 10618 bp, 12 predicted proteins | sample 131447metaG_FD_185979 | JGI IMG/M metagenome (GOLD analysis project Ga0256829, IMG submission 185979) | Hydrothermal vent microbial communities from Lau Basin, Pacific Ocean - 131-447 | ecosystem: Environmental > Aquatic > Marine > Hydrothermal vents | place: Pacific Ocean: Lau Basin | collected...
GATGTTTATTTATAGTAGCAGCTGTTAAAAATTCTATTCCATCAAATTTAACTAAAATATTTCATTCAGCTTGTGGGGCTAAAAATCAACTTTGAAATCATATTTTTTTACCTTCCCATTCAAAATTCATTTCTTTCTTTTCTATTTTTAATTTTTCTATCATTAAGACTATTTATTAACTAAAATAATATAAAATAGCATAATGAAAAGCTAAGATTTATCAATAAAAAAACTTGAAAACAAATAAAATAAGTTTATTATAATACACAATCATCAAAAAATATTGATGAACATATCAAGAGTGAAGATGAGGGAATAGGCCCTATGATTCTTCCACCAGCCTGCATTTGCAAGGTGGTCCATCCTACCCAATTAAAAACATTGGGGAAGATATGTTCAGGTAAATTTATACTTGAATATATCTTTCACTACAAAAGTGAAAGTTTTTTTTATTTTAATATTTAAAAAAATTATGAGAAATTATATTACTTCTGAATCTGTAAGTTGTGGGCATCCTGATAAAGTATGTGATCAAATATCGGATGCAATTTTGGATGCTTGTTTGGCACAAGATCCTAATTCAAGAGTTGCTTGTGAAACTATGGTAACTACTTGAACTGTAATAGTTTCTTGAGAAATCACAACAAAAGCACAAGTAAATTATACTGAACTTGTAAGAAATACTATCAAAGAAATAGGTTATAATGAACCAGAAGCTTGTTTCGATGGTGATGAAGTTTGAGTTCATTTACTTATAAATACACAGTCTCCAGATATTGCAATGTGAGTAGATACAGGTGGTGCAGGTGATCAATGAATAATGTATGGTTATGCAACAAATGAAACTGAAAATTTTATGCCTTTACCAATAGATTTAGCACACAAACTTACAAACAAACTAGAACAAGTAAGAAAAGAAAATATCTTACCATACTTACTTCCAGATGCAAAAAGTCAAGTAACTGTTGAATATAAAAATTGAAAACCACTTAGGGTAGATACAGTAGTTATTTCAAATCAACATAGAGAATCAGTAGATTTAGAAACTCTTAAAAAGTGAATATTAAAAGAAGTTATCCAACCTGTTTTATGAAACTTACTTGACAATAAAACAATTTTACATATAAATCCAACCTGAAGATTTGTAATTTGAGGTCCAAAATGAGATTGTGGCCTTACTGGTAGAAAAATAATAGTAGATACTTATGGTGGAGTTTGAAGACACGGATGAGGTGCCTTTTCTGGTAAAGATCCAAGTAAAGTAGATAGATCTTGAGCTTATATTGCAAGATATCTAGCAAAAAACATAGTAGCTAGTTGAGTTTGTGATAAATGTGAAATTCAAATAAGTTATGCAATATGAGTAGTCCAACCAACTTCTATTTATGTTGATTGCTTTGGGACTGAAAAAGTAGATATAGAAAAAATCATAAATGCTGTTAAAGATAATTTTGATTTATCACAAAATGGAATTATCAAAAAACTTGACCTTAAAAAACCTATCTTCAAAAAAACTGCTACTTGATGACATTTTGGTAGAAATGATGTAAGTTGGGAAAAACTTGATAGTATAAATATTTTTAAATCTTTAATATAAAAAAATGAAAGCACACGGAATTGATTTTGAAGAAAGATTCGTACCTCAAAAAAAACATAAAACTGCTATAGAAATTATGAGTCAAAAATGAAAATCTAATATGGAAAAACTTCAAGAATGGTTTGAAAATGAAAAAAAATATAATTGATTAATAGATGTAAAACTTGATACCTGATTATGATTTAAAAATGAAAATTTATATTGAAAAACAACAGAAGAAATAAAAGAAGAATATGCTTGAGAATTATTAAAAATAGCACTAGCAAAAAAAGAATGAAGATACAAAGAAATTAGTAATTTCTAAGCTCTACTTAATTGTAGAGTTTTTTTATAAAATTATACCATCACAAAATTTAATTCTTGCACATTATAAAAAAACTTAATCTGTTTAGTTAGTTCTGGAAGATAATATCTAGGATTTTGTTGATTTTTATAATACCATTTGTATGGATCAAATACAAAAATAGATTTTAAATTCTTCCAATCCTGAAAAACTCAAGCATGAGTTGTAAAAATATTTTTTACTTTTCCATTTTTTATATCCAAAAACATTTTCATTCTATACAAAGATGTTCAAGATACATTCAAAATTTCATATTTAAAATTAATATTTTCTGAAAAATTATATAAAGTCCATAAATCTGGAAAAACAAATAAATTTTGTCATTTTTTAGGTATATAATCCTGAAAAAAAATATAATCAACAAAATTAATACTATCATCTCACATTTTTAAATAATTTTTATAAGTATCAAAATTTTCATATCTCGAAATATATTCTCATTTTAAATCAATTTTCTTTTGTCTTTTAACTTCTGGTAAAATTAATTTCGAAATATGTTTTGTATCTTGAATATATAAATTAAAAAATTTAAAATACCAACTATACCAATAAGAACTAATAAACTGTTGGAAAAAAATAGTATTTGCTGAAAATAAATTTCAAATATAACTAATTTCTCAAAATATTTCTTTACCCTGTCCTTTCTCTCATCTTATTAAAAAATAATCATTATTTATCTTTAGCAAATCTCAAATTAAAAACTTGTTTTCGGATTTTATAAGATAAGTAGCATCATATTTTGCATCTATATTCCAGATATTATAAATCATACAGTTTATTATTGATTTTTAAATTATTGATAATATAATAAGAAAGTTGTCAAAAACAACAAATGTTTTAACCAATAAAAAAGAAAAATGAAAATAAATTTTACAAACAAAACAAATAAAAATACAATATATCTTATAATAAATGGAAAACACAAGATAAAAAATAAAGAATTACAAACATATATAAATCATTATAAGTTTGAAAAATGAGAAGAATTTAAAATAGATAAGATAAATACAATTGAAAATAATAAAAAACATACAAATATTTTAATTTTCATAAAAAATGAGAAAAAATTATTAGAAAATATTGAAGATATTGTAGTTAAATTATGAAATGAAATAATAGCTACAAATGATAAATTTAATATGTCTTTTAAACTACTTAAATTAAAAATTCAAACTCAAGAAATATTTATTGAACTATTAGCACAAAAATTATATAAATTTACAGATTTCAAAAAAAATAAAAGCAAATATAGCATAAATATTGATTCTAATATAGATGAAGAAAAAATTAAAAATAAAATTGAAAGCATATATTTCGCAAGAAATTTAATGAATATGCCAGCAAACATACTAAATCCAGAAACTTATGAAGGAAAAATCAAAGAAACTTTCAAAAACAATAAAAATGTAAAAATAAAAGTAATAAAATGAAAAGAATTAGAAAAAATATGAGCAGGTGGTATTTATGCTGTAGGAAAATGAAGTTCTTATGAACCAAGAATGATTATATTAGAATACAAAATAAATAAAGAAAATAAATTTAATGCTTTAATATGAAAATGAGTAACTTTTGATTCAGGTGGATACAATATAAAACCTACTTGATATATGGAAGATATGCACTTAGATATGTGAGGTTCTGCAGTAGTTTTGTGAACATTCAAACATTTAGTAGAAACCTGATATCATAAAAACTTAATTTGTGCAGTGTGAATAGTAGAAAATTTAGTATCAGAAAAAGCATACTCCCCTACAGATATTATCAAAATGTATAATTGAAAAACAGTTCAAATTTTCAATACAGATGCTGAATGAAGACTAGTTTTAGCTGATGTTCTGTCTTACATAGAAGATAAATACAAAATTAACAATATCTTTGATTTTGCTACACTTACTGGAGCCGCAGTAGTTGCTCTTGGTGAAGATATTAGTGTTATAGAATGAAGAGATGAGAAATTATTAAATAATATAAAAAAAATAAGTTGGGAGCTTAAAGAACCAACTTGGGAATTACCACTATTTAAAAAGTATAAAAATAAATTAAAAGCAAATTTTGCAGATATTTCAAATTGTAGCAAATCAAGATGAGCAGGAACTATTACAGCTTGATTATTTCTATCTGAATTTATCAAAAATAAAAATTGGGTACATTTCGATATAGCTTGACCTGAGATATCTGAAAATCATCCATTATACTGAACTTGAGGCTCAGGAGTTATAATTAGAACTTTAATTGAGATATTAAAGTCAGTTTAATTATAAAAATTATTCTAAAATTTTAAATTACTATTATTAAATTAAAACTAAATATATATTTTTGTAAACTTATAAAATATATTAAAATAAGGTCAATAATATCTACTATATTTATAAAACTAAACAACAACAAATTAACTTAACAACTTGAAATAGTAAATAAATTTATTATCTATGATAAGCATAGGGTTAGAGAAATAAAAAAAATCTGTTTCTCATAGAACAGACTCTAATCTAACATAATATAAATAACTAGAGTATAGATTTTCCTTAACTCTGGTTTTTTTTAAAATCAAAAGAAATATTTTAAGTAAGAAAATAATAAATAAATTATTATCATAGATAATATAGATAAAAACAGTGATTTTCTAGATAAAAATTTTCAAATAGAGAATATAAATCATAAAGATGAGATATTTAATAATATGTAATATATAGACAATTGATCTGAAACTGATGCACTTTCCAAAACAACTTTATATATTAAAAATATAGAATATTCTATAATTAAAAATATTATAATAAAATGAATAAAATTAAAGATATCTTCCCTTTTTATATAATTAAGCTCATATTTCTTTAAAAATTCTCTAAATATAAGTTTCATATTAATTCAAAACCTTCAAAAAATTTTATAATACAACACTTCATACCATGGAAATCAAAATTCTTTCGTATCTATTTTTTCTAATGATTTAGCTCTTTGAACTTTTTGATAAACTTTATACTCTCTTACAATATCTATTTCTGATATAACAATATCCTTAGAAGAATTAATATCTTCTTTTTTCTTATAATCAAAATATTTATCATATAATGTCTCTGCAAGCTCTATAGCTTCCTTATATACTCAAGCCAACTTAAAAGTATTTGTAGTATTTCTATACTTTAATAAGTCACCAACTGCATTTTCAAGTTTTAATGATATATTAGGCTCTACTTTTTTAGCTTCAGGAAGAAACTCTTTCATCTCTAATATAAAATCATTTATATCTTTTTTAAATTCTACTATTTTTTTCTGATTACCACCAAAAGTATTATCTCATTCATTTTTTTTATCTCATCATTTTTTATTTTTAATACTTTCTTGTTTATCTTTTTTTTCTTTAAGTAACTTATCTAAAACTATCTTTAATTTCTCTTCCGATATTTCTCTTCAATAAGGTTTTATATATTTTATATTTGTAATGCCAAAAGTATTATCAAAATAATCGAATGCATCTCTTATTTGTCATTCTACAGAAAAAATAATATTAGCAGAAACTTCATCTTTAAATATTCCAACTTCATAAATATTTCATAATAATTGTTCTTTATGTTCATGAAAAGACATAACAACAATTGAAAAAGACGATAGTAATGGTTTTATAACTTCTTCTGGGAAAGTTGTAAATCATACTATTTTTTTATTTTCTTCTCAATTTTCTTTTTTTATACTTCTAATTCCTTTGAATACAAACATATAAGTATAAATATTAACTAAAAATTTGTGATATTAAACTCATAACTAATTTAATTATAACATATCAACTTGTGAGTATAATAACTCATAATATTAAACTTAAAAATCTTTTCTTTGCTTTTGCTAATTTATCCTCTCAACTAAAATTTCATAACAATAACATACCATTATAAATGATTAAAATAAGAGCAATAGCTAATCATATAAATCATAACCATTGTATATAACCATTAGAATGTCATTTTATACTTGTAAGTGTTCAATTTACTCATTTAGTATAATTTCATGTATCCAATGCAGTATCTTGAATATCACTATCATGTAAAGCACTTATAATCTGATTAGGTTTAGTATCCCATTTACTAGTAGTATCTCATTTACTAGTAGCAAAAACATTTGAAGTTCAAAAAAATATTAAACAAAAAGATAACAACAAGAATAATATTTTTTTGAACATAACAATTATATAAAAATCATAAAAATACCTCAATATTATATATTTTATTATTATTTTGTCAAAACTTTTAATTCAAGAGATACCTTTTTTCAATCAATTTTAACAAAAAATTCATAGTTTCAAACCTTAGATACTTTCTTTTCTGGAAAATCAATTTCCCTATTTTCAAACTTAACCTTATGAGTAGAAACCATTTGAGATTGAATATGTCTTATATCTATTTTTTCATATAAATGCCCATCTGGAGATGTTTGCACCTTTATCTCTAATCAGCTACCTTTTATAGTATTTACAGCCTCATGTTTTCTCTTATCTATCTCTATATTTTCTTGCCTTTGTTTTTCTTGTTTTTTCTCCCATGCTTTTATAGTTTTTTTATCAGCCATTTTTGCTTCTCATTTTTTAGACAAAACATTTCTAAACATAGCATCTGAAACATCTACAAGCTGTCATTTTCATCCAATTCAAGCAACATCTTTCAATAATAATACTTTTATTTTCATTTCTAATTTTTTATAAATTAAACTAAACTTCACAAATATTTTATTGCATCAAAAACATTTCTTTTATGTCTTCATCTTTTATCATCTCTGGAGACCAATTTGGTTCAAAAGTAGTTTCTATTTCAACATTACTTTCAGGATATTTTTCTTGAATAGAATTTTGTATCATATCAATAATCATATCTCACATCGGACAAGCAGGTGAAGTAAATGTTATTAACAATTTAACATTATTTCAATCAACTTCTATGTTATAAACTAACCCCATATTCCAAATATCTAAAATAGGAATCTCTGGATCGTATATGGTTTTCAATATATCTATTATATTTTCTTTTATCATAAAACAACTTTACTAAATAAATTTTTTAATGTATAACAAATATTCAAACTAATATAAATGATATTACAAATATTAAAATATCATATATAACTACTGCTATAAATAATGAACTTCAATCAATATCTAAAAACTTACTAAATAATATTAATCATAACACTAAATTCAGTATAATTCATAAAATTCACAATCAAAAGTAATTGTTGATTATTCATAATAGAAATAATATTACTCATGTTATAAATACTTTCAATATATCTCAACTACCCCAGATCAGATTAATTAAAAATACTGTAATTATAACCACACCAAAACTTAATAAATATTTCATTATATTATATTATATTTATTATATTATAAAATTACTCTACATCTTCCAAAATACTATCTTTTGAAATGTTTTCATCTATTTCTTCATCTTTCTCGATTATTTTTCATTCATTTTTAATTACATTTTCTACATCTTTTTCAAGTTTTTTCCTCAAATTTTCATCTTCTTGTAATAACTTAACTAATGCAGCCTTACCCTGTGTTTTTTGATCATAAAGTGAGTAAAATGCACCAGCTCTTGTAATAATTCCAAAAAGTTGTGCAACTTCTACTAAATCAGCTAATTTATCTATTCATTGATTAAATCTTATAAGAACTTCACAATGTTTAAATGGAGGAGCTATCTTATTTTTAACAATTTTAATTTTTGCTTTATATCATAATTGTTCCTTATTTTCTTCAAGTTTTTCTCACCTTCTAATTTCTATCCTTTGAGAAGCAAAAAATTTAAGAGCATTACCACCAGATGTAGTTTCTGGGTTACCAAACATAACTCATATTTTCATTCTTATTTGATTAATAAAAATTATCATAGTTCATGTTTTTGCAAGTATAGGAGAAAGTTTTCTAAGTCATTTACTCATCATCCTTGCTTGTAATCACATTTGTTGATCTACCATATCTCATTCTACTTCAACTTTTGGAGTTAAAGCTGCAACAGAATCTATTACTATAATTTTTACTGCTCAAGTAGAAGCTAATTGTTCAGCTATTTCTAATGCTTGTTCTCCATAATCCGGTTGTGCTAAAAGTAAATCATTTATATTTACTCATAACTTTTTCGCATAAGACGGATCTAATGCATGCTCAGCATCTATAAATGCTGCATTTTCTCAAGCTTTTTGAATTTCAGCTATTGCATGCAAAGCCAAAGTTGTTTTACCTGAGCTTTCTGGTCCATATATTTCTATAACTCTTCATTCTGGATAACCTCATCATAATATATTATCAAACATAAAAGAACCTGAATGATATGTATTAACTATACTATGAACAGAATTATCTCATAATTTCATAATTGATCATTTCCCAAATTGTTTTTCTATACTCTTTAATGCATCATTTAATACTGAATTTTTATCTCACATATAGTTATAATATTAATAATTAAATACTTATATTTTATACAAATAGTTTCCTATTTTTCAATTAAAAACTAATCTATTTGTTTTCTTATTTTTTCATAAATTTTAACTGGAGTCATTTCTACTTGTTCAGCTAAAACATCATTAAATACTTGTTTAAAATTTGTCGGTGTAATAAAATATATTTCTTCCTTATTTACTCATGCACTGTATAATTTTGAATAAATAAAATCTTTAAATATTAAATCTGAAAAATCACCAACTATAAATACCTTATCCTGAGATTCCAAACTATTTACTAAATCTACAGATAACGGATTTTTATAATTTCAAAGCCAAAACATATCTACTCAAATTCCCTCTCATTTTAACAATCAAACAGCATTTAATCATTCTTGAAGCATAGAACCATAAACTAGCACAGTCCCAGAAAATCAAGATAATCCAAATTCATTAAAATTTATAATTTCCTTATATTCTAAATTAGCTTCATCTCATCATACTTTCTCCTCCATTTCTTTATTTGAAACTCTAATATGTGTCAAAAAAGGATTTTCTATAAACTCCAAGATATTGAATTTTAAATTTTCCAAATCCATAGGTTCCAAAACTTGAACATTTTCTTTTACATAAATATCATCCAAATCTGGAGAAATACTTTTAATTCACAATCAAGTATAACCACTATTTAAATTTAACACACAAATATTTTTTCTATCATTTTTATATAATCTATAAATATTATCATAATTTAATCTATCTAAGATTACAAAAATAAAATCATATCTATCTGTCAAAGCTAATATTTGTCATACTGGCTCCAAAGTATCTATTTTTACAAAATCAATATCTGTTTCTATCTTTGCATCAGAGATTATACAACTTTTTTTAGGTAATTCGATTTCTTTAAATAATCATTTTTTTATTATTTCTGACAAATTTGTTATCATTTATTTTTTATTAATTTTTAAAATTTTATTTCTTCAACTCTCAAGTAAGTTCATAAGTAGGAAATGGAAAGTTAAGTCATTGTTTAGGAAACTCTTTATAAACTTTTTCTAAAATTTGTTTTTCATAAAGATAACTCCGTTTATCAGCTTCGATCATTATCTTTCAAATAACATTCACCGACCAATCTCCAAGAGAATCTAAATAAACAACTACACTATCTTTATTCACTCATTCTATTTCTAATAAATAAGATTTCAATAACTCTTTTGCTTTTTCTGTATCATCTCAATATGAAATTCAAATACTTACAACTACTCTTTTTTCTGAAACCACTTCACTTAAAGATTTATTTGTAATAGTTTCATTTAACAATTCAGCATTAGGTATTATAATAGTATTTCCATCAAAAGTTCTTAAATGTGTAGTTCTTACAGTAATTTCCTCAACAACAGCTGTAGTTCCACTAGATAAAATTATAGTATCTCATACATTTATAGATTTATCAGCAAAAAGTATCATTCAAGAAAGAAAATTTTCAATAATACTTTTACTGGCCATAGCAACAGCCAAACCAAATATACCGGCAGAAGCCAAAAGTGGTGTAATATTTACTCACCAAATACTTAAAATAAGTAATATTATTATAGCTATTACAAATATATTAAGTAATATTTTCAACAAATTAGAGATATTTTTTGTAATTATATTTGAATATTTTTTCACTGTATATTTTAAAATTATCCTTACTGACCTTTGAATTATAAGATAAACAAAGATATATTCTAAAGTTATAAGAATATTATAAGCTATCTCGTAATAATGATTTAATATATTTTGAAAATATAAATTATAAATCAAATTTAATCATAATAAAAATCATAATATTTTTAAAAATCATCTTGTTTTACCATACAATTCATTATCTAAATTTGTTTTTGTTTTTTTTGTTAATATTACAAAAATTTTCTTACAAATTGGTTGAGCTACAAAAAGAAACAATACAAAATAAATTAAATAAAAAATAATTCACTTTGTATAAGGATTTATCCAAATTAATTGTAAAAAATCCAAAATTTGATTTAAAATATGCATAATAAACTATTTAAACATAATAAATAATATCTTTATTTTCTACATTTTTTAGGTTCTTTTTCAAGATAGTTTAACAAAAAAAACTACATAATAAATATGTAGCTTAATTCTTTAAGAATAGATTATTCAGCTGATTCTCTTGGTTTTTCAACAGCAAAGTCTAATTTAATAGCTCTACCATTAATTTCAGCTTCATTCATTTC
>Ga0256829_1003614_pt1 | contig 10616 bp, 13 predicted proteins | sample 131447metaG_FD_185979 | JGI IMG/M metagenome (GOLD analysis project Ga0256829, IMG submission 185979) | Hydrothermal vent microbial communities from Lau Basin, Pacific Ocean - 131-447 | ecosystem: Environmental > Aquatic > Marine > Hydrothermal vents | place: Pacific Ocean: Lau Basin | collected...
GTATCCGGCAATACGCGCTCCAACACATAGGTTTTAATGCTTTTACCGCTCAGCGCTGCCACTGCCTTAAGTCGCTGATGTTGTTCCGGTGTCACCTCGATAGATAAACGCATGATATCATCCTTTTTTATTTTCTCATATGCCATGATACACAACTGACAACATAACCACAAATGTACATTAACAATCTATCACTATCCACCGACTATTGCTGATTGCCCCACGCAGCACTGCTTCTTTCTCGCCCCTGCCTTTCACTCAGCACTCAGTCCTGCTTTTCCCCATCTCACATCCAACGTCCGTCATCTCACTGCTTCTTCACAAACTGCGGTAGCTTGCTCAGGTTTTTCCACGCCAGCGCCCACAGAGATCTCAGGTTGCATTGGAAGGCATAGAGGCTAAGGTTCCATGATGCCGGTAATCGATAGAGACGGGCCTTTCAGGGTGTTATTTTACGCAAATGACAATGAACCGCCGCATGTACATATTGTAGTGAAGGGTGGCAATCGTGGTTGTAAGATTTGGCTGAATGGAGCTGACCTGTCCCGGAATGATCATTTAACAATACAGGAAGTGAAAAAATCGATTGATATGGTGAAAGAGAACAGAGACAAATATTTGGAGGCATGGCATGGCTTCTTTAGCGATTGATGAAAGCGCATACAAGGCGGCATCGGTACAAATTACAGACGGTAACATTTACATTGAACTATTAAACGGGCGGCATGTGTCCGCTCCGATATGGTTGTTTGAAGAATTGGCCGGATTTTCTGATAAAGAACTGGATGATGTAGAAGTCATCGAGGCAGGTCGTGGCATACTTGTTGGTGACCGGGAAGCGGTAACGGTAGCGCGGCTGCTTGGACTTGATGCAACCAAGAGCCTGTAAATCCGTCTGTGTAAATTCATTGCCTAGAACTTCTCAGGCATCCTATCTGGAAACTCAATCATGAACCGATTAAGGGCTGCTTTCCAGTTGTGTATAGGCATAGTCCATTTTTTGGATGCCGCCTCAATGGCCAGATAAACCACTTTCATGGCCGAGTTGTCAGTTGGAAAAACCTTGCGATTTTTGATCGCCTTACGCACCTCTCTCACCGCCTTTCCCCTCAGTCCTGCTTCTTTCTCAGTCCTGCTTCTTTCTCACCCCTGCCTTTCACTCAGCACTCAGCCCTGCTTCTTTCTCAGTCCTGCCTTTCCCTCACTCCCCGCTCCTTTCACCTCCCTGCCTTTCACTCAGCCCTCAGTCCTGATTCTTTCTCAGTCCTGCTGACATAAACCAGCTCACCAATAACTCAATAACTCATGCCTGACCCCATCCACCAATAAGAGGATAAATAAATGCATTTAGTAAACTGTCACCGTAATACTTTTCTTCTTTTGACCGTCAATATGATACTTGACCCCTTTCCAGATAACACCAGTCGAAGCGGCCAGAACGGTCAGAAGGCTGAGGGAGGGTTACACTTTTCGAATATTCGTCTATAGTACGCCACATTGATGACTTGGACTGAGCCTTTTAATGTGAGGGGCGCTGACTGTTGTAAAGACAAGGGAATAAAGAAGAAAAATTATGGCCGAACAACTTAACTACAACTCATGCCTGCCCATTGTGACATTGTGAATATGCGTTCACAACTGATCTTGGGTGTGCGCGAGTTACCACGTCCAAGGGGCGAAGGTTACCTGTATTACAAATTTTCACTCTCCGATGAAGATGGATTTTTGACCTATCTTCCATTAAATGATTTGTCGGATAAACAGTTCTCAGACATAGTAGAAAACGCTATTTCCAAGCTAAAATCCCTACTGGAAAAGAAGGGCATGGACGAAGATTGTTTGCAATATATCAAGTTTGATAACATGCAACCTTGGGCTCAAACGTTAGTGTATGATTTGCTAGCGAATCATGGGTGAAAATTCGATTGATCTGATTTGGATTGATTGCTGCATAGATGAAAGTGTCTAAAGGCTATAGCGCGTTTTGGCGCACCTGAAATATCCAACTCAGAGCAAGGCTCACAATTTACATCTTAAGCCTTCACCTCCGACCGAGTCAGGAATATAGAGCATGTCGAAAAGGCTCAATATCAGTCAAATAATAGACAGACAGACCTCGTTCATCACATATATTTTCTAGCTGTCGTTTTTTTGATTCATCCAGGATAGTCGATACCCAAATTTCATCGAATGCATAAACATCACACAATGTGTCCAGATCGCGAAGCATCCCAAGCACTGGAAAGTTATTAACCTTTCTGCCGATTAGATCGGGATTATCGTCGATAAAACCAATCATATTGGTTGATGAGGATACTGCCGATACCCAACGCGCAAGGCGACCCCCACCACCTTCCACCCCGAAAATCACCAATCCGGCACGGTCCCCGCTATTGTCGTCAAGTTCACGTTCAAACTTGATACGCCAAAACACCCTGGGCAACATGAGACAAGGGACAACCAGTAACCACATCAACGGCAACAAGGATATTGAAACAGCCCTGTTATCAATCAGGGCATAACCAAGAAAGGTAACGGCCAGGGCAATAGTTGAACCGCTAACAAGATTGGTGGCATCCTCAAAAGAAAAGAAGCGTACAGGATGCCGATACAGCTTAAAAAAACCTAATACTATAATCATGACAAATGGAAACGCCCATAGCCCATCCATAATGGATGCGAGAACCACTTCACTGCCTCTGGGCAGAAACCTGATCAGGTTCGCCGATACCCAGGCAGTTGTAATAGCAATGACATCAAGGGCGAAGATTTTGGCATGCAGATTGTAAAAGCGCTTCCAGTCTATCGTACCGATAAAGCTGGCGATAACACCCTGAAATATCCAATACAAATCCTTCAAACAATTGGAACCCCTGAAATACTCAAGATCATTTCTTGCTTTATCCGGAAACAACACCTCACGATAAAACAGTTCCGGATCTTTGTCCGCCGGGTACATTTTCGACTCGTTGCGATACTTGCTCTGATTCGGGCCAAAAATTCCGGGCGTATAGTTCAATACGGCAGCGAACTCACCTTCAAAACAGTCAGCGAATCGCAGGCTTTCCGGCCGAGGGCCTACAAATGACATTTCCCCTTTGATAATGTTCACCAGTTGCGGCAGTTCATCAAGTTTCGATCGTTCCAGCAATCGGCCTACGACTGTCATTCTGGTATCGCCATCGACCGTGACACCAGCACCTTTTGTTCCCCAGTCGGGCGGAAACTTTCTGAACTTATACACAAAAAATTCTTTGCCGTGTTTGCCCAGCCGCTTTTGGGCGAACAGCGGACTGCCGGGCCCCTCCAGACGCAACAGCAACACAATGAACAGCATCACCGGGCTGGCCACAACCATGCCGATGCAGGCCATAGTAATATCCAGCGCCCGTTTACAGATCGCATTCAGATCCAAAATTCCCCTCCAGAAAATGATACCAGGCTGATCAACACCCCAGAATAGCGTGCTGGCTTTTTTCAAACAGTTCCTGCGCCTGAAGAAAGTCTTCGGGCCTGCCTATATCCATCCAGATGCCATCATGTTCAAACACATGCACCGGGCTACCCTTCTCCAGCATCGTATACATCAGATCATCAAATCCGAACGACACGCCTACAGGGATAAATTCGAGCACGCCGGGCTCCATGCAGTAGACACCCATGCTAACCTGGAATTTCATCGTCGGCTTTTCACGAAAACCGGTAATGCGCCCGGCTTCGCTGTCTATAACGCCCAAATCGATGTTCACATTTTTTGTCGCCACAGCCACGGATACCAGTCCGCCATGTGACTGGTGAAAGTTCCTGAATGCGCGTAAATTCAGATCGGTAATCAGATCACCATTCAACATATAAAATGTTGAATCCAGTTGATCCCGAATCAGTGTCAGTGCGCCGACCGTACCCAGTGGCTCGGGCTCTTCGGAGTAGGTAATGTTCATATCCCACTGACTGCCATCGCCGCACAACGATTTGAGCAGATGCCCCAGATAGCCGGTCGTAATATATGAGTCGGTCACACCGCCGCGTCGCAACCATTTAAGCAACATCTCAATAACCGGCTGATCTCCAACCGGCATTAATGGCTTGGGCAACACCAGCGTATAGAGCCGCAAACGGGTTCCCTTGCCGCCGGCCTGAATCACTGCTTTCATTTCTTACTCCTTGTTTTTTTGCGGGAGGAACGAAAATCGGTAGCGCGGGAGAGCGGCAGTAGGCGGGAGATCGGGAGAGCGACTTTCCAGCTTCCAGCTTCCAACTTCCAACTTCCAACTTCCCACTTCCGACTTCCAACTTCCAACTTCCAACTTCCAACTTCCGACTTCCAACTTCCAACTTCCGACTTCCGCTCTCACGACTTCCGCTCTCACGACTTCCGCCCTCACGCTTTCAAGTCTTCCCGTTATTCTTCCTCATCAATCCATAAAGCATTTTATCAACACGTTCCATCATTGCATCCAAATCCTGCCGTTTATCTGGAGATATGAACGCAAGCCTGACTGCAAGATCAAGTTGAGTATCCACCTCACTCAGCGAACCCCGGGCGATAGAGAGAAAGTGACAAAACTCTTTAACCCCGGATCGAGCAGCTCCTTCCGCAATATTACTCGGAACACTAACCGCCGCCCGCCGAAGCTGAGAAACGAGACCAAATTTCTCATCATCCGGAAATAACCCGGTCACCTGATAAACAGCTTGCACCAAATCCATAGAAATATTCCACACATCCAGCTTCTTATGCGGTTTATCCAAGATGTCCTCCAGGTTTAGACGGGAGAGCAGTAGGTGAAAAATCGGGAGAGCGGAAGTGGGGAGAGCGACTTTCCACCTTCCCGCTCTTCCGCTCTTCCGCCCTCTCGCCCTTCCGACTTCACGCTCTGCCGCCCTTACATCTTTTGATCCAGATACTTCCCCGTCTCCATATGCGAAAACTCCGGCAACAGCTCAAAGAACAGCGCAAGAATATCATCCTTTCGCCAACTCCCCTTAGCCCGCAAAGCCTGAACACCATCCGCGAACCCATTCAGCGCTGTTTCATTATAGCATGGATCGTTACGAATCACACCAAGGCTCTCGAAACGCACCATATCCAGATCTTCTCCATCGGTAAAAAACTCTTCAAAATCCTTTTCACCAGTGGTGTTGCTGGCCGTGAAATAGCAGGGCCATTTTTTTCCCGCGATCAATGTTTCAGCGCGGTTTCGCGCCTCATCTTCACTGGCGCACTCAAAGGGCTCAAAACCCAGGTTCCGCAAATAGCGCACGGCAATATCGGAAAAAGTGATCAGATGCAGTTTCTCGCTCAGTTTTGGAAAAAAGATGTCCCGATTCTCACCAAGCAAGCAGGATGCCAGACACAACTCGCCGGACTCCTGCGGCGTCACGAAATAGCGGCGTACATCGTTCGGCGCGGAAATAGGCTGGCGCTTGGCAAAGCGCTGGTTAAAGCCGTGCAGCAAAGAACCGTCGGAAAATGCCACATTGGCAAAGCGTGCCATTGAAATCGTTTGAGTAAGGCTCTCCCGCATCAAAAACATCTCCATAATGCGCTTGCTAGCCCCCATCATGTTGACCGGGTTGGCCGCTTTATCGGTCGAAACACAGAAGTACTTCGTTGCCCCACCGGTGCGAGCCATATCCAGGGTTTTCAGCGTATTGAAAATATTGACTTCCAGCATACGCATGAGCGTAAACGGGTCTTTCTCACTGCGCACATGTTTCAGCGCCGACAGGTTCAACACATAATCGTAAGGTCCCTCTGCCGCCACCAGTGCCTCGAACTCCAGACTGCCGCAATCAATGGCAAAGGTGCGAAAATCACCTTCGATATAGCCCAGCGTACTGCGAATATCGCGCACCAGTTCGACCATATTATTTTCGCTCAGATCCACCACATGTAATGCATCAGGCTTGCGTTTAAAAATCTCTCTGGCCACCGCCTGGCCAATGGAGCCTGCACCGCCAATCACCAGAAACTTCGCGCCACCGACCTTCTCCAGCAGTTCTGCGTGAAATCGTGCCAAGTCTGCTTCAAATAGTGGCGATTCACGTCCGATCAGCTTCAACACTGTCGCATCCGCGCTCATGTCAGACTCTTCAGCAGCGCAGCAGTGACACAATCCACCTGTTCATCCGTCATGGTCGGATAGAGCGGTAGCGTCAGTTCCCGGTCGCAAATCTCCGCCGCCACCGGCGCATCAGCAGGATCAAACCAGCCTTCATACGCACTGAAATCCCAAAATGGCGGATAGTGAATGCTCGACTGAATCCCTTTCGCCTTCAATGCACCAATAACGGCAACCCGGTCACAATCGGCAGGAAGCAATACAGGCAGAATATGGTAAGCGGACACAGCATGATCCAGCAACGCAGCAAATGGAATCGACACAGCAGACTCAGCCAGGTTCGATCGATACCGCGCTGTCAATTCACCACGCCGGGCATTGCCGGCAGGCAATTTGTCCAATTGCACCAGGCCAATCGCAGCGCGAATCTCATCCATACGATAATTCAGGCCAACCTCAGCCACATCATAGGTAATAGCCCTGCCCTTGTGCCGATCCAGCGTCAGCGTCGTCATGCCATGCGAACGCAAATAACGCAGCCGTTGCTGCAATGCATCATTCCGGGTTGCCACCATGCCGCCTTCGCCGATTGACAGATTTTTGTTACTGAAAAACGAGAAGCAGGCAATGTCGCCCCAAGTGCCACAACGCTTCCCTGCCACAGATGCACCCGGCGCATGTGCCACATCCTCAATCAAGCGAATGCCACGCGCCTGACAAAGCGCAGTGATAGCAGGCATGTCACAAGGGAACCCGGCATAATGCACCACAATCACCGCCCTAGTGCGCGGCGTGATGCATTTTTCAATCGACTCCGCTGACACATTCCAATCCGTCAGCGATGCGCAATCCGCGAGCACAGGCTTCGCCCCGACCATTCGCACCACATTCGCATCGGCGATAAAGGTGAGTGCCGGAATAATCACTTCATCTTCCGGCTCGATATCCAAAGCCAGCAGCGCCATGTGCAAGGCAGCGGTCCCGCTTGAAACCGCAACACACTGTGCTTCATCACCCAACATCCCGGCAAATGCAGACTCAAACGCAACAATTCGCTCCCCCATCGTCAGCCAGCCGCCCTCAACCACAGCCGCCGCCGCATCACGCTCCCGCTCATCAAAATTCAGATTAAACAACTGTACTTTCCACATTACTCTAACCTCTTAAAAAACATCTAGCATGGGCTCATTATAAAATTTTCGAATCTAGTGAGTCAATTAAGCTTCTTCATATAACGATACATTTCTCTACCACGACTCTGAATAAAACAACTTTCTACTTGATAGCCGCACACCTTATAAAACGCATTTACTTTTTCATTACCATGCTTATCTGTGGTTAAATAAATAAACTTTGCTCCTTGGGAAGTAGCGAGCTGTTCAAATGCATACATCAACTTTGCTCCACAGCCTTTCCCCGATGATTCAGGTAACACTCCAATACTACTGATTAAAGCCCCCCCTTCAATTTCAACAGGAGCATCTCCCCGATAAAACAACGCCCCCAACAACTTACGAAGAACCGTTACAGGGTTCCGAATCACTGCTGGCATCGCTTTAATAAAAAAGTATACCCCTCGGCACTTGCGAATATCTGAAAAAAACGTTTTTGGAGATGAGGTACCAACAACAAAACCAATGATTTTTTCTTTATCAACTGCCACCAAAAATATGCCGTTAGGATGACTCTCAAACCCAGAGTATAACTCTCTCAAAAACCAAGACCCTAGTGATGTAAGAAAAAACCCAGAAAAAGCGTCACAATGGACTCGAACAACTAATTCTATATCAGTTTTTTTAGCACTTCTAATTTGCATCCTTGTCCTTAACTACCCTCTTAAAAAAATCAATGTACTTCTTAGTTATAATACCTTTTGCGTAATGTTGCTCCAAATAGTTACGCCCATTCATTCCAAGTTTTCGTCTCAAATCAGAATCAAACTGAAGAGCGCAGATTTCTTCAGCAAATTTCACAGAGTTCCCCGGTTCAACGACTCGCCCGCAACTAGCCTGGACAATCATAGATGCGGTTTCACTATCAGAATCAACTGACGCAACTATCGGACGAGCTGCTGCCATATACCCAAGAACTTTACTAGGAACAGAGGTTTTACCCTTGCCAGGCTTCAAAGAAATAACAGACACATCTGACACGGATTGAACTTCACTTAAAATAGAACGCCGCTGAAAAGGAACGAAAATAACATTAGTTAGCTTTCTAGTAGCCACTTCTGTTTTTAATTCTGGAACCATAGCCCCCTCACCTACAAATACAATTCTAATAGAACTTAGTTCAAGCAACTGACACGCAACATCAAGCATAATATTAGCACCTGAAACCCAGCCTATCGTTCCCGCATATAATACGACAAAGTGACTCTCATTCAGACCAATCTTATCTCTAAAGTTATTATTCCTATTTTCTGGCTTAATCTCATTAAGATCAATCCAATTGGGAATCACATCAATTGCTGAATCCTTACCACCTCGGGCAGCACAGTGGGTTTTAAATGAATCACAAATAACTGCTAAACCATCTGATTTAGCATAACCAACCCACTCGATCATCTTGAGAGCTCTTATCAAAACTGGATTACTCACTAGGCCTAGTTCAATTGGCACATCTGGGTGCAGATCTTGAATATTTAAAATTAATTTAGCACCTTTCATACGAGCTAAAAAAGGCAACGTCACCCCTACAGATAAAGGCTGAAAGACAGCAAAAATCAATTGCACCTTTGTATAGCGGACTAACGCCCAAGCAGAGGTCAAGGTGAATGTAATAAATGTGAAAAGTCGCCTCCATCTTGTTCTCTTAGGTGATGTTGCCAACCAAACCCGAATGACTCGGACACTCCCAATGTACTCAACCTGCATCCACTTCTTTTTATACCCGCCAAACACAATGCCTGATGGATGATTCGGAAAGCCCGTTATAATTGTAACATCATGCCCATCTGATACTAATTCATCAGCTAACTCTTTAATCATATACCCAATAGGCGCATGTTCAGGAGGAAACCATTGTGTTAATATGGTCAAGTTCATATTAAAAAACTTGGAAACCATTTATTTGATAGCAATTAATGATAATATTCAGTTCCCCTTCCATAAGTAAAGCTGACTCAAAAAGATTATTGTGAACCTTAACCGAACAAAACTCTAGCACACGAAAAAACCTCTATTTCCTTAAAATAAATCATAACTACCACCCTCACAACCCGCCAACTTTCAACACTCCACAAACATTTAAGACATGTTAAAATACTAATGATTGGATCATCCAGAATAGATATTTTTTTGACTCAACAGCTTCAAATTCAAAACACCCTTTTAGACTTAACATAATCTATGCAGTTGCTTTTTTACAACTTCACAGCACTGAAACAGCTAATACGAAATCACCATTTTCAATATAGAGCCGTATAATATAAATGCTTTCTTACGATCTGGTAGTGTCGATTTGTAGCATGGTTTTATCTCACCACCCCCATCAGACTTATACCTTGTTTGCAATTGTTGCATCTCACGCTGAGGTGCAGCAATCCACACTAATGTCATTTTAAACAACATATCGATTATTATTATAATCTTTAGTGCGCATGTATTAAACACACCATAGCATTTTCTATAGAAATACAAGCGACTTCTAGTATATTCGAATAGCATTCTATGATCATTCGTCTCGGAACTTTTCCCACCAAAATGAGTTATTTCACATCCAGGAAGATAATAGACACCATACCCATTAGCTTTAATTCGGTGGCACATTTCCGTATCTTCGATATACATAAAAATATTATCATCGAGAGCCCCTACTTTATTGATTACTGAGGTCTTCAACATTAGGCAAGCACCAAGCAGGTAGTCCACCGGTAGAACACTCTCAGAAGCATTTAAAACAGCCAAATTCAACCGAAAAATTTTACTTAGTAACCTAGATGACCTAAGCACCGTACGAAGCCATAGCATTCTATCTATTCTTATCAAATGTCCAAATTCCTTCATTATATTTGGAAATCCAAAATACGAGGGTTGAAGTGAACCATCCTCATTCAGAACTTTACACCCGCATGCACCGGCATCAGAATGCGCTTCAAGAAAATCTACCATCACATCAAGCGCATAACCGTTAATCAATGTATCAGGGTTAAGAATAAGGTAATATTCCCCTGTAGCCAGTTCAATACCTTGGTTGTTTGCATGGGCAAACCCATGATTTTCCTCATTCTTTATAAAATAAGCACTTGGGTAAAGTGGGGAAACAACACCATATGTATTATCGCTTGATGCATTATCAATCACTATAATCTCATATGAAAACTTCGTGTTTGATGCATAAATTGAATCAAGGCACTTTACTAGATAAGTTGCAGAATTGTAGGTAACAATTATTATAGAAATCTTTATTTTATTCATGCTGGCCTCACTTGTTTTTCTGCTTAATAAATAGTTTTTGGCTCTTTCAAATTCCAAGTGGGTTAGCAGTAATTATTCACTTTGGAAAAATCTAGTTTTCCAGTAATTAAATAAGCGATGGTTTTGAAGTGAT
>Ga0256829_1003615_pt1 | contig 10616 bp, 11 predicted proteins | sample 131447metaG_FD_185979 | JGI IMG/M metagenome (GOLD analysis project Ga0256829, IMG submission 185979) | Hydrothermal vent microbial communities from Lau Basin, Pacific Ocean - 131-447 | ecosystem: Environmental > Aquatic > Marine > Hydrothermal vents | place: Pacific Ocean: Lau Basin | collected...
CTGCACGTATTCCATATCGATGCCCTTTTCCGCCAGAAAGATTCGGACGCGACGGGGATTGGGCGCAGTACTGGTTTCATAGATCTTCATAATTTCTCTCTTACTTGTTGTTATCCATTATTCGGTAGAGGCACGCTGCAAGCGGTATTTGAGCTGATCATAGCTGAATAGGCAGCTAACTGAAAAGCTGGCATAATCGGCGGCCACTAATTTTTCAAATATCTCTATTTAACCTATCCAAGTGAGAGCGACGCTATGAAACCCCAGGTCAAACCTCAAAACCCCAATTTCTCCTCCGGGCCTTGCAGCAAACGTCCGGGCTACGATGTATCCGCGCTCAAATTGGAGACATTAGGTCGTTCGCATCGCTCCAGTATTGGCAAGGCAGCATTGGGGCAGGCATGCAGTCAAACAGCAGAACTGTTGGGTTTACCTGAAGGCTACCGCGTTGGTGTGGTGCCGGCGTCCGATACGGGTGCCGTAGAAATGGCGCTGTGGTCGTTGCTCGGTGCTCGCCCTGTAGATGTAGTGCACTGGGAGTCATTTGGTACGGGCTGGCATAGTGATATTACCAAGCAGCTTAAATTGGACGACGTACGCTCTTTGACTGCAGAGTACGGCCAATTACCTGAATTGAGTGAAGTGAACTTCGACAATGACGTGGTCTTTACCTGGAATGGTACAACCTCCGGCGTGAAGGTGCCTAACGGTGACTGGATCGCTGATGACCGCAAAGGTCTGACCATATGTGACGCTACCTCCGCAGTGTTTGCTATGGAAATGCCTTGGGACAAACTTGATGTGGTCACCTTCTCTTGGCAGAAAGTGCTCGGGGGCGAGGGTGCTCACGGTATGCTGATTTTGAGCCCGCGCGCGGTAGAGCGTTTGGAGAATTACACTCCTGCTTGGCCATTACCCAAGATCTTCCGCATGACCAAGGGCGGGAAGCTGATCGAAGGTATCTTCACCGGAGCTACCATTAATACACCTTCTATGTTGTGTGTTGCTGATTATCTCGATGCTCTTAACTGGGTGGAATCTCTCGGCGGTGTTAAGGCCGCTATAAAAAAATCGGAAGACAATCTGGCGGTCGTAGAGAAATTTGTAGCAGAAAAGTCGTGGATCAATTTTCTTGCGCAAGACAAAGCCACTCTTTCAAATACCAGTATTTGTCTGACCTTGGATGCTACCGCTGATCAGGTTAAGGCTATGGTGAAGTTGCTCGATGCAGAAGGCGTTGCCTACGACATCGGCGCTTATCGCGATGCACCAGACGGTTTGCGTTTGTGGGGTGGTGCTACTGTCGAGCAAGCAGATATGGAGGCGCTGATGCCTTGGCTTGAATGGGCTTACCAGGAAGTTACTGCCTAAGTTTTCAGCTTTTTAATATCGTCTGCTAAAACATCGTACGCAATTCAGGGGCAATCGCCCCTGCAACAATAACAATACCAATCAGGCTGTTCCCATGTTTAAAGTTAAGACCTACAACGCCATTTCCAGTAAAGGTTTGAATCGTTTTGATCGCGATCACTACGAAGTGGCCAGTGAAATTTCCACTCCCGATGCCTACGTTCTGCGCAGTCACAAGCTGCACGGCGAGCCCATTCCTGAATCTCTGCAGGCGGTGGCCCGCGCAGGTGCAGGTGTAAATAATATTCCAGTGGATGATTACACCAAAGCTGGTGTTGTGGTCTTTAACACCCCGGGCGCCAATGCCAATGCAGTAAAAGAACTGGTGCTTGCCGGTTTACTTCTTAGCTCCCGAGATATTACCGGGGGGATGAATTATGTTCAGACTCTGAGTGAGATGGACGACGCCGGTGAGATGGGCAAATTGCTGGAGAAAGAGAAAAAGCGCTTTGCAGGTAATGAACTCTATGGTCGTACACTGGGGGTAGTTGGACTCGGTGCAATCGGTTCCATGGTGGCAGAAATGGCTCTGTCGCTGGGCATGAATGTGGTGGGTTACGATCCTGCACTCTCCGTTGAAGCCGCCTGGCGTCTGCCGAGCCAGGTTGAAAAGATGGAAAACTTGCAGGCTCTACTTAGCCGCTCGGACTATATCACGTTGCACGTGCCTGCCATCGAGCCGACTTACCATATGATCAATGCCGAGGCGTTGCAGTCTGTTAAAAAAGGCGCTGTATTACTGAACTTCGCCAGAGAGTCCATTGTGGATGCAAAAGCGGCGGCGAAGTCTCTGGACAAGCAGCAATTGGGTATGTACGTATGCGATTTCCCAGAGCCTTGCCTGATCAATCGCAATGACGTTCTGGCTATGCCACATATCGGCGCCAGCACAGCAGAGGCGGAGGAAAATTGTGCTGTGATGGCTGCCGATCAGATCAAAGATTATTTGGAAAACGGCAATATCAAGAACTCGGTTAACTTTCCTCCCATCAATTTGCCGCGTGCGGAAGGTGTGCGTATCACTTTCTGCAACGATAACGTGTCTGGTGTTCTGGGGCATGTGCTGTCGGTCTTCAGCGACAACGATATCAATGTGATTGACATGATGAACAAGAGTCGTGGCGATGTGGCCTACAATATTGTCGATGTAGAAGACGTTCCCAGCGACGCAGTAGTAGATGCCATTCGCGGTGTAGAGCACGTGATCAATGTGCGTGTACTAGGCTGATCGTAAGCTCGCGGGAACGACACCATGTATAAACTGTGTTTCTTTGTTCCTGAAGCCGATGTGGATTTGGTGAAGGCGGCGGTATTTAAAGCCGGCGCTGGCCGCATCGGTGATTATGATCATTGCTGTTGGCAGGTACTGGGGCAGGGGCAGTTTAGACCGCTGCCTGGTAGTCAGCCTCATATCGGTCAGCAAGGCGCCATTGAAACTGTAGCGGAATACAAAGTGGAAATGGTGTGTGACGATAGCCTTGTTACAGCTGCTGTTGATGCGCTTAAGCAGGCGCATCCCTATGAAGAGCCTGCCTTTGAGGTGTGGAAGCTGGAGGAACTCTGATCTCAGCTGGTTGAGCCATCTTCTTTGGGTTTAGGCCGGTGAGGCCAATACAATGCTTCACTGCGCAGCGGATAGTCCCCACCTTTGTCTCGATCAGAGAAGAAGTGCTTAAGGGTTTTCTTAACCACTGGAAATGCCAGTTCATCCCAGGGGATTTCATCCTCGGAAAACAAGCCAACGTCGAGTGACTCCGGACCGGATGCAAATACCGGCTCTTTTAGATGTCCACGGAACAGCATATATACCTGGCTGATTTCCGGCAGGCTGAATACCGTATAAAGGCTGTCGATGGTAACCTCGGCCCGGGCTTCCTCCCAGGTTTCGCGAATCGCCCCTTCTTCAACGCTCTCCAGGTTTTCCATAAAGCCCGCAGGCAGTGTCCACTTGCCGTATCGCGGTTCTATAGCGCGCTTGCAGAGTAGGATCTTGTCCTCAAAAACCGGTACACAGCCAGCGATAATTTTGGGGTTGGAGTAGTGGATAGTATCGCAATCATCACACACATGGCGGTGGCGGTCATCGCCGTCGGGAATTGATAAATTGACTTCGCTGCCGCACTGACTGCAGTACTTCATGGGTGATTCGCTCTTGTTATCTTTCAGCCCATTATAGGGTATTACGAGGGGCGGAGTCATGGACGACAGCGCCAGTTTCGGGTAGCTTGTTTATGTTTAAGTCGTTGAAACGGCGCTAATTCACAACGGGAAAACCCTACAATATAACTATGCTCAGTCAACTACGGGATAACTTACAAACCGGATCAACAATAGATGAAAAGCGCGGACAGTTCCCCAAGCACGCGGCGGTTCTGATCGCCCTGACGGACAACGAGTTATCCCCTTCGGTAATTCTCACCAGACGTGCCGACCATTTGAATAACCACAGCGGTGAAGTGGCATTGCCCGGAGGCAAGTGGGAAGATCAGGATGAAAGCCTGCTGGTAACAGCGTTGCGAGAAACCCACGAAGAAATTGGTTTGGCTCCCGATTTGGTGGATGTAGTCGGTACTTTGCCTTCGGCACATACCTGGCAGGGTGTTGAAGTTACTCCCTATGTCGGGGTGGTGCCTGAAGAATTGGATCTAACCGTTAATCGAAATGAATTGGATGCCATTTTTAACGTACCACTTCAGTTCTTTTTGGATGATGTCCGCTCGCGTACCGACATATTTCCGCGCACTAATGGGGAGGTCTGGTCGCCTGCTTACGATTTTGACGGTTATGAAATCTGGGGCTTTACGGCGCGTCTGATGTTGAACTTTTTAAATGAGCACATGGGGGCGGGACTGTCTCGCGTGAATGCTGCGCGAGAAAAAGATTGGGCCAAAGAAGTCGCTTATGTTGAAAGCCGCAGAAAGGCGATGCAGAATCGCCGCTGACTAAAGTCCAAAAGACACTTCTAACTATTTAACCAGCAGTAAGACATGAAATCCCAAGACAAACTCAAGACTTCCTCCTCCGAAGTGGAAAAGCCAATCAAATCTCCCTGTGTTTCCGTATGCGCCCTCGATGACGATGATATCTGCGTTGGCTGTTATCGCACTGGCAATGAAATCAGCCACTGGGGTAGCTACGACAATGATCAGCGCAAAGAGGTATTGAAGCGCTGTCATGAGCGTGCCAAAGCCTCCAACCCTTTTATGAATTGATTCCATGAGTGAAGAGTATTGCCAATGACTGAACTGAACAAAGAAGCTGCAATCGGTACGCCGTTTTCCAACACGGCGACCAAGGTATTGATGTGCGGGTCTGGAGAATTGGGCAAGGAAGTAGTCATTGAATTGCAGCGCCTGGGCGTTGAGGTGATTGCCTGTGATCGCTACGAAAATGCGCCGGCCATGCAGGTGGCTGACCGTAGCTACTCTCTGTCCATGCTCGATGGTGAGGCTCTTCGGGAAGTGATCGAAAGAGAGAAACCGGACTATATAGTCCCGGAAATTGAGGCCATCGCTACTGATACTCTGGTGGACCTGGAAGCAGAGGGCTTTAATGTAGTGCCCACCGCTAGGGCAACACAATTGACTATGAATAGAGAAGGCATTCGTCGCCTGGCGGCGGAAGAGCTTGGGTTGCGAACCTCGGCTTATGAGTTTGCTGACAACTATGAGGATTTTTGTGCAGCTGTGGAGCGTATCGGCAGTCCTTGTGTTATCAAGCCGATCATGAGCTCCTCTGGTAAGGGGCAGAGTCTGGTTCGCTCAGTCGCCGACATTGAATCTGCATGGCAATATGCTCAGGAAGGAGGGCGCGCTGGCGCAGGCAAGGTCATTGTTGAGGGTTTTGTCGATTTTGATTATGAAATCACTTTGCTGACCATTCGTCATCGCGATGGTACCAGCTATTGCGAACCCATTGGCCATCGCCAGGAGAATGGTGATTATCAGGAATCTTGGCAACCGCAGGCCATGTCAGAAAAGGCTCTGGAATCCGCGCAGATCATGGCCGAGAAGGTCACGGCGGCGCTGGGTGGTTGGGGACTGTTTGGTGTGGAATTGTTTGTCAAAGGCGATGATGTCATCTTCAGTGAGGTGTCACCACGCCCACATGATACCGGACTGGTGACCTTAATTTCTCAGGATCTTTCGGAATTTGCTCTGCATGCTCGTGCGATTCTTGGGCTACCTATTCCCAATATTACTCAGCATGGGCCAGCCGCCTCTGCGGTAATTCTGGTGGAGGGAGAATCGAGTCAGGTTCGATTTGGTAATTTGACTGAGGCACTGGCGCAGCCAGATACCGGGTTGCGCCTGTTTGGCAAGCCGGAGGTTAGTGGTCAGCGCCGTATGGGGGTGGTTTTGGCACGTGGGCAGAGTATTGCTGAAGCTTGTGATAAGGCGATTGCAGCCGCAGGTGCAGTAACGATCCAGTTCTAAAGTATCGATTCGGGAACTTTGCGGGAAAGGGCTGATATTTCAGCCCTTTCTTATATGTGGCTGCAGTATATTACTTGCGGCTGCGCACTTTGAGCTTTTCGATACGCTTGTTAGTGACTTCCAGAATTTCGAAGCGGTAGAGGCCGATATTGCAGCTAATTGGCCCACTGGGAATGCTCTCAAGATACTCCATCATCAAACCATTTAGGGTCTTTGGACCATCTGTGGGCATTTGCCATTCCAGATGGCGGTTGATATCTCGTATCGATGCGGCCCCTTCGATCTGATACCAGCCGTCGCTCAATAGGCTGATTTCTTCGGATTGCTCCTCGGCGGTATTGGTGGTGAAGTCGCCGACAATTTCTTCCAACAAGTCTTCCAGGGTAATGATGCCTTGCACATCGCCATACTCATCGACCACCAGTGCAATACGACGTTTCTCTTTCTGGAAATTCATCAGCTGCGTGTGTAGCGGCGTAGATTCGGGCACAAAGTAGGGTTGGCGGCTGAAGCGTCGGATGGCTTCGTGGGTGACTGACTCGTCGCTACCGTGGATAAATCGGGCTGCATTACGCAGGTGCAGAATACCGACGATATTGTTGATGTCGCCTTCGTATACCGGCAAACGCGTGTGCTCGCTGTTGCGAATCTGTTTGAGAATCTTGGGGATGCTGTCTTCCAGATCCAGTCCCATGACCTCGTTGCGCGGAATCATAATGTCTTCCACTGTAGCTTTTTCGAGATCCAGTACGTTGAGCAGCATGCCTTGATGCTGGTCGGGAATCAGGTCGCCGTGTTCGTCAACCACTGTGCGCAGTTCTTCAGGACGCAGATGTTCACTGTTACTGGCTTTGCTCGGATCGACTCCAAACAGCTTTGCCAGTGCGTTGGAGAGAGCATTGACCAGCCATACAGCGGGATAGAGGACAAAGAGCAGGGGCTTGAGAATGAGGCTTGCAGGGAAGGCGATTTTCTCAGGATACAGTGCAGCAATGGTTTTGGGGGTGACCTCAGAGAAAATCAACACGGCCAGTGTGAGCAATACACTTGCAGGTGCGATAGCGCCTTCACCATAGAGGCGGATGGCAATCACAGTGGTCAGGGCGGCCGCAAAGTTATTGACCAGATTGTTGCCAATCAGAATTACACCGATGAGTCGGTCCGGGCGCTCCAGCAGTTCAGCCGCACGTTGAGCCCCTTTGTGCTGCTTTTTGGCTAAGTGTTTCAGGCGATATCGGTTGAGTGACATCATGCCGGTTTCTGAACTGGAGAAAAAACCCGACAGGACAATCAGGATGGCAAGAATTCCAAAGAGGAATTCAAGAGGGATGCTGTTCAAAGAGTGGTAAACCTGTGGTTCCTATATGAGGGCGTATAGTGGCCCAGTTTGGGCGGTGGCGCAATACTCTTGCCTTGTAAAAAATGTGGTTTTTACAGCAGCATTTCCAGCACAAATTTGCTGCCGAAATAGGCCAGCATCAATGCGCAGAACCCACCCAGGGTCCACTTTAGGGCCACGGTACCACGCCAACCCTGGCTGTGGCGCCCCCAAAGCAGCGTGGCATAGATGCACCAGGCGATAAGAGTAAATACGGTCTTGTGCACCAGATGCTGCGCAAACAGATCTTCAAGAAATATAAAGCCGGTAATAATGGCCAGGGTTAGCAGAATTTCGCCTACCCAAAGCAGCTCGAACTGCAATGATTCCATGGTTTGCAGTGGCGGCAGTAGGCGCACAGTGCCAGTGAGGTGATGGTTGCGCAGTTGGTGGTTCTGGTAAGCCAGTAGCAACGATTGCAGGGTCGCAATAATCAGCAGGCTATAGGCCAGAATTGACAATAGAATGTGGATTATGGTGCCTTCACTGAGATTGTTGTAGGTCACATCTGTGGCAGGTAGGACAATTTCCAGCAGCAAAACCGCTGCGGTAAAAGGAAAGGAAAAAATAAACAGGTTGTGTAGTGGTTTTTTCAATCCGCTGATAAGCACCAGCAGATTCACGATCAAAGCAATCAGTGATACTGCGGTGACAAAGCCCAGCTGCACTCCGTGCTCGGTGAACAGGGTCTGATGCAGGCTGGCGCTGTGCATGCCAATGGCGCAGAGGGCCAATGCCAGCAGCCATTGAGCGTGAGCGGTGTCCTGTTGACGAACCAGATGAAACAAATATCCACTGGCGCCAAGATACAGCACAATAGCGGCGATGGTGGTGGTCAGAGTCAGGAAATCGGTCATCATGCGTGGGCAGAGTCTTTGAAAACAGAGCGCAAAGTTTGTCACAGCAGGGGGGTAAATAGAAGTTGTTGCTCAGCGATTACTGTAATTTCCTGTGATGACTGTTGCCGCAGATAGCATCCGCTGTTACAGCGGGGACCAAGTTGGGTATAATCGCGAATTTGCACAGTTTAGAGAAGTTCTTTCCATGTTTGATAATTTGCAGGATCGCCTGACGGGCACGCTGAAAAAGGTGACGGGCAAGGCTCGGCTTACTGATGCCAACATTAAGGACACCCTGCGCGATGTGCGCAAGGCGTTGCTGGAGGCCGACGTGGCTCTGCCTGTGGTCAAGGCGTTTATTGAGCAGGTCCGCAAGCGCGCCATTGGTTCGGAAGTATCGCGCGCGCTGAATCCCGGTCAGCAATTTATTAAGATCGTTGAAAGTGAACTGATTCAGGTGATGGGCGAAGCCAACGAATCCTTGGATTTGGCAGCCCAGCCGCCTGCGGTGATTCTGATGGCCGGCCTGCAAGGGGCGGGTAAAACCACCTCGGTAGCAAAGCTGGCGCGCTTCCTGAAAGAGCGTGAGAAGAAAAAGGTGGTGGTCGTTTCTGCGGATATCTACCGTCCCGCGGCAATTAAACAGCTGGAGACTCTGGCCGAAGAGGTGGGTGCTGACTTCTATCCGTCTTCTACAGATCAGAATCCCGTGGATATCGCCAATGGCGCTATCGATCATGCCAAGCGTCAGTTTGCCGATGTGGTGATTGTGGATACGGCGGGTCGTCTGCACATTGATGATGAATTGATGAATGAAATTCAGGGCTTGCACCAGGCGGTGAGCCCGGTTGAAACCCTGTTCGTGATTGACGCCATGATTGGTCAGGATGCGGTCAATACCGCTAAAGCCTTTAACGAAGCGCTGCCGCTGACGGGCGTTATTTTGACCAAGGCGGACGGCGATGCACGCGGCGGTGCGGCCTTGTCCGTGCGGCACGTGACTGGAAAGCCCATCAAGTTTATGGGTATGGGTGAGAAAACCGATGCCCTGGAGCCTTTCCATCCCGATCGTTTGGCTTCTCGTATCCTGGGGATGGGTGACCTGCTGTCACTGATAGAGCAGGCTGAACAGAAACTCGATAAGCAGAAAGCCGAAAAATTGGTCACCAAGGTGGTCAAGGGTAAGAAGTTTGACCTCGAAGATCTGCGTGACCAGCTGCAACAGATGCAAAATATGGGGGGGATGTCCTCCATGTTGGAAAAACTGCCTGGCATGGGCAATGTTGCTCAGTTGGCTGAGCAGGCCAATATGACCAAACAATTCAAAGTGATGGAAGTCATTATTGACTCCATGACCCCCGATGAGCGCCGCAATCCAGATATTCTCAACGGCTCGCGTAAACGTCGCATAACCATGGGCTCTGGCACTCAGATCCAGGATCTGAATCGTCTGCTGAAGCAGCACAAGCAGATGGCCAAGATGATGAAGAAGATGAAGGGCGGCGGCATGCAGAAGATGATGCGTGGCATGGGCGGTATGCTCGGCGGTGGAGGTGGTGGCATGCCTCCAGGTGGAATGCCTCCCGGAGGTTTCCCGGGTGGTGGCCTGCCCCCTGGATTCAAGTAATCCTCTCTGATTCTCTTCAAGGGCGGAGTGGCCAGGCTACTTCGCCTTTTTATTATTATCGGTGTTGGCGGGTTAATTCTTAATAAAGGTTAGACATACCCGGCCCCTTACATTAAAATACCGCGCCTTTCGCAGGCTGTATCTGCGTTAAACAGAACTTTTTCGCGTCTGCTCTCCTTGAACTTTGGTGTTTGGAGAGGACGTTACTTAAATGACAATCCAGGAATTACATAATGGTAAGCATTCGTTTAGCTCGCGGCGGCTCCAAGAAGCGTCCTTTCTACCACTTGACCGTAACTGACAGCCGTTCTTCTCGTAACGGTCGTTTCATTGAGCGCGTTGGTTTCTTCAACCCTGTTGCTCGTGGTCAGGAAGAGCGTCTGCGCGTTGACAATGATCGCATTCAGCACTGGCTGGACCAAGGTGCCAAGTGCTCTGATCGCGTTGCCAAGCTGCTGTCTGAGCAAGCTGCTTAATTCAGCTTGTGCCCGGTATTCCGGTTAGCGACTTAGTAGGGGAGCATTCTGTTAATGGTTGACTCTCCCCAAAAGCGCTCGAATCTCGTGAATTTAGGGCGTATTACTACGGTATTCGGTGTTAAAGGGTGGCTTAAAGTCCACTCTGACACCCAGCCGCGGGAAAATATTTGCAGTTACAACCCCTGGTGGTTGAAAACCCGTCACGGTGTTAAGTCCGTTGAAATTGACGACTACAAACTTCATGGCGAAGGATTGGTGGTCCATATCAAAGGTCTCGATGACCGGGACGAAGCGCGGGATTATTGCCAGGTTGATGTGGCTGTTGAGCGGCAGCAGATGCCAGAATTGGACGCCGGAGAGTATTACTGGCACCAGCTGGTAGGTCTAAAGGTGGTAACCGTATTTGGGGGTGTTGAGGCTGATCTTGGGACTGTTTCCCATCTGCTT
>Ga0256829_1003616_pt1 | contig 10612 bp, 7 predicted proteins | sample 131447metaG_FD_185979 | JGI IMG/M metagenome (GOLD analysis project Ga0256829, IMG submission 185979) | Hydrothermal vent microbial communities from Lau Basin, Pacific Ocean - 131-447 | ecosystem: Environmental > Aquatic > Marine > Hydrothermal vents | place: Pacific Ocean: Lau Basin | collected...
GTGCTCCGGCGAATACCCTGCGGGCGGTTTCTGTTTGTCGGAAGCGGGTGCGGGGTCTGATCCTTCAGCGATGAAAACCCGTGCAGTAAAAGACGGCGATCACTGGGTACTGAATGGCACCAAAATGTGGATCACCAGCGCCGAGTACGCCGGGGTATTTGTAGTATGGGCGGTGACGGATTCCGACGCGCCAAAAGGTAAAGGGATCTCCTGCTTTCTGGTGGAAGCGGGAACGTCGGGTCTGATTATTGGCAAGCCAGAACACAAGATGGGGCAGACTGCGTCGTCTACCTGCCCGGTAATTTTTGAAGATTGTCGGATCCCGGAATCTGCGTTGATGGGCAAGCTCAATGATGGCTTCCGAGTCGCGGTGGGTGAGCTCGCCGGCGGCCGCATTGGTGTGGGATCGCTGGCGTTGGGTATCGGCCAGGCAGCGATGGATTACGCCGCCCGTTACACGACCGAGCGCGAGCAATTTGGTGTCAGTATTTCCAGTTTGCAAGGACCACAGTGGATGATGGCCGATGCCTATACACAGCTGGAGTGTTCCAGGTTGCTGCTGCTGAGCGCGGCGTATCAGAAGCAGAGCGGACAGAACTTTTCGAAAGCGGCCTCCATGGCCAAGCTGCATGCCACCGAAACTGCCAATCAGGTGTGCTATACGGCAATGCAGTTGATGGGCGGCGTGGGCTATACCAACGAATGTCCGTTGGAACGGATGGCGCGCGATGCCCGTGTGACCTCTATCTATGAAGGCACCAGCGAAATCCAGCGTGTGATTATTGCGCGTGAATTGCTGCGCGAGATTCAGTAGTCTTGTACCTCAATTTGATTGAGGTACACCCATGGATGCACACACTGAACTGACCGAACGCCTACTGAAAGAAAACCAGAAAGCTCGCAAGTGGAATACCACTGTCAAACTGCTGTTTCTGGTGTATCTGGTAGTGGTGACTTTGGGAGTCTTCTCTTCTATGAATGGCGTCAAAGGCGGCGCAGCTGAGAAACCCCACACGGCACTGGTGCCTATTAAGGGGGTTATCAAAGACGGTGGTGAAGTAAGTGCCAATCAGGTGGTCGGCCCGCTGCGCGACGCGTTCAAGGCGGAGCAGGCCAAAGCCATTGTGCTGGCGATTAACAGTCCTGGGGGCAGTCCTGTTCAGGCTGGATATATCTACGATGAGATCAAACGTCTCAAGGCGCTGCACCCGGAGAAAACGGTCTATGCGGTGATCAGCGATGTGGGCGCGTCGGGTGGTTACTATATCGCTGCGGCAGCGGACCAAATTTACGCCAATCGCGCCAGTCTCGTTGGTTCCATCGGTGTGACGGCCTCCGGTTTTGGCTTTGTGGATCTGATTGACAAGCTGGGAGTGGAACGCCGCACCTACACCAGTGGTGATCACAAGAATTTCCTCGATCCGTTTCTCGATGCCCGTGCCGATGAGCAGGAGTTCTGGAGTGGCGTTCTTTCGGGGGTGCATCAACAGTTCAAGCAGGTGGTGGTTGAGAGTCGCGGAGATCGCATTGATGCCGAGGATGCGCAACTGTTCTCAGGATTGATCTGGAATGGTGAGCAGGCTCTGGAATTGGGACTGATCGATGCTTTGGGCAGCGCGGGTTACGTGGCCCGAGAGATTGTCGGTGAAGAAGACATTGTCAGTTACGCGCCGCGCAAGCCACTGTTGGAACAACTTACAAAAGGTTTGGGTACTTCCCTGTCACTATGGCTGGATCGCGAGGCGGAGGTCAGTCTCCGCTAAGTTGATTCCGATAGTTTAAGGAACCTCTGTTAACTCTTGCGGTCGACAGGCCTTAGTTATGATTCTTAAACTCCGACCCATGGTATGGGCGAGTGGAATAACTTTGCCGAGGCCCAATAAATATCGAAAATCTCTGTAGGAGCTTGGTTTAACGCTAAGGCTACAAACTTCCACAGATCTTTACACAGGTTGAGCCATCTTTGGATTGAGATCATTAATATAGGCTTCGAGTAACCCAATCAACGGAGAAATATCATGGCTATTATCGCAACGCTGTATGTTTCAGTACTTGGGTTGGCGGTCTATCAAGATCTGAGTAACAAAGACAACTGCCAAGCCTGCTGAAAAATCAGAAGTAGTTTTCCTTACCGGTCGAACGGTGATTTACCCCATGTGCAGGGTGGATTGCGGTTCGGCCGGTTTTGTTTTTTGCGGTGAATTTATTGCGTGCGGTTGAGTGTTTGTAGAAGGAAGCATCGGAGAGTGTTTACCTAGCGCGACAATCTTACACAGATCTTTACATAGGTTGAGCCAACTTAGGATTCAAATCTCTAATCTATGCATCAACACTTAACCAAAGGAGAAATCTGATGTCCGTTGTCGCATTGACTTACACCGCTGCGTTAACTTTGCTGGGCTTGATTGCCGTTGACGATTTGTCTGCTGCTTAAGTCGAGATAGAAGTTAGTTGCGAACTCTTAATTAGCTAGTTTTTATTTTTGCTCTCCTCTTATACTGGGCAGTGAAACAAAAAGTGTCTTCCACTGAGTGTTTCATAAAAGGTAATTCCCCAAATATCCTTCCGTAACGCTGCCCAGCTTTTTTTCCAAAATTTCAAATACAAAACTTAGAACTTAGAACAGACCTGAGCCTGTTCCTCGTAGTGATTGTTCCAGTCTATGCGGGAAGTACGCGTGCGGGTACGTGCTTATGAAACGGGGTTCCAGCGAAGGGATCGCGATACTTGGCACTCGTAAGTTCGTTGGCAAATACGCCCATCACATGTTCTTCACCTTCGGCGTCAACAAAGGTCATACCTTGGCCGTTGGGAATCGACAATGTGCCCGGCTGCATACGCTCATCGTACCCCAGATCGACCAGTGCACTACCCACTTCAGTTTCCAGTTTTACCATGGCGCCATCTTCGAGGTTGAGAGCTTCGGCGTCGGAGGGGTGAATGGTTAAGGCCGTTATGTGTTTGCCTTTTGGCCACTGCGGATCGCGCATAATGCAGTTGGCTGTGTATGAGCGTCGCGCGCCGGCGGTGAGTGCAAACGGAAACTCCTCGCTGGGTTCGAGCAGTGGTTTCAATTCCCTCAGGACATCCATCTCATCCATCAACTCTCGAATTACCAGCTGCAATTTGTTGTCTGGGTGAGGTATGCGAGAGAAGGCTTCGTCATAGGACGATATCCCGATAATTGCGCCGCTGGGGGAAGTGCGCAGAGCATTGAACAACTGAGTTCCGGCGTCGGGGCCTTTGAAGCCTGCGCGGGCTGCTTCTTGAGGGTGCTTCATTACGTAGATTTGGCTCAAGCCCCACATTACTGCAGTTTCAGATTGCCCTTCGGGCAGGTGCTCTCCGAGAGTTCGATAGAGTACATGGGAGATCATCTGACCCACTTTCGGATTGCTGCCGAAGGCCTGGAAGAAAGCCCCTTGAAAGGTGTCAAAGCCTTCGCTGGCAGCCTGCTTCAGATCATCCAATTCGCCTTCTTCGAACAGTCCCATGGCTTCAATAATGCGCGAGTGGATTTCGTGCTCAGTGGGCAGGTCATGGAGCGGCGCCAGCAGCGGCTTGCGCATATGGAAAATGTTCGCAGGAAAGTTTCTTGGGAAAAATGTGGCTTCCCACTTTTCATATTGAGTGGCAACGGGCAGCACATAGTCGCACTCGCGCGCCGTATCGGTCATAACAACATCCACCGCGAGGCTGAAGTCCAATGAGCGAATGGCTTTGCGCAACTTGGGCGTTTCCGGCAGGGAGTGTACGGGGTTTGAGCTCTCGACAATCAGGGCGCGTGGACGATCCGGGTGATCATTGAGGATTTCTTCTGCCAGCAGCGCGCCAGGGTAGAGACCGCTGATAATGGGAAAGCCAGTGACAGGCAGGCGCGGCAGGTCGACTTCGCGGTTGTCGTCATCAACTTTACCCAGGTGAGTGGGCAGAAACTGTCCCAGCTGCGTGATCATACCCATGGTGCCTGGTCTGCCGTAGTTACCGGTGATAAGCATCGTCAGGAAATTGAGGTAGCTGGTGAGTGTTGAGTGGGGGGCCATTTGCGCGCCGATATCTTCTTCCAGCGCGAAGGTTTCGGCGTTGCCAATAACTTCAGCAGCCTCTTTGGCCAACTCAGGATCGACACCGGAGAAACGGGCGTACTCTTCCACCGGAACGGTTTTGAAGTATTCGATGATTTCGTCATAACCGTTGGCGTGGGTTTGCAGCCAGTCCATTGGCAGCAGCTCGCTTTGCACAATGTGGCCGACGATGGCGGCCATTAACCAGGCATCGCGTCCTGCGGTAACGGCCAGGTGAATATCTGCATAATCTGTGGACTCACTGACCCGGGGGTCTACGACAATTAATTTTCGGTTCGGGTCTTTCTTGATGTCGCGCAGGAAGCTGCGCGCCTGGTCCATGCCGTTGCTGAGGAACGGGTTTTTACCCACCAGCATTGCCACCTGGGCGTGATGCAGTTCAGGGTGGATCAAACCACCGATCATGCGGCTGTATACCCAGGAAAACCCGGTCTTTTCCTGAGACAGGGCGCTGCCGGAGTACTTGATCCCCAGAGCTCCTTTGAAGCCCACAGCAGATGCGCCCACCAGGTGGTTACCCTGGCCGCCCCCGCCGTAGTAGAAAATCTTCTCGCCGCCATAGGTGCTCTTCACGGTAGCCAGCTTGTCGGCGATTTCGCGAATGGCGGTATCCCAATCGATAGCTTCGTAGCTGCCATCAGCCTTGCGGCGCATGGGGCTGGTCAGCCGATCTGGCGCATTTTGATAGTAGTTCAAGCGAGCCGCTTTATTACAGATGTAGCCCTGTGACGTAGGGTGCTCGGGATCGCCTTTGATTTTTACGAATTGACGGCCGTCATCGCCGCCCAGCTCTACTTTGATACCGCAGTTTACGAAACATAGGTTGCAAGCCGTGCTCTTTGCGCCAGTACCTTCAGTCATTGTGATTGCCTCAGAATAGGGAATATTTTAATGGTTCTAAAATGGAACTCAAAAGATCATATTTTAATCGGGTTCTAAAATGCAACCCTTAATGTGTCAGTTTTTTGGGAGCGATGAGAAACATGCCATTGCTTCGTCGGTGGCTCAGGGGTATTCCTGTCTGTGCGAGGATTTTTATGGGTGAAGAGAAAGTGCGGGGATTCCCGCTTACGCGGGAATGGCGGTAATGACGGGAATGGGTATGGCGGTAGTGACGAGTAAGAAAGACGGCCTGGCGTGCAGAGGGGCTATGTTTCGGCGTAACTGGGGGATGCATCGGTTCTAAGCTGTCGCCAACCAATGATGGCCAGAGCTGGGCCGTTCATGGCGATCCCGTAGTAGAGTGCGATCATGGCCAGTGCGGGTTGCTGCATAAGCGTTGCCGCCACCATCATTGCAGTACCGGCATTTTGAATGCCGACTTCGATGGTTAGAGTGATTTGCTGATCGCTGTGTAGGCCTACTGCCGTTGCCAGGCGGTTGCTAAACAGCATGGCCAAACAACACAGGCATAGAATCGCTGCAGTACTGATGGAAATGATGTCGGGAAGCTGGGCTCTGTTAACCCAGGCCATGGCGATCACCAGGGCAATAAACAAGATTCCTACAAGCCGTTGTACCGGCGCTTGAATGGCACTAACAGTGCGTTCAAACAGATGGCGCAATGTCATACCAATCAGAACCGGCAGCAGGGTTACCACTATCAGCTTGAACATGGTCGGCAATACCGGCAAATCGAAAGCCGTGGTTTCAAGGCCGAGCCATTGGTACTGAAGGCTCAGTAACAGCGGAATGCTAAAAGGCGTAATCAGTGAGGTAACTGCGGTCAGTGAGATGGACAGCGCCGTGTCTCCGCGACTCAGAAAGCTGATGGCATTAGAGGTGGCGCCTCCAGGGGCCAGTGCAATCAAAATCAAGCCGGCTGCAAGCTCTGCGGGAACAGACAGGCCAGCAATCACCAGCCAGGCCGTTGCAGGCAGTAAAAACAATTGCATTAACAGTCCCAGAGCAATGGCTTTGGGGTGCTGAATTACATTGGCAAAGTGTTTGACTTGCAGGGATAATCCAAGCGCCAGCATCATCAAACCCAGAGATATCGGCAATAAAACGGTGTTTAGCAGTTGTGCGCTCATTAAGGTTCTTTCGTTGAAAAAACAATTCCAATTGAAATTGTGGTTATTGGCAGTGCGGCCACGCACGCTATTGATATCTGTGGCCCCGATGCTACTCAGCCAGTTTCTGGCATGGCAGGCGCTCAATCATAGTCAGGGAGAAACCCTGCAGGCAAGTGTTCCAGGGTTCTCGTGGTTGCTGGCATTGTTGTGTCTGTCCTGTGCGCTCTTGTTGCAGATCTCGGTGAACCTCGCTAATGACTATTTTGATCATCGCTCCGGTGTCGACGACGATCACAGGCTGGGCCCGGTGCGTGTAACTCAGCAGGGGTTACTGAAGCCCGAGCAGGTCAAACTCGGGTTTATTGTGTCGCTGGTATTGGGAGTGTCTGCCGGTCTGGCGGTTATGGCGCTGAGCAGCGCGCTGTTGTTTTGGCTCGGGTTGTTGTGTGTGTTCGGCGTGTTGACCTATACCAGTGGTCCTTTTCCCTTGGCCTACAACGCTCTGGGCGAACTGGTAGTATTTCTTGTATTCGGACCGGTAGCGGTGATGGGGGGCTACTATGCGCAATGTCAGGAGTTGCTGGTCCTGCTCTGGCTGCCGGCTTGCGCTATGGGGTTGCTCGCCGCGGCCATTATGCTGACCAATAACGTGCGCGACGACAGCAGTGATCGCAAAGCCGGTAAGCGTACGATAGTTTTTTTTCTTGGCATGGGTGCCAGTCGCGGGTTGTATCTCACAATGGTTGGTCTGGCAGCAATCAGCGCACTGGTATTCGCGGTGATGGGCTATGGCGCGGCGTGGTTCAGCCTTTTGATTGTGCCCTGGGCAATCTGGTTGTGCCGAAATTTTCTCGTTCGCAGCGGTGCCGAACTCAATGATCAGCTGGCTCAGACTGCCCAGTTTATGTTGGTGGTTGCGGTGTTGTTGATGCTGGATGTCCAGTTTATTGGCTGATTACGTATATTGACGTATTGATTTCACTATAAGTAATATTTGGTTATGGTTGATAGTTATGAGTAATGCTCAGGACTGGTTCACTCCCAGACGATTTATCCTGATTGTGCTGGGGAATAATCCCGGAGAGGCTGCCGAAAGTCGGACGCTGCTTCGTGCCGGCGAGGTGTTCGGCATCACCGCGAACCGGATGCGGGTGGCGTTGAGCCGCCTGGTTTCTGAGGGACTGCTCGATAATCCCCGTCGTGGGCACTATCGCATTAGCAAGCAGGGGGCCCTGGTTCAAAGAGAGATTGATAGCTGGCGGGAGTTGGAGCAGCGGCGAGTAGCCTGGCAGGGCGATTGGTGTGCGCTGTTGACAGAGAACCTTGCCAGCGCGGGAAGCACCCTGTGGCGGCACCAGTTGCGAGTGCTGAATCTGCGCGGATTGCAACGTTGGCGACCAGGACTGTGGGTACGTCCTAACAACCTGGTGGGTGGCCTGGAACAGTTGGTTGAGGATCTGCGACAACTGGGGCTGGATGCCATACAGAGCTCGTTTGTGGTGTCTCAGGGGGATGCCGCCTGTGAAACTGAGTTGCAATCACTGTGGGATTGCAAAGCGATCAACAAGCAATATCAAAAACAGGAGCGACTGATTGCTCGGGCCAAAGCACAGTTGCCCAAGAAAAACTTCAACAAGGCACTGGTGGAAACTCTGTTTATTGGCAGTGAAACTGTGCGCATGTTGAACATGGATCCATTGTTGCCGGATCAGATGATTGATGGCGAACTGCGGCGCGCAGTGATTAGTTCTATGTCTGAGTTCGACACCATTGGCAAAGATATGTGGCGGGAGTTCTACGACAGTTTAAGCGGCGACTGACTGGCTGCTGTGTCCGCGGCTCCCTCGAAAAATAACAATAAATAACAGGGAGAGATGCTGTGGAAACCATGTCCGAAGGGCCCCTTGCCGGCCTAAAAATTGTCGATGCTTCGTCAATGGTGGCCGGCCCCATGTCCACTCAGATTTTGGCAGATCAGGGCGCTGAAGTAATTAAGCTGGAGCCTCCGGGCGTAGGTGATCTGTGCCGCTTTATTGGCGCTATGCACGGCGGTATCAGTCACTATTTCTGCGTATACAACCGCAACAAAAAGTCTCTGGTTCTGGATCTTAAGTCGGATCAGGGGCGCGAGCTTCTGGAGCGTCTGTTGCAAGATGCCGATGCCTTTGTTCACAACTTGCGTCCCGATGCCGCCGCCAAGTTGGGTCTCGACAGTGATACGCTGTTGCAGAAATACCCCGGATTGATCTGTGCGGCGCTAACCGGTTTTGGTGATCGCGGTCCCTACGCGGGGCGCCGTGTGTACGACCCGCTGATACAGGCGGCCTCCGGTATTGCGGCAACTCAAGGCAGTGCCAATGAACCGAGCCTGGTGCGACAACTGATTTGCGACAAGGTCGCGGGTCTCTATCTGTCGCAGGCGCTGACCTCAGCACTTCTGGTTAAAGAGCGAACTGGTAAAGGGCAGGCTCTGGATACCTCGCTGTTGGACACTTCCCTCGCCTTTGCTTTTGCCGAGGTGATGGGGGACAGGATTTTTGTGGAGCCTTGCGAGTTGCAACCGGACTTGAGCGTAATCTACAAGCCCTGGCGCACCGCTGATGGCACATTGGCTGTGGTGATGCTTTCCGATACGGAATTTCAGGGTTGGTGTCGTGCCGTGGGGTGTGAAAGCCTGGTCGATGATGAGCGCTTTGCCAATCCTGCGGCGCGCTTCACCCATTGGCAAGCACTGCGAGATGAATGTGAGACATGTGTGGCGTCGCTGTCGACCGATCAGATAATGCAGCGTTTGGTTGAGGCGGATGTGCCCGCAGCTCCGGTTAATACGCCAGAGCAGGTACTGGAAAATGACCAGGTGTTGGCCAATGAAGTATTGTGCTCGGTACCGCAGCCTGGAGCGGGAGATGTACGCCACGTTCGCCCGCCGGTGCGCTTCGGTCAGAAATTCGCTGGAGGTGTGAAAGCGGCTCCGCAGTTGGGCGAAGATTCTGTCGAGATATTGAAAGGTCTGGGCTTTGAGTCTTCCGAGATCGAGAATTTCATTGATCAAGGAATTACCCAGACAACCTGAGTTTGGCCAATAAAAAAGGGGGGGCTCTAAATAGGGCGGGCCCCCTTGGTTGGGTCGCTTGAGATTTAACCCAGTTTTAGTGGCAGTGATCTCAGGCGCTGGCCGGTAGCTGCAAAAATGGCATTGGCGACCGCTGCGGCAACTGGCGGCAGTCCCGGTTCCCCGACCCCGGTGGGTGGTTCTTGCGAAGGCACAATGTAGACCTCGATTTCCGGCGCCTCGGTCATGCGCAGCATGGGGAAGTCGTGGAAATTAGTCTGCTGTACCGCACCGTCAACCAGGGTGATCTCGCTGTAAAGCGCGGTGCTTAGGCCGAAGTTAATACAGCTCTCCATCTGAGTTTTGACAATGTCTGGGTTCACTGCTGTGCCACAGTCGATGGCACAGACAATGCGATGGACTTTGATCTCACCATTTACAATGCTCACTTCCGCAACCTGCGCTGCCACCGAGAAAAACGAGCTGTGCACAGCTACGCCCTGGCTGGCACCAGCAAACTTGGGTGATCCCCAGTTGGCTTTTTCGGTGGCCAGCTTCAATGTGCGGCTAAAGCGCTCATCGCCGCGGCTGTTGTTGAGGCGGAACTCTACTGGATCCTGCTGGGTGCCGTGGGCAATCTCATCGATAAAGCTCTCTTTGAAAAAGCCGCTGAACGAGTGACCAACGGAACGCCACGCGCCGGTGGTGAGGCCGGGATCAAAGGTGATATGTCGCGCTTCTTTGTTGGGGACGTCGTAGTCTTCAAACAATCCCTCGACGCTGCTGGGATCCACTACCATGGATTCGAACAGGCCATGAGTCTTTCTGCCGGCCCAGCGACCCAGGCCTTCCATAAATTGTGGTGCCACGGTGGGTAGGAACTCTTCCATGGAGTAGGGCATCATATTGGGACCTGCCCGCTTTACTGAGAAGGTATCCAGATTGCCCTGATCGTCGACAGATGCCTCGAAACGCGCCAGAGAAGCCGGACGGTAGTAATCGTGCTTCATGTCGTCTTCACGACTCCACACCAGCTGAATGGGGATGCCGCCGCTGGCCTTGACGATGTGTGCCGCCTGCTCGATATAGTCCAGGTTGGTGCGACGGCCAAAACCGCCGCCCAAAAAGGTTGAGTTCAGAGTCACCTGATCGCGATCCAATCCGACGATGGTAGCTACTGTGGCTTGAGCCGCAGCCGGCGCCTGACAACCTACCCAAACTTCGCAGGATTGTTCAGTGAGCTTCACGGTGCAGTTCATCGGTTCCATTGTGGCGTGGGCAATGTAAGGCGCCCAATACTGCGCCGAGAACGTCTGCGCAGCTCCGGCCAGACCTGCGTGGCCGGCTCCGTCTTTGTGTGCCCTGTCGCCTTCTTCGGAATCGATCAGTTGTTCCAGCTTGGTCTTGATACTGTCGCTGGAGTAGTTGGCCAGTTCCGGGAGATTCCATTCAATCTGCAG